>JAEEGL014574608.1_pt1 | contig 25182 bp, 23 predicted proteins | sample 9134231 | NCBI WGS metagenome assembly JAEEGL01 (sample SAMN16246548, study PRJNA631951) | gut metagenome | biome: gut microbiome; feature: rumen; material: fiber-attached | host: Bos | place: Iran: Karaj | collected 2018-10 | reverse complement strand
TGCATCCATTTGGATAACGAAACGGTAGCCTCTTCTTACCGCATATTTGTAGCCCAACTGAACCGCTGCACCATAGCCCAAATTAAAGACATGGGTTACCAGCTTACAGTTTTCTTTTTTTACAATGTAATTGGTATTGTCTTTTGACGCATCATTCATTACCAGTATATCGGCAAAATCCGTGATATGTCCTTCGTTTAATTCCCTAAGCACCGTAGCAATGGTCTGTTCCTCATTGTAGGCAGGAATAATAATCAATACTTCTTTTTTCATTTTGTCATTCCTCGAGTAAATCTAAAAGTAATCGGAGGCTATTCTCCTTTTTTGAAAGCCCTTCTTTTTTGTTTGATTCTTCCATTTGCTTTCTTAACTCTTCGTTTTTATAAAGAGAAAGAATCGCATCTTCCAAATCCTGTTTCTCCAATTTGCAAACCAATCCGTTTTTCATTTCTTCCACCTGAGCACGGTTTCCGCTGACATCGGAAACCACCAAAGCTTTCCCCAAGGTCTTTGCCTCGGAAATCGCCAAGCTTTTTCCTTCAAACCGGGTGGCATGTACATACAAATCGCAGGCTTTAAAATAGGGATAGGGATTTTTCTTTGCTCCTAAAAGAATAAAATCATCTTCTAAGTGATAGTTTGCAATCATATCCGTCAAAGGTTTTTTCATGGGACCATCTCCCACCACATACCACTTTATAGGATACCCCTTTTCTTTTAACTCAGCCAACGTTTCAATAGCCAAATCATATCCTTTTTGGGGATGCAATCTTCCCACCGTAAGTAAGCAAAAGCTATTGGCATCCAACTCCTTTGCCTCCTCTATCTCACTGAGTCTTTGGATTTTTTTCACATCCAAAAGATTTTCAAATTCCAAGGCCTTTTTTTCACACTCCGGATGAAGCTTTAAAAAAGCCTCCCTCACTTCCGAGGAAACACAAAACACCCGGTCCATTGCGTCGTAACAGGCCTTATCCAAGGCTTTGGAATATCCTGCCAGCTTCATATCCACATGAACCCAGGCTACCTTCTTTTTCGCCTTTACATAATTGGCCACATAATAGGTGGAAGCCCCTTCCAAGTAGGCCACAGCCAAATCAAACTCTATTGAAAAACGTTTCGCTCCTGTAGCAACGGCAGGCCAAAGAAGTTTGTCCCACTGCACCTTTCCCTGTCGTCGCATGGTTTTGTAGTTCGAAAGAAAGTCCGGCAGATTCTTCACACCACTTCCATGGCGAAGAAAAGAAGTCATCACTTCCTTTGTCATATGACCCTCTCCCTCCCTGCTTAATACCGGCAAAGGAGAAAGATTTTTGTTTAGTACATGAACGTATTCCGGAACATCGTAAATCAACTCACCCTGATTTAGCATCACATATAAATAGAGTTCGTATTGATTCCGGTCAAAATAGGGAAACATATTTAAAAGGGCGTTTTCCGCCCCTGCCTGTCCCAAGGTGTTAATCACAAACAGTATCTTTTTCTTCATCGCAATCTTCCAGTTTTTTTACTCGTTTCAGTATCATTTCATTTTCCTGATTCAACAAAGAAACCTGCATAGCAAGTTCCTGATTCTTTTTGTTTAAAACCGACATAGATGCACTGACCACAAACAAAATAATGGCAGAAACTGAAAGTGCCGCTGTCAAAGGAATAAAAATCTTTATTCCCACTTCACCGATTTTTACATCCCAGAAAGGAAGCAATCCTACCACGATTTCCAAAATCGATGCCACTACCCAGACCAATGCCAGATCTTCATAGATTCGTTTTTTCACATAAAACGTAAAGTTTAATACCAATAGTAAGATTCCTGTTCCAATAAACATGGAACGGATCAATTCCACACTAATCATTTTTCTACCTTTCTTACATACACCAAGTTATCGGGCTTTGGCCCTTTACCGTAGGGTTTTATATTTCCTTCACAGAAAATATGACGGTCGATGTTTCTTTCCACCCAGCGCAGACGGAAATAACAAATAATCCATCCTGCCAGGGACCCTGCCAAAAGACCCATACCGTACCAGATCACATTCCAATCTCTGGCAAACAGTGAAACCACAAAATCCACTACCAAGAATACTCCGGAGGTTAAAATGGCTCCAATTAAATCATTGTAATAATACAAAAACACAATGCCGCCATACATCAAAAACATAATAAAGTAACCTGCTGCCAAACAGGGATAAATCTGCATAATCAAGCCGGAGATTCCAAGCTGAGGCAAAATTACCACCAAAAGCAAAAACAGTACAACGGAAATAATAAACTGCACGCGAACCAATCCCAAAAGTTCCACGGAAATCTGTCGAAACATTCGGTTCTTGGCAGCCTCAATATCGTTTAAACGACCACCGATCAGTTTTTCCACGTACTGGCGATATCTTCCACTGAAGCGTCGCTCCACCGCCGTAATAAAAATGACAGAGGCAGAAAGATTGGTCAACAGTGCCAAGAAGGTGGCCATATCGTAGGGCTCCGCACAAACAAAGGAATCCCGAACCACAATCCTTAAATCCGTCGTCCAAAAAACGAAGTTGTGGACGTACAATCCAAAGATATAAAGGGTGTTGGACACAATCAAACTCCAATAGGTTTTAAAGTGGCCGCACACCTTTGTGTACTGGTGGTCACTGATTGGGAAAAACTTTAACAGCTGAGCATATTCCAAAACAGCCAATAGCAAAAGGGCAATATCCAATCCTGTCAGCATGGAATAGGTTTTCTCCCACTCCATAAACAAATTCAGCACCCATGCCATAAAAACGCCCACCGCCATGGCAATAAAATAAAAGGCCGTGGTACGCTCGTACTCCTTGCAAATATTTAAATACAGCATGGAATAAAAAACAAAAATCAAAGACACATATCCCACAAAGGACAAAAAGATAAACACTGGATCTACCTGTCCCACCACGTATTCGTGGATAAAAAAAGGAATGGCCGGTACCAAACCAAAAATCAGTGTCAAAAAGAGGCAGAAATAAAAACATGGCATAACAGCACCATATTCTTCCTCAAAAATTTTATCAGAAATATATCTGGAAATCACCGCATTTAATATGGAAGTTGCAATTAATGCGAAGATAAAAATATACAACACCGTACAGGAAAACAATTCCCGCTGGGCATACTCCAACTTTCCGAAATCCAGAATCTGCATCATAACATAAATTGCCACCATTACAATAATCATAGGGGCTATGGTTACAATGGTAGAATAGCTCATTCCGCTTAAGGTAGTAATCAATGTGTTTTTTTCATATATCTTATCCAGCTTAACGCCGATTCCTGCCATAGTTTTATTCTCCGCTTAAACGATCATAAATCTCTTTATAGGTATCTTTCATTTGGGAAATCAGGTATTTGTCCATCAAACGACGGTACCCTACTTCTCCCATTTGTTTTGTCATTTCCGGATTCATGGCCAACGCCACAAAGGCATTTGCAATTTCCTCCACATTCATAATATGGGTAAGGATTCCCGCCTGACCATAGTCATCACTTTCACCGTAAATCAACCCCCGGCAATTTCCTACATCGGTAGCCACCACAGGTTTTTTTGCGGCAAATCCCTCTAAAATGGTTAAGGGCTGACCTTCGGAAATACTGGTCAACACCGTAAAGTCCATGCGTCCCATATACTGAGTGACATCTACTCGATCCGTAAAGACCACATCTTCCAATTCCATAGCCTCCACAATATCGAAACATTCCTTTGCATATTCCTCATCTTCATCACAGGGTCCCATAATCCAAAGTTTTAAATTTTTCACCCTGTTTTTCGCATAGGCAAAGGCTCGAATCAAAGTCTTAATATCTTTAATGGGCGTGACACGAACCACTGCCCCAATATTTACGTAGTCCTTGTCTTCTTCCGTCTTTTGGGGAATGTCTGCAAACCTGGTCGCATCCACTCCATTGGGTGTCACCCGAAGTTTCTTTTTATCGCAACCTAATTCCCGTTGCAATTCGGAAGCATGGGCAAACAAAGAGGTCACCACATCTGCCTGGTCGTAAGCCAACTGGGACATCTTTTTAAACTGGTCAATCCAAATATCTTTGTAAAGGCCCTGAACCCAGGTCGCCTTAATCAGCTCTTCCTCACGTTCTCTGGTGTAGATTCCGTGTTCGGAAACCAAAAGCTTGCAACCGTATTTCATCTTTGCCATAGCGCCCAACACACCGGCATAGCCCGTTGCCACACAATGGTACAAATCCGCCTCTGGAATTTTAGAACTCATCACCAGAATCAAAGGCAGATACATGGAACGCATAGTCCACAAAAAGTCTACAAAAGGCACGTCCGTATACTTCTGGGAATAGGCCTCTTTTACCGCCTCGTAAAAATCCATTCCCATAACCAAATCGTTGTAAGAAAAATCCGGTTTGGAAATAATTTTCACAAAACCTTCCCAGTCCGGTGTACGGTTTACAACCACACTTCGCAGGGCTTCATATTCTTTTTTTGACATACGTTTGCGGTTTTCTTTTCCCCAATCGTCATCATTTAAATACACTTCATACACTGCGGATACATTCTCCGGCAGTTCGTATTTAAACTTCCCTCCTGTTTCCCGGTCCGCCACAATGGCAAGGATGATAAACTCATGCTCCGGGAAGGAGCGAATCATAGAGTGAATCCAACTGGAAACACCCCCGACAACGTAGGGATAACAGCCTTCCGCCACCATACAAATCTTCATACTGTTTCCTACCTAAAATACTTCAATAAGGACTGATCTTTTTCTTTTAATTTGATTACGGTTTCAGAGGATGTGGTGGTCACCAAGTATACCCCATCTTCCAATTCTTCATAATCCCCTTGAGAAATAAAGCGGATCTCCATATTGGGAATTTTTAAAATAAAAAACTGTTCCTCTCCATAGGTATTGGTGGTAATGGTTACCCGGTCCTTTTCCATGGAAACGTCCGCATCATAGTCCAGATTTAAATAATTGCGAATCCGGTTTCCTGTCTCTGTAAGAGATGTCGCTTCAAAGTCTTCAAAGTTCTCATAGAGACTGTTAATGGTTCCGGAATAATCCTCCGTAAAGTTTTGCAAATGAGACTTCTTTGTTTTTGGATAAACCAAAGAAGATGCATCTACAGAGGCCATGGAATATCCCAAAGCGGTCTCCACTGACTTTAATGTGAAGTCCTTTGTAAAACTATAATACTGAGATGAAGTTGTCTCAGAAACTCCAATCACATTGTCCTGTGCCCAAATCAAATTTTGATTTTTATCATAATCCGATACCACCAAAGAAATGTTTTCGCCCGTTGTATTTAACAAGGTCAGAGCCTCTTCCAAGTCAGAGTCTCCCACATAGCAACTATAAAAGCGGTAATCCTCCAAAGTATCTTTGAAAAAGTCCAAATCAATACTTAGTTTTTCCTCTGCCGATATATGGGAATAAGCATCCAGACTCAATCCCGCTTCTCCATGGCTTTCACGAATCAATTCCATGAAATAGTGCAGTGCCTTTTCGGAAGGTCCGTTTTCGCAGTCATAATCAAGCTTTGTGGAAATAAAAAATCCCGGCTTCATCTTGTTGTAGGATGATACCGCCGTAATCGTGGGCCAAACCAGAGTTTCCAAATAATTCGTCGTATTTCTGGAATACAACTCACTGATTTGTTCTTCGTTTTCCTCCGTAAAAGTAGGATAATTTGTTACCACCAGACTCTTTGCATTGATTACCGGATAAATGGCAATTTCCTCTCTGGTGGATTCCACTGCGGTATAAATACCAAGAGCCGATAACTCTTCCATAAAATTATTGTTTATGGCATATACATAGCCGTTTTTCGTATTGTATCTCCAGATGATTGGAGGTGTATAAGAGACATCTGCATCCTTGTAAGCCTTATTCAAATAACCACTCATATACACCTTGGATGCGGATTCCAAAATATACCAGGGAATACGAAGATTCATATCCTGATAGTACAAGGGATCCTCATCTCCCAGTTCGTAAACTTTTTCGCCGCCTAGCAAAAATCCCTCATATAAATGCATGCCCACCAAGGAAGTGGACTCCTTTTGAATGGCACGGATTCCCATAAGCTGAGCTACATTTGTGTGCTCCTGTAAATATTCACAAGAAGGCATGGTAGCAAAGACCAGGGTCAATCCCGTTTCTGACGCCTCCAAAAGGACATCTTCATCCTTGTCCGTTAAAGATGCGCCATCCACCACCAACATGGAAAGGTTTTCCTCTGTGCCATCATAACCCACACCGTGGTCTAACACCTCCAATCCCCGTTGGTTGTAGTAACACCACTCTTTCAGACGATTCAAAACCTTTTGGCTATCGCCCAAGTACAAAACTCCGCCGGTGGATAAGGAAAAGTCAGCTTCCGAAGTATCAGAAACTGTCCAACTGGTGGGAACATATTCATTTTCTTCGTAGTTGGACAACGCCTGCTTTGCTCCTCCCGTCACCATAAACAGGAAAAACACCACTACCATCATTACCGAAATGGTAAAAAAGTTTTTCTTGCTAATCATCCAGTTTTACTTCTCCTTCGCCACAATCGTTGTAGCCGTAATCAATAGCAAAATTGTAGCTTTGATTGTAGTTTTGTGTAATCTCGTAACAAATAAATTCATCATCTTCGTAATAAACCCGCATATCATCCTGTATCAACTTCTCATAGGCTTTTGCCCAGTAATACATCTTTGACATACAAATCCATCGTCCTTCCCCACCGTAAAAATCCTTGGATGAGGTGGATGGAATGGGAAGGGATGCCCCTTCTTTTGAAACCCGCTGTCCACTGCCTTCGTAAGGGAAGCCGTGATCTAAGGGTATTTTTTCTATAAACACATAAACCTTTCCCGTAGGAATATAGATATCTCCGTCATCCGCATCCTCCAAATCCTTATAAGCATCGGAAAAACTTCCGCCCTTATACAGATACAAATGCTTTAAAAATGTGGATACTTCATAATGATACCCCCGATCGCTGACCATCTGGGTTTCATCACTTGCGGACACTATTGTATAGGTAAAGTCCTCATTTTCTTCCATAATGCTTTCCATGCATAAAATGGCTCCGTTGGTTTCATATGCTTCCACCGTAAAAGGTTGACGAAGAATTCCCTTTGAAGAAAATCCCCAAAGGACGGCAAGACAAAGCACAATAGAAACTATGGTATGAATCCACTTTTTCTTTACCTTCAATAGCAAGGCGTTCAACAGAGCGTCCGCCCCAAAAGCAATAATGATTCCAATAAAGGAAATCAAAAAGGTTCTGGTACGGTTTGCATCCATTAAGGAGGGCAGGGAAAACTCCTTTGCCGAAAGGATGATCCAAAGGATTCCAACGCCGATTCCCGTGGCCAAATATCCCTTTGCAAACTCCCAGTGGAAGAAAAATCCCAAAAAGCCAATCAGTACCACTCCGCAGAGAATAAAGAATATGGGATAGGCTACCACCGCATAATCTTCATATCCCCAAAAGAGATTTTCCTTTGCGCTATGATAAAATCCACGGATTACATTGGCGATGACATTTTGCTTTTCGGAATCCGCTTTGATTCCGGATGCGATTTGCACTTGTTCATACTGACTTTGTGTCGCATCATCCATCATTCCGTTTGCTTCCAAAAATCTGTAATACTCAATGTCATCGGAATAATCGTCATCCGTTAAATCCGCTACTATAGCTCCGTTTGCGGCATTGGATGTGCCGGAAACACTTCCCTGAATGACCCCAAGGGCCCATCCCATAGAACCCTGGAAATGATTTCCCATCATAAGAGAAATGGCCATAGGAAGAACTGCAATCAAAAGTCCCAAAAGACCGGATTTTAAAACACTGAAAAAGTACTCCTTTTTGAAAATAACGGGAAGATAAGCCACGCCCACTCCCAGACAAAAAATCAAAAGTACAATGGCTCCGTAAAAGTGAACCGCAATGGTCAAAGACAGTCCTGCGGAAAACAAGAGCCAGCAAAGGGTAGAAGGAACCAAACGCCCCTCTTCCTTTTCCTTTCTTCTTTCAAAAAACTCTAACAAAAACATAAGGGCGGGCAAAATAAATACATGGGCATACTCCTGAGGAATCCCCATTAAAAATCGCTCGTAAACACCCTCGTACAAACATCCCGGCAAGGCAAACACAAACACAGCCAAAAATGCCAAAAAAGAATGTTTTTTACAGATATAGCCCACAAATGCCATAATGGCGGAACACAGCAAAACTACTGTTACTACTTCCCAATGACGCAAAAGCACATAGGTATCAAATCCAAAGACTTTATGAAGGAAAAATACCACGCAGTGATATCCCATGGGATAAACTCCGGCCACAAAAGGCTGATTGTCTCCCAACGCATTGATCCAATAATTGTGCACCGGCAAATCTGATGCGGTATAGCCCAAAGCCTTATAATCATTGGTAGCAAAAACAGAAAGTACCATAACCATGGTGCCAACATACCCCAATACCTCCAAAGGGTGATGCAACACCACTCCTACCGTACCGGAAAACAGTCGTTTTGCCCCAATCAATAGTTCTTCTCTTATATGGGCACGAAAAGTCTTTCTACCCAAATATCCCTGGCCCAACTTTTCCACTGTACGCTTCCCATGGGAAAGCACATCTCCAAGGGAAATCTGATACAAAAAAAGTGCCATTCCCATATAAAAGAGAAATGAAAAAAGTACCAGCGTTCCTTTGTTGCAAAGATGAAACAACGTCAGATACAATACCAAATTTATAATAAAGACATTGCCGATCATTAAATATGCCATAAGGCGAAAGCTATATGGCAATGCCCGTTTTTTTAGTTTTTCTCCGAATACTATGGCAGGCGGAACAATGACCACAAGAAAATAAGCCACCAATATTTCCACCAGTTCCACAGTTACCAGACGATTTATTGACATTCATTTTACCTTTCTTCAAACATTCGGATGATTTCCAATGTCTCTTTGTCCACGGTTATTCCGGATGTTTTCAAATCTGATAAGGATTGGAAGAACTCTTCGTCTCTTCCGGTTTTAAAATAATATTTCAAACGATTGGTATAGGTTGGCAAAGAGGTAGGGAAATACTCAAAAGAACGTTTTCCCCATTTTTCGCACAACTCCATCTCGCCGATATCCATCAAAAAACAATTGAGCCACCCAAACTGTTCCGCCGTCATTTCCGCCGGTGCCGTTTGGAAGTAAATCTCTCCGATTTCCTCCATGGTGCGGACATAGTTTTCTTTTTCAATTCCATGGAAAATGTTTTGACTTAAAAATACATGCATATAAGCCAACAGTTCATCACACAAAGCAACTTTTTCCAAGGTATCTGCCACATCAATCCGGTTTTTCATCTCCGTAACATGGGCGTTGAAGTTGTTTAACTCATCCCGAAGCACCGATGCCGCATAATGGGCAGTCTCAGAATCCTTGCTGTTTAGAGCTTTTGTAATGGAACTTAAATATCTGGTGACATCTCCCTTTACCACGGAAAGCATCAAATTTCGCAGTCCTGTTTTATCGCTGACTGCCAAAGCCTCTTCCATGGGTGCAAGGTTCATATCCCGTTCCAGATTTGCCGGATTTCTGGATTCTACTTTGGATTTATCAAAAGTTGCCGCCCCTTCCAGATTTCCTTTTTGACGGAAGAAAACCTTTTGCATCAGGCGACTTCCAAAGAAAAACACTTCTCCCACCACGGGGGTAAAAAGCATCATAAGGAAAATCAATATGGTTTTTTTCTTATCAAAGTTTCCGTCTTTTTGTTGGCGTTTTTTTCCTTCGTTTCGAACCATGGAAAGGATGAAATAGACCACATCCACCAAGGTGGAAATCACCACCAAAACAATTACCACAAGCAATGATTTTGACATGCTATACTGTCCTCCAAAGAGATGCCTGATATCCCAATTCACTTAAACGGGAAATAACAAAGTTTCCGCTTTGGGTATCTGTATTGGAAAGAAGAATATAAAGTCTTCCATCTTTTCTTTTACCCAGATAATCGGAGTTTCGAAGGGTCTTGGATACTTCCTCCACCGCTTTTTTCTCCTTTTCTTCCGGGATTTCCTCAAGCTGTAATACACAACACTGTGTCAAATCCCGATCTCTTGCTGTCAAAAAAGCCTCCAGTAAAGAATGGAAAGCATTTTCTTCCAAAAGCTTGGTATTTTCCACATAACGGCTGCTTTCCAAAGCTTCCATATATCGATTGGCACGAAGCACTGCATTCTGAATTAAAAATCCGGCAATTCGCATCATATTGGCCTGAGCCAGATTCATTCGCTCCAAAGGCAATCCCCAAGTCATAATGATCAGTTCCATTTTTCCGTCGGAGAACAAACCATTGGCCATCTGAGGATACCCTTCCCGCATATTTCGATTGATATAAACCTGATCGGAACTGATGTAGACATACATCTCCGTTAAATCCGTGTATTTTAAAGAGTTGCCAAGACTTCTCGCTTTTTTGGAAGTGGAAGCAAACAATCTTGCATAGTCTCCGTTGGCAACGGAATAAATTGCCACATCCTCTGTATGAAGCAGTTCTCTCAACACCTCTGCGGCATAGAACAGCACTTCCTCCGGAGCGTACTGATCCAAGGTGGAAGTAATCTCATAAATCTTTCCAAAGGAATCATTTTGATTAATCAACTGTTCTTCCATGGAGTTTTTAATAATGACATTATTGGTGTTGATTTCCGTAATATCCTTTACCTGAGAATTCAAATAATGAATCTCATTGTTGTCCTCGTCTCGAATCACCTGCAGTCGGTCTTTCAGATTTCCCACTACCAAACCAACAATAAACAACTGGGCAATCCAAACATAGGTGTTATAGTCCAGCATAACATCAAAGGTAGAGCGGTCGTACTGCTGGCGGAAGAAATATCCTGCCACTGCCAACACACCTGCCACCATTGCCTGTTGCTGACCATGAATAATGGCAATAAACAACACATACAAAAGATAAAAATCCAAATTGGTAAAGTAATCGCTTCCCGTAGCACGATTATTCAGCATAAATGCCGGCAAGAACAAAAGCGCGGTCTCCATATAGGGAAGCACAGCTTTTATGAAAAGCTTCATCTTTTTCATCGTTTCGCTAATGGGATGCTGGGGTTCTTCTTCCTTGAAAAAAAGACGTTCCTTTGCCTGAATCTGTTTGGCAACCAAAGGAAGCTCCTTTTCATAGTCATGGAACACCTCTCCACCGAATTCCTTTTTAAATCGCTTTCGGCTCATGACCACACGGTTCTTTTCTCCCTCTTTCTCAGATACAAAAATATCCGGCGAAATACCCTTTGCCAGCAAATCGGCAATCTCTCGCTCAGAGATTTCCTCTTCGGCAGAAATATTGTATACCCGCTTTTTCATCTCGCTGGTAATCAACAGTTTGTAGATAAACTCCACTGCATCGTTGATGTGAAGAAGAGACAAACTGCGATTGGGATTTGCTGGAATATATCCTCTGTGAAGGGCAGACTCCATCATTTGATACAGCGGTTCTTCCAAATCCGAGGGCATCTTTGCATCACCGTAGATGTGGTCCACTCGTGCCACTACGGAATCCGACCGTTTCGATTTGAAATAGTTTCCGCAAATCAACTCTCCCTGACGAACTGCCACAGCCCGTGGACTCTCAGGAGAAAACTCATCATGTTCCTCATAATTATTTTCAGAGTCTTTTGTAAATACATCCGAAGTGGATAAATAAAGAAAACGGGGTAACCGTTTCAGATGGGCACAGGCTTCCAAAAGATTGATCAAGCCCTCGCCATAGCGAACAACTTCTTTTTGACCTTTTTCCCATTGGAAGGAACCGTCAAAGGCACCCAAAAAAATGACAGCATCCGGACAGATGCTCTCTATAATCGCTGACATATTTTCATTGTCATAATTAAAATCATATTGTTCAAAAATACGTTTGTATTTTGTTTTTTTCACGCGCTCATTGGACAGCACGAAAATGCGATGGCCCTCCTTTCGGAGTTTCCCGATAAGAGCTTCCATCATGGCATTATCTGCCCCTGTTAAAATAATATCCATAATTCCCCTACGCTCCACTATCGTTGACATTTAAAAATTGATTCAGGTCTGTTTTACAACTACGAACATCAATTAGCGCATCGTCGTAGGAAATGTGGTAATTGGAAGCCAATTCATTTGCAATCTCTTCCAAAGGTATTCCTTTTTGCAATCTCGTATAAATAAAATATCCAGTCTCGTTTAGCACACAAGGATGCTCCATATCTTTGTCTTCTTTGTCTGAAAACAAATAATAGGTGCCTGCTACCTTTCTAACCATGTTTCACCTCAAAATCAGATTTTTGTCCATGCCATTTTAATATATCACTTTAATTGCTATAAAACAAAGAAAAACTATGCAAAAAACAAAAATAATTGAATAATCTGACTATTTGTTGTAAGATTATAATGATTATAAATAAGGAGTGATATGACATGGATTTGACGAACAAGAAAATTTTAATCAGCGACGATTCTATCTTAGCACGCAAACAGTTAAAGGACATTATCAGTAGAGTCGGAGAAGGTGCAGAATTCATCGATGCTTCCAATGGTCAGGAAGCCATTGATAAATACAAAGAATTCACTCCCGATATTACGTTCCTTGACATTGTAATGCCTGTGAAAGACGGTATTGAAGCAGTAAAAGGAATAATGGAAATCAACAATGAGGCTGACATTATTATTGTCTCTTCCGTAGGTACTCAATCCCAGTTAAAATCTGCCATTGAGGCCGGTGCAAAGGACTTCATCCAAAAGCCTTTGGATTCTTCACAAGTTGAGACATTGTTGCAGTCACATTTAGGATAGGAGGACTTTTGTTCCTATGTATGCACAGTTTTTTGGAAATTATCTTTTAAACAAAAAGGCTGTCACAGCTGAGCAATTGGCGTCCGCCATTGCAAGCCTGGCAGATACTCATATTCGTTTGGGTACTTTGGCCATGCACAAGGGATATATGACTGCTGCTGAAGTCGATGAAGTTTGTTTTTTACAAACCAGAGAAGACAAGCGCTTTGGCGAAATCGCCATCGAAAGAAACTACCTCTTTGAGGATCAGTTGGAAGATCTTTTGAAATCTCAAAATCCCGACTATTTATTATTAGGCCAAAACCTGGTAGACACCGGTGCTCTTTCCAATTCCGAATTAGAGGAATTAATGATTGAGTATCAGTCAGAAAACGAAATCGACAATCCCATGGGTAGCGAAAGCGTCGAACACACTGCGAAGTTGATTGAAAACTTCCTTCTCTCCGCAGAGCGCCCTGTAAACCGCTACGCCGTTATGTATTTGAATCTTGTATTCAACAATTTGGTTCGATTCATTGGCGAGGATTTTACACCCTTGTCTCCTGTTCAGACTACCAGTTACGAGACCAACTATTGTGTAACTCAAAATATTACCGGAGCCATTAATTGCAGTTCCAGCATTGATATGGAGCCTTCCGCTGCTATTGGATTCGCTTCCCGATATGCAAAGATGGAATTCACAGAATTTGATGAATATGTAAAAGCTTCTTTAGAGGATTTCTTAAACCTTCACAACGGACTGTTTTCCGTAAACATGTCCAACGAAGTATCCATGGAACTTACCCTGGATCCTCCCGCACAGGAAACAGAGCCGGTACTCACCTTATCAGACACTGCTTTTGTTATCCCGGTTATTTATCCCTTCGGGACAGTTTATTTGATTCTTACATTATAATTTCAAATAGAAATGCCGACTGATTTCTCAGTCGGCATTTTTTTATCATTTTTTCTTTCAAAAATCTTTAGAATTTCAAATCTTTAGATTCCCAAAAACTTCTTTACTACAGTAGGCATTTCATCCACTTCACACTGGGTATCGTGACGAACCGGTGCGGATTTGATTTCCAAAATAGCTCCGGGCAAATCAACCTTTGCAACTTCGGAAAGCTTGTCTGTAAGCTCAATATCTTTCTTGGAAGAATCATCTAATCCGATGGCTTCCATAACACTTCTGGTAAACTTGAAAGGACTTGCAGTAGAAGCAATGACTGTTACCTTGTCATCCTTTGTTTCCTTCTTGTATGTGTTGTACACATAAGAAGCTACAGCAGTATGGGTATCAAGCACATATCCGGTGTCATCATAGACACGTTTGATTTCTGCCTTGGTAGCCTCTTCGTCTGCAAAGTTTCCATAGAAATCCTTTAAGTTTTCTTTCATCTCGGAAGTGATTTCATACTTTCCTTCTTTGGTAAGCGCTTCCATGAAAGCCTTGTTTGTTGCATCATCCTCTCCTGCGATTTCATAAATCAATCGCTCTAAGTTCGAGGAAATCAAAATATCCATGGAAGGAGAATTTGTGAGCTTAAACTCACGGTTCTTGTCATAGCATCCACTCTGGAAGAAGTCATATAATACTTTGTTCTCGTTGGATGCACAAATCAATTTATCAATGGGAAGTCCCATTTTCTTTCCGTAGTATGCAGCTAAAATATTACCAAAGTTTCCGGTAGGAACGGTTACGTTAATCTTTTCACCGGAGGCAATTTTCTCTTCTTTCAAAAGACGGGTGTAAGCATATACATAATAAACGATCTGCGGAACCAAACGTCCAATATTAATGGAGTTTGCTGAGGAGAACTGATATCCTGCCTCATCCAGTTCCTTTGCCAAAGTGGCATCGTTAAACATCTTTTTCACACCGGTCTGAGCCTGGTCAAAGTTTCCGTTGATTCCTACTACAAAGGTGTTGTCTCCAGTCTGAGTCACCATCTGGCGCTCCTGGATTTCTGATACACCGTTTTGCGGATAGAAAACAATAATCTTTGTACCTTCTACATCGGCAAATCCAGCCATAGCCGCTTTTCCTGTATCACCGGAAGTAGCGGTCAAAATTACAATATCGTTTTTCACCTGATTCTTGCGGGCTGCAGTAATCATAAGGTGAGGCAAAATGGAAAGGGCCATATCCTTAAATGCAATGGTCTTTCCGTGGAAGAGTTCCAGATAATACGCTCCGTCCGCATAAACCAAAGGAGCAATCTCTTCTGTATCGAACTTTTCGTCATAGGCACTGTTAATGCAGTGCATCAACTCTTCCTTCGTATAGTCTGTCAAAAGCAGTTTCATCACTTCATAAGCAACTTCCTGATAGGTCATCTCAGAAAGTTCTTCTAGGCTCTTATCCAGCTTTGGAATACAGGTAGGAACAAACAATCCACCGTCGTGAGCCAAGCCCTGTAACACTGCCTGTGAAGCAGTTACCACTTCTTCTTTGTTTCTTGTACTTACGTATTTCACGTCCATGAGTATACCTCTTTTTCTTTTCCTTTTTCTTGTTGAACCAATCTCAACCATTATAGAATAGGCCGGTGGAAAAATCAACGAGAGAGACGGCCATTTAAGTAATCCAAATATTTTTCCGGTAAAGTAATATTGGTATAGACCTCCGCATATTCCTTTGGCGTATATTCCAAAACATAATTCTGGATGAAATTCTTTTCCACTCCGGCGTCCACCGCCGCATCCACAGCTTTGTTGTAGGCCACTGCTGCCTCTGCATCTGTAGGAAAACGGCCAATGACATACTCCCCGTTGATGTGAATCCGACTCTCATGATAGGGGACATCCTTTTTGTCGTGATAGGTTACCCCATGATACTTATTGATCACCACAATATTGGAATAGCGATAATCCATGGAATCCCCGTTGGCAAAGGTATAATCCTTTCCGGCTACCGCATAATTCTTAATTCCAAATCTGGCGAGAATTCCGTACTGCATTCCATAATCGTTTACATAGAGATGTCCGTCGTGAATCAATATGCGATGGGAGGAGTAATAAAATAAATCATCATTGTCAAACTTCAATTCTCCCACTCCCTCCAAATAATAGGAAAAATATCCCTGTCGTAAATAAATGGGAGTTTTGATATAGGTTTTGTAATCTCTGTGATTTAAAATGGTAATCCCTTTTTCAAAGGGTAGATAATGAATATAACTGCGAAGATTTAAAGGTTCGATTTCCGGATTTTCATATAGAGACTTTGCCTCCATATAGGCCAAATGTGCCTCTTTTTCCGTAGAAAAGCTCCCCAAACTGATACGCTTACCGTATTTTGTTATGCCGGTTCGATAATAAATCTCACCGGATTTTTTCTTTGCCAAAAACACTCCGGGTAACAATACTTTTCCCCCTACTTTTCTTTGTACGCCTCCATAGGCAAATGATTAATTAAGCTGGCCTGATATGCCGCCCCGAATCCGTTGTCAATGTTCACAACCGATACTCCCGACGCGCAGGAATTTAACATGGATAAAAGTGCGGAAATACCGCCAAAGGATGCACCATAGCCCACAGAAGTGGGTACCGCTATTACCGGACGGTCCACCAGTCCACCTAAAACAGAGGCCAAGGCCCCTTCCATTCCTGCAATGGCAATTACCACATTTGCGCTCATCAAATCGTCAATATGGCTCAGTGTGCGATGCAAACCTGCCACCCCCACATCATAGAGACGAATCACATCATTTCCAAGGAACTCTGCGGTAATGGCAGCTTCTTCTGCCACCGGAATATCCGAGGTCCCCCCTGTGGCTACCACGATTTTTCCAATGCCATCCTTCTTTCGTTCCGTCCCACCGATTTGAGCAATACGGGCATCTTTAAAATAATTATAAATCAGATTTTCCTTGTGAAGGCCGCCAGGTTCCACATCCTCCTTTTTGGTCTCTGACAAGGTTTTTATAATTTCCAAATGTTTCTCTTCGGACAATCGGGTAATTAAAATATCCCTCTGTCCTTTTAAATACATCATGCGAACAATACCAATGATTTGTTCCGATGTTTTTCCCGCACCGTAAATCACTTCACCGGCACCTTGGCGAATCTGTCTGTGCATGTCCACCTTCGCATAACCCATATCATAAAAGGGCTGTTTTTTCAGTTCCAAAGCAGCCTCTTCCACCGACAGTCTTCCGTTTTTAACATCTTCCAAAAATGTATAGATTGATGAATTCATATACCTCTCCCATCTTCATCCAAAGCAGACTTTACTTCCCGAAAGGTCATGTTGTGGGCTTTGGCAATCTTTGCCACCTCTTCGTATTCCCACTTTTCTTTTGTGCTACCGTACCCCTTAGATAACTTTTTATGCACCAATCCAAAAGGGGTTTCTTTTGCAACCGTTTCTCTTTCCAAAACATACCGCTCTGCCACCAGCTCACGAATGCCAATGGTAGAGGTATGAGCAAAGATTGTTTCAAGGATTTTGACGCGATCCTTTTTTTCACAAAGGACGCACAACAAAACGCCGGGGCGCTTCTTTTTCATTTGAATCCCGTAGGAAAAAGCATCTTTGGCCCCTGCCTCCAAAAGGCGATCAATGGCAAAGCCCACTTCTTCTCCTGTCATATCATCCAAATTGCACTGCAGTTCAATGATTTGTTCTTCCATATCCGCTTCCTCTTTATATACGATTTCCTATAAGGCTATTCTATTACCAAATACGCCTTCACACAATTGGGTTGGTCAAATTCTTTATACCCCATTCCAAATCCCTGCTGAAGGTGATAGGCTTCCCTGTCTGCAGAGATTTTATTTATTTTCTTTTCAAAGGACTCTTTTTCCAAAAACTCATCGGCAAAATAGGAAATCACAGCCGCTCCCGTAGGAGTGGTAAGCTCTCCGTATTCTTTTTCGCTAAAATAATAGGGGATATGATTTTCCTCTAAAATATTTTTGGTGGCAGGAGCCGGGACATCCAACAGTCCGTGGGCACAATGCACCTTTCCCCTTCCCACGCAGATTGTAGAAGCCACCACATGGTCCACCTGCAAATGGTCCATCAAAAGGCAGGCAGAGACCACATCCACAATGGCATCTGTCATTCCCACTTCATGGAAATGCACCTCTCCCACTTCCTTGCCATGGGCTTTCCCTTCTGCCTTTGCTATAATTTCATATAATGCCTTTCCCTGATTTTTGATTTCTTCTGTCACAGGTAAAGACGCTATGATCTCCTGCACTTCTAATAGGCTTCTGCCATGTTGGTGGTGATGGTGATGTTCAAAAGAGTCTTCTTCCTCACCATTTATTTCCACTTTATAATGGAGTCCGGAAATATCGTCTACTTCCTTTTTTTGAAAGTCCACCAAAAGATTTGGTAACGAAAAAGAACGGATGTTATGTAAAAACTGTTGTCGGCTTTCCTCTTCCAAAATCTGTGCCAAAGCAGCGGAAAACATATCTCCCGCTACACCCATAGACAAATCCAGATACAATGTCTTCATAACACGACCTCACTTTGTTGTGTCAATTGCTTCGTTTAAACTACCCATGCGATATCCCTGTAAATCCAGAGTCACATACAAAAATCCTAATCCCTTAAAATACTCCGTTATTTGATTTCGTATCTCCTCAGACGCCATTTTTTCAATGTCTTTGGGATTTACTTCGATTCTCGCCAAATCCCCATGAAGGCGAACACGATAATAGCCAAATCCCAATTCTTTTAAATAGGCCTCTGCCTTTTGAATTCGAATCAGTTTCTCCTTTGTAATGGCTTCACCGTAAGGAACCCGAGAGGCCAGACAGGCAAAGCTGGGCTTTGATGCAGTAGAAAGCCCCATCGCTTTGGACAGTTCCCGGATTTCCTCTTTTGTAAGCCCCACCTGAAGCAAGGGACTGAGTACATTCAACTCTTCAATGGCCTTTCGTCCTGGACGATAATCCAAAAGATCGTCCGCATTGGAACCCTCCGCCAAAAAGGAGATATGCTCCTCTTTGGCAAGGCCCTTCATTTTTTCAAACATAATTCTCTTGCAGTGATAACAGCGATCCGGTGCATTTTCCAAAAACACATCCCTGGTGGCTTCACCTGCCTCAAAGGTAATTTGTCGAATCCCCTCTTTTTTACAGAAGTCATCTGCTTCCTTGCCGTCGCTGTCAGGGAATGCAAAAGAATCCCCACGAAGGGCAATGCATTTTTCCTGCAAAACATCATGGGCCACCTTAAGCAAAAAGGTAGAATCCACTCCCGCAGAAAAAGCCACCGCAAGACTGTCCAATTCTTTAATATTTGTTTTTAAGGCTTCCAGCTTTTCTTCTTTTGTCATCACGCCTCCAGTGAACCGTTCAATGAAAGTTCCTTTTTCTTTTCCATACGACGCATCATAAAGATGTAAGCCACAAAGGTATAGATACCTGCAGCAACCCAGGCCAGCGGATCACAAGCCACTGCCAATGTGTAGCTCATAATCTTCATGGAAATCACTGCCGCAATCAAGCGGGCGAAAAATTCCACAATACCACCCATCAAAGGAAGCAAACCTCTGCCGCATCCCTGCATGGTATTTCGGAAAATAAATATCATTCCCAAAGGAATAAAGCAAGCTGCTGCCATGTAAATATAAGGCTTTGCCCAAACCAGCATGGCATCAATGTCCACACCGGATTCAAAAAACATCGTTAGGGCCGGTCTTAAGAAAAGGATCATTCCCGCTGCCGCAACAAGGGCGTATATCACCACTAAAACCATAGCGGAACGGACGCCGGCACGAATTCGCTTTAAATCCCCTTTTCCATAATTTTGGCCTACATAAGTAGCCATGGTCTGTCCCACAGAAGGGAAGCCCTGGGTCAGTAAGTTACAAAGTTTGGATGATGCCGTAAAGGCGGCTACCGCCTCAGAACCAAAGAGGTTGATGGCAGTTTGCATCACCATGGTTCCCGATGCTGTAATGGCAAACTGCAATGCCATTGGCACGGCAACATTCAACTGCTTTCTGGTCATATGCCAACTTAAGTACCAATGCTCTTTTCTTGGCACCAAAATCTTGAAATGACGAATCAAATAAATCAAACAAAGAACTGCGGAAATGCCCTGGGCAACGTCAGTAGCCAAAGCCGCTCCCATAACTCCTAATTTGAAGTTTATAATAAATACCAAATCCAAAATTACATTAAGAATCGCACTGAACACCAAAAAGAACAAAGGCACCTTAGAATTTCCCATAGCTCTGGAGTACGCAGAAAACAAATTGTAAAACACCAATGCAAAGGAACCATAGCAAATGGTAATAATATAGCTGTAAGCATCCTCATAAATATCCGCCGGTGTGTTCATCAAATGGAGAAGGGGATTCATAAATGCTACTGACACCACCGTTAAAAAGACAATGGTAATCACAGCTAAAATAAAACCGTTGGCCACGGAACGCTTTACGCCCTCAATATCCTCTGCGCCAAATTTTTGCGCAGTAATAACCGTAAATCCTGTAGTCATTCCAATGGCAAATCCCATTACCAAAAACATAATGGTACCGGTGGAACCTACCGCTGCCAAAGCTCCGGTTCCCACATAATGGCCCACGATAATGGTATCCACCATGTTATAAAGCTGCTGGAATACGTTTCCCACAAATAAGGGGAAGAAAAATTTTAAAATCATAGGCATGGGTTTGCCCGCCGTTAATGTCTGTTGTGCGCTCATAATCTATCCTCTAAAAAAAGCAGTCCCGAAATCATATCGGAACTGCTTAATACAAATTGTCCTTATTTAAGTTCTGAAGTACAGTGAGGGCAACGTGTTGCTCCTATGGCAATCATGGACTTACAGTAAGGACATTCCTTCTCTGTAGGATCCGCAGCCTCTTCCACTGCTTCTGATTTTTTTACACTTGTACGAACCTTTTCTAACGTCTTTACCAGACAGAAAATAACAAGTGCCATCAATAAGAAATTAATTACAACTGTAATAAATGTTCCGTAGTTTAATGTAGCAGCTCCTGCTGCCTGTGCCGCGGCTAATGTGGCGTATTCTTCACCATCCAATGCCACAAACCAGTTGGAAAAATCGATTCCCCCGGTCACCGCACTAATCAGTGGCATAATCACATCATTTACCAATGAGTTGATGATATTTTGGAATGCACCACCGATGATAACACCCACAGCCATGTCCATAACATTACCTTTGGTTATAAACTCTTTAAACTCGTCCACAAACTTTTTGGACTTTTCAATTTTCGTATTCATGATTTATGCTCCCTTTCTATTTCCCCTTCTATTTCTATACCGCTGTACAAGTAATGCTCTTCACCTGAATATCTTCTACTTTGTTGGTCTGAGTATAAACTACAACTGTAGAAGCATTTGTCACGCAAGAGAAACTATTGGATGTAGCTTTCTGACTCTCATATCCATTTCCCCAAGCATTTGTAATATCCTCTGTAAACGTCATTTCAATCTTTGCTCTTCCGGAAACTCCTGTAGCAAATGTAAAGGTAGCCTGACCATTTCCACCACCCCAGTTTGCAACAATTGCCTTTGCTGCTTCAACAGAAGAAGCTTCCTCCTGGGCACCGGATGCCATATATACACCTTCGCATAATTCTTTATTTAAAATAACAACTGGTTTTTCGTAAGTTTTCATTTCATCCTCCTAGTAATACATTTCACGAAAAATATTATATCACTATAGCTATATTTTCGACACTAAAATATCTACTTTTGCCCTGTTTTTTTGTGTTTTTTCTTCGGTTTCTTTTTCCCCGTCTTTTTCCTGACGGAGTATCCAAAAGAGCCTAGCTTCTCCCCTAAAGAAAAATACTCCCCATGGGAATAGGCTACCAAATCCGCCCGTTCCAGTTTCAGAGTTCCATGTTCATTTAAAAGAGACTCTTCCACCTGGACATTTACCACCTCTGCTAAAAACAAATCATGACTTCCCAGCTCCAATACCTCTTTTACGCGACACTCAATATTGATAGGGCTCTCCTCTACCAAAGGGGCATTGATTTTTTCACACTCTCCCTTTGTCAGGCCCGTTTCTTTAAATTTATCCACATCCCGACCGCTGCGTACACCGCAGTAATCCACAGCCTTTACGATTTTTTTCGTTGTAAGATTCAAGGCAAATTCTTTGGATTCCATAAGCATATGGTGAGAATGGCGCTCCTTTCGAACGGAGATTGATACCATAGCCGGATCGGAGCAGACTGTTCCCGCCCAGGCAACGGTAATGAGGTTGTTCTCTCCCGATTTATCCCTGACAGATACCAAAACCGCCGGAACAGGATAAAGCATATTTCCAGGTCTCCACGACTGCTTACTCATTTATCTTCATCACCTTTTTATAAGGCTTTCCTTTCTCTTATTTCCATCAAAAATGGCTAAGAGCATCATAACATGTTTGATACTCTTAGCCAAATATATCTTTTTTCTTTCCTTTAATTAAATACAGCCCAAATAAAAAGTCACAAGCCCCTTACAGATTAATGAAGCGCGCTGTGCTGGCGGATAACTGACCTGTAACATCATTGTTTCGATCCATGGCAACTCCGATTCCCTGAATCTCTTCCACAATTTCCGTAGAGTTTGCTGCGGACATATTAATTGCTCCGGAGCTTTCTTCCACAGAAGTGGTGATGGATGAAACTGCCTCTTCCATCTCAGCCATAATGGCATTCAAATTGTCTGCCTTGGCAACGAAGTCTTCCAACATAGTTTCAATGACTTCAGCAGTGTTTTCGTACTTGTCTCCGGTTTCCACAAAGGCATCATAATCATGAAGCACTACATCGTTGATAAAGTCCAACACTTCCATAGCGTTGTCGGAAAGTTTTTTCACTGCCTGAGTAACGCTGTTAGAGATTTCCTGGATATTTCCGGCAGTATCACGGCTGTTTGCTGCCAAAGCGGAAATCTCATCTGCTACAACAGCGAATCCCTTTCCAGCCTCACCGGCACGGGCAGCCTCAATAGACGCATTCAATGCAAGCAAATTGGTCTGTGATGCAATATCCAAAATATCGTTGGTCAAATCCGCAATCTGTTTTACCTGTTCGGAATCCTTTACGGACTGAGCCAAAACAGTGGACAACTCCTGCATCTTTGCTCCGGTATTTTCCTTTTTCTGAGAAGCTTCCTCTTTAATCTGAATAGCTTCCGTTTGAATACCTTCTGCGGTGTTCTTTCCGTTGTCAGCTTCTTCTTTAATGCTGTTTGCCGCATTTCGAACTTCCGCTACTTTGTCATTCATGGCTTCTGTAGTTCCTGCCACCGTATCCATAGATGCTGCCAATTCCTCTAAAGCAGCAGATGTATTGGTAACATTTTCATTCGCTTTACGTACACGATCTGTCATATTTCCCGCAGATTCTGTAAGTACAACTGTGCCATCTTTTACTTCTTTAATAATACCCTGCAAGGTCTCAATAAAGGTATTATATCCATCGGTCATAAACATCAAATCATTGGAAGGACGATTCTGTACTCTTGCGGTCAAATCACCCTTTCCGGATTTAATATCATTCACGATTCCCTTAACTTCATCGGAAATCTTTGTAATGTTTCTGCTGATTAACAGGTATGTTAAAACAAGGTTAATCGCTACCATAATAACCGCAATTGCCAAACCAGCAAGCGCTGTGTGAATCACCTTTACTTGAAGTTCGGTTTCATAGCTGGACATGTTTTTGGCAATTTCCTTTACATCAGCAGAAATGGAATCAATACCACTGGATATATTTGTGGTAGCTTCCTGATATCCTCCTGCCAAAACACCCCAGGCATTATCCATATTTTGGGACACTACGCCCTCTGTAGCTACAGTTGCGGCTTCAATCAGAGTCTCCGCATCCTCTTTCATATGCTCCAGACCTTCTGCAGCCTCTTTATTTCCTACAGTTGAAAAACTGCTCTGCAACGTATCCAAAGAACTCATTAGTTCTTCACCAGTTGCCTTTACATCATCCAATGCGCTGGCATCCACTTTCTGCTCATAGGAATAGGATACCAAAGCAGTAGAAACAGCTAAATTCAGTTTCTGAGAATCTGCCTTTACGTTTCCTGCAGCTTCCTGCATGGATGTAGTCATAGAATTAATACCAGTAACGGTTTCCATCATGGTATTAACACTTTTTTGAATAAATACAATGGTAAGACTGAATGTAATAAGGATTACAAGATTTAGCGCTACCACCTGAACCGTAATACGATTATAAAATTTGGGCTTCGCATCCTTGCTTGCCCGAATCTTTTTTTGTTTCACTTTTTTTCTTTCACTCATAGCTTAAGCCTCCCTAATCAGTTTAACTATCACACTTTTCAACCCGCGCATTTTAACAAAAGTATGATTTTTAACTTGACGTTTTGTTTATATGAACATAATATAGACACTGTGTAGTATTTACAATACGCAATACATTTAGAAACGAATTGTATTGTACACATTTGCATTATCTGTCTATTTAAGCACAAAAAGGAGGTTTTATGGCCGTTAAAAATAACCGAAGAACCATTATGACTAAGAAACTTTTAAAAACTGCATTGATTGAACTAATGCAGGATAAGCCGATCAATAAAATCACCATTAAGGACATCTGTGAGCAAGCAGATCTTTCCCGCTCTACCTTTTATTTACACTATACAGACCAGTACGACTTGTTAAATGACCTGGAATCTGAAGCCATTTCCACCATTATGGGGCAGATAAAAAAAATCACTCCGGATTTGGATCCGCTGATTGTATGTCGTGAGTTCACGTCCTATATTCATAAGGAACACACGATTTTCCGCACCTTATTATGCCAACAGGAAAACCTCCACTTCCAAATCAAACTCATTGAGGAGATACACAAAACCTCCATGGAACTTCTTGCTTTTTCTTCGGAAGACAGCATACGCTTAGGCTATAAGGTTGATTTCATCATCCACGGTTCCCTCAGCATCTTTCGGAATTGGATTATCCATGGATTTGATATGGCGGAAAAAGAGATTTCCGAACTGGTATTTGATCTTTGTTGCCAGACGTTTGATTAAAAAAAGGCAAACCACCAATCGGTGATTTGCCTTTTATTTTTATATGGATTCTAATGAAATTAGAACTTACCAGCGGTAGCTGCTTCTTCGATAGAAACGGCAACTGCTACTGTCATACCAACCATAGGGTTGTTACCTGCACCGATAAGACCCATCATTTCTACGTGAGCCGGTACAGAAGAAGAACCTGCAAACTGAGCATCAGAATGCATACGTCCCAAAGTATCTGTCATACCGTAAGAAGCAGGACCTGCTGCCATGTTGTCCGGATGAAGTGTACGTCCTGTTCCACCACCGGAAGCAACTGAGAAGTATTTTTTACCCTGATCTATACATTCTTTTTTGTATGTACCTGCTACTGGATGCTGGAATCTTG
>JAEEGL011887817.1_pt1 | contig 25182 bp, 25 predicted proteins | sample 9134231 | NCBI WGS metagenome assembly JAEEGL01 (sample SAMN16246548, study PRJNA631951) | gut metagenome | biome: gut microbiome; feature: rumen; material: fiber-attached | host: Bos | place: Iran: Karaj | collected 2018-10 | reverse complement strand
GCTGACATCTACTCCATGTTGAACTACAAGAAAATGCCGTTCCGAAAAATCAAAGTTTGTAGAACACAGTCACCATAGCGAGAACAAGCAAGTCGCTGATTAGCAAGGAAAATCAAAGATACAGCGTCAAAGTTGGGTTAATAAAGTATTCCTGTTTACTGGCATATTGATAATAAATAATGATTAATCTCTCGTTCTTTCTATTTCCCAAGCGGTATATTCTATATTCCGTTAACTCTCGGTGCTGGCGTGAGCCAGAAAACGGTCTTACCTATCTTTCCCCTGTTCACACTATACCTTCATTCCTCATCTAACAATTCTATCGTTCTTTGGTCTCGTTCCCCGTTAAAGAAAGTATCAAGCACTTTACCAAACACATCATTCGGCGAAAGCTCGTCAAACAGTGTCATGCTTGATCTGACCTTCATCGAATCTATACTTCCTAGAATATCTATTGCGGCCTTCCCTTTGTGCTGTAAAAGCGCACTGGATATTTCGTGAATGCGGTCATTCAAAGTGGGATGCAACAGATAGTCCTCGCCTTCTTCCCTGTCTTTTATGCCGTAGAAGTTGGCCATTTGACTATATCCGAGTCCTTTTACTTGCGGGAAGATGTACCATATCCAATGAGTACGTTTTCTCCCACTTCTAACCTCTTCAAGTGCCTGTTTATAGCCTGCGTATTCTCTATTCTGTGCTTCTAAGAATCGCTTTACATCAGGTCTTTTAGCACTCTTGCCCAATGGATTTCTTAATATTTTGTCGAAAGTTTCAGGTAATATAATATTGTCAATACTCAGTGCATCAGCAAATAACGGCGCGATTTCCTCGTCTTTGAATCCTGCAATACCACATCCAATGCGTGTTACTAAGAAAACCAGTTCGGTATGTGACTTTGCAAAGCTAAAAAACTCATCCACGTATGGCTTTATGGTTTTAACATCTCCTTGCATGGTCGGAATGGCATAGCTTTGTCCTTGCAATCCAACGCCCTGCCCCCACACAGCACCAAATTTATCCAAAGCGACACGTGCAGCACCTCCTGCATGCGCTCCTGCAAGATTACTGCCGAAAACAAACACTTCATTTGCCTTCAGTTCTGTTATTCTCTCTGGTGTAAAACATTTCTTCATATCCGTTACTATTTTTGATTCTCTGTTATTCCTCTCCTGTTGTCAAAGACACCATTCCATATTAGCGTCCTGTAACCGTCTTGATCCTCCCTATAGAGCCAGATGCTGAAATCGAACGTGAAGAACTCCGTTGCGAGGACATAGGCGTTCCTTGGTGACATCTGCCTGCCCTTATTAACATAGATGAAGCTGGGCTGGGCATCTGGTATGGGTTCGCAGACTGCCTCTATAAACTCCTCATCAAGGGCATAGATGTCAACCAGCCGCAGACCAACCCCAAAATTGTCAACACGGTACTTCAACAGCCCGAATTTCTTTTCTGCCAGCCACTCACCCGCATTCACCCGCACTATCAACCTACAGTCTTCCAGTAGGCATCTCGTGATGGACACAAAGATGCCAGCGGCCTCTACATGGCTCCCCCATCCAAGGAGTCTAACTTTACCCTTCAACTTCATCTCCTTTGTCATCAAGAACATCAAATTATTATATTCCCATATTCCTCTTCGAACTCCTTACTCCGAGATAGGCAAGTACACTGTTCCAGTCTGGGAACTTCTCAGAACCGAACTCTATCCATTCACCGGCAAACTCACTTGTACCGTTCTTGCCACGGTCATCTATCAGATAATCACCTTGACAGAGATCCTTGCGGTGGGTTATTACCATCCGCTTGTGGAACACGTCATCAAGATACTCCGTCACCCACTTCACCTTGTCTGACCACGCCGATGGGTTCTTCCAAGGTGCTGTAGAGAGTATGAATAAATCATAGTGCTTCTGCAATTCATGCATAGCTTCTATTGCACTTGGCATAGGCTTCATCATGCCAAACAGTCCTGGTATCTCGTCTAAACGGCCTTCATATTCTTTCTTGACATCCTCACTAACTTGAGTTAAACCTGACTCGAAATCAACGAGCACGTTATCCATATCCACGAACACACGCTTCTTATGTTCCATGTTCTTATCACGCTTGTCATAATTGTCTCGCATCTCCGTAAGTATCTGACAAAGTTCCTTCTCTGTCAAGATTGTCTTGAACGGGTTGCTCTCACCACGACTATGGAAGAGAGTCATTCCCCTTGTTGACATAAGAGCAGTACGGAATCGCTCATTCTGATCAAACATGGCTTGATAAGCTTGGCGAACAAGCCGTAGATAGTCTTCGGATTGTCTATCAATAGCAACGCCCTTCCACCAGACTACTTGCTCCGTCTGCCAACCTGTTGATGTCATCTTCTTAGCGTTCTTGCCCTTCATCGAACAAATCTGACGCTGCTTGTCCTTTTCCTTTTGTTTGAGAGACTGCAGGAATCCTTCCATGCTGCCACAGACCATTCCGTCGAAACGGAAGCCGTTGCTGCACAGATTTGATAAAACACCTGCGGGATACTCACTCTTAGACCATATATCTATGGCCTTTCCCTGCCAAACTAACCACTTAATGTACAATCTCCTAAACATATTATAATAAACCTTGTTATTATAGAGAACCAGAAAATAAACTTTCTATCATCAATGTTTTTTCAATAGAACACCGTCATTTCCTTCGACTCGTCGGCATAATAAACAAGTGGACGCAGATGTTCCGGATATCTCCTGTCGATGACACATCCATAGCCCCTGGGTATCGCATCATAGACAGGTCTTTTCTCATTGGCATCTTCTTCGTTCTTGCAAAAAAGATAGTTGCGATAGAACCTGTTCTCCGACGCATAGTCATAGCTGTCGAAACAAGGGAAAAGCTTGCTTTTTTCCAGTATAATCGGTTCTGTTCCTCTCCACGACATAATGTCTTCAATGCCGTGGAAAGTATGCCCCATGATATGTATCTTGCAATTCTTGTTCAGTCTCACAATCTTTGATTCCACACTTGGTTCTACATAAAACTCATCTGTTTCAATATGCTTTGCTCCGCTCATTTTTTCCTCAAGCGGCGTGGGCCACACATCCATCAGTCTTTGGACCGAGCAATAGATCTTATACATACCGTCTCGACCGGCAATTAACTTCCCCAGATTCTCCATCTTCTCAAATTCTATCATACAGATATGGTCACGGATGGAAGGATGTTTCATCACAACTTCCATAGAGACATAATCCTCATTCCCAGGTGAGATGGTCATGACCAGCTGAAAATCCTTCCCCTGTACCTTTACGGGTAGCTCTTCCGTCAGTTTATGTTCCAGCCAACCAGTCTTTGGAAGTTTTGGCAACAGCATAGCATATAAGTTTACTGCCGTATCGGCCACTTCCTCGTATTCGCCACCTTCATGATGATATTGTTCAATGCGTTCGTCGAGAATCCTTTTGGCAAAGACACTTAGCCTGTTCTCAACACGATGACGCAAAGATTCATCTGCACTTTTTCTCCAGTAGATATCCAATGCTATAGCTTCGCGACACACATACTCACCAAGTTCGGAGAGAGGGTGGGTGGGTTTTACCTTACAGACATTAAAAGCAGACACGTCTGGTTGGAAACAGTCCATCGGTGCTCCTGTAATAACAACATTAATATCCGGTCTCTCCATCAGTATGTTGTTCACTAATTCAGAAGCGTCTCTACCGAAAAATGGCAATTTCGGAGCCTGTATTTCAGACTCTGTCAATACCTTCTTCAGCTGTTGGGTAGGCCATTGCCCTTCATCTCGGCCGGAACAGATACTGACAAGGATGTTAAGCCCTTTGCCATTCTCTTTGGCCAATTCTTCTTCTCTGGCCTTTTGCAGCCGTTGCTCTTTTTTACATTTCACTTGCTGGTCAAGCCACAGGGCATTTGCCTTACAGAGAGAAAAGAAGTCCCAATTCCTTCCTCCCGTATATGCTTTCCCATCAATAAACTTCACCATGTCTTCCCATTCGCCACGATAAAGATGCCAGGTTGTTGAGAAGTCGCCATCCTTGCTCCACACATAAATATCGGCAATGTAGTACAACCCTGTCACGCTATCCTCGTCTTTGTATATCATGATACAAATCTCTCCATATTCTCTTAACGGATTCTGCGAGGTATAGGTCTCTGCAATAGGAGAAAACGGAACTCCATCTATAGGACTCTCAGTTTTCATCCTTTCTATCAGAGTGTATTGCATCTTTGTCAGGTTCACGTCCAACGGATTCAAGCAAAAGCTGAAGTCCGACGGTCTGCTCATAAATTCTTCTCTTGTCATATCTCTGATTTATTTATGTTTAACTCTCCGCGTATACGTTTTCTTCGACTTTACCTTTTATAGAACGAGTGAAAGCCTGGGCCGAACAGTTCTCGTTCAGCCTCACGACCTCCTCGTCTCATCGCCTTTATGGCATCCGATGAAATAGTTTTCTTCTTCATCTCATGTTTGTTCTGTCACTTCAAGGAATGTCTTATTGCCCTTTTGCTCTAACCAGACGATAAGGGAATCCCAAACTCCGGCGACCTAAACCAATAGTAATGATTGCCTCGCTGAGGAGAAGAAAGTAACCAAATTCGGAATCAGAGGCTTCGCCCCTACACCAGCAGCATCCAGATGGACCGGGAGTTCCCTCATATTCTCGCAACGGGAAATAAACAAATTGCCCGCTGGGACCTTGTGCTCCAATATATTTTGTGCCATCCGTGGATTCCTTCAAATAGAAATCGCAGCACTCAATTAATTCCTGAGCTTGTTCATAAGAAGGGAGAGCACAACCAACCAGAGGTGGCTCCTCCACATCGCTTTCTGCCCATAGTGCGCCACTTGGCAATCCTAAGTCAACAAATTGTACACTTGAGCGACCACCTGTCTCAGGTGCGCCTTGTCTGCTAATATCTGATAATCTATGTGTCATTGCAATTCTTCTTTTTATGAGACTCGCCCCATATCTGGGAATGAGGCGAGCCTCCGTTATTTAATCTGCTTCTTCATTCAAATCTATCTCCACATTGGAGTCATTAAAGTTGGTGGCCTTCAGGTTGATGACAGGACGGATGAAGTATTCCACCTCTACCGTGTCCTCAATCAGACGAAGGATTTCCTTCGGGTCCTTATAGGCCATCGGACTTTCGTCAATAGTACCTGTTCCCACCGATGTCGAGTAGATACCCTTCATCGATTCCTTGTACTCTTCAAGGTCTATCAGTTCCTTGGCATCTGAACGGGAGAGTAATCTGCCAGCCCCATGAGGGGCAGAACAGTTCCAATCCTCGTTACCCTTGCCACGTGCGATAATCAGTCCGTCACGCATATTGAAGGGTATCACCAGTTTTGCATCCTTTGGGGCTGCCACAGCACCTTTACGCATCATCTTCATGGAGAAGTCGATGTAGTTGTGGGTGGTGTATACCTGCTCCAGAATGTGGGCCGTCTTTCCGCTACCCTTGCAGATAGCCTCCATCACCAGTCGGTCAATGACCGTATGGTTAAACTCCGCGTAGGCCTGAGCAACCACCATATCGGTGATATAACCTTTCATAGCTTCGCCCATCAGATAGCCGTTAGTTACTCCTTCCTGCTTCATAGCCTCTTTCTTCCAGTACTTCCATACCATCTGTCCGAGGTTCCTACTGCCACAGTGTACGGTAAAGGCATAATTCCCTTCTGGTGTTACACCCACCTCAATGAAATGGTTTCCACCCCCAATAGTTCCAATACTGTGGTAGAACATGTGCTCCTTTTGCTCAATACGCTTCAGGAATGCCGTAATACCTTTCTCAGACACATCCATTGCGCTGACCATTTCCGGCCACTGCTGACGAGCCTGTTGCAGACATAGTTGCAGATGCTTATAAAGATCTGCATATGGATAGACAGCCTTCTGATGGATGGACATGCCGAACTTCACCTTCTCTCGGATATTACGCTCTATGGCAGGATAGTCCTCTGCATTGATTGGCAGGTCTGTGATGGCCGTTGATACCGAACAGCCAATATCACCACCTACGTGGTCTGGGTTCACATGGTCTGTAAACGGCACTGTAAAGCCAATAACAATATCCTTACCCTCATGCACATCGGGCATGATCCTAATCTTTGCGCCATCAAACATTGGGTCATTGACAAACTGATACACCAATGACAGTGCGCCCTCCTCTATATTATCTGTAAAGATCTTGCAGTCCTTACAATATTTACCTTTAATTTCTAACATTGTCGTATTCTTCTTTTTCTCTGTTTCCAGAGCATTATTTACTTTGTTTTTCTCTCTGCCTTTTATAATACGACCTGTTCTCTCTATAGAGAAACATTGGCAATAGTCGTCATCCTAACTTCTTACATTTTCTTAGTGAGCTTCAACTCGGTATTACGTTTCGGGCATCTTTACTCAGTTCTGCCATCGTAGTAGAGTTGATACCCGACAAACTCACTACTTAGCAACTTGTGCTAACTGTATTAAGCACGACTTTCTTGCAAATATTCATTTCTCTTCGTTTACATATCTGTTGTTATTGAGAGCAAAAAGTCACATAATCTATCATAAGACCAATTAAAATCTGATCTGCCGTCTCTTCTGTTGCACACCATCCTCGTCACTAGAACTCCAGCCGGAATCCTTTTTGCTTTAACTCATCATATTTCTGTGGATTGAACTTGAAGAGGAAAGCTTCCTTCTTGGGGGAGTTGAACACTGTTTCATCCAGCTGTGTGAGGATTTCCAGATGCATCAGCTTATTATAAAAGTTGCGCCTGTCAAACTTCACATCGAGGATGGCTTCATAGAGAAGCTGTAGTTCTTTGATGGTAAACTTCTCTGGCAGCAGCTCAAACCCTATCGGCTCAAAGTGAATCTGCTTGCGTAGTTCCTTCAGTGCCAGCCGCAGAATCATGTCGTGGTCGAAGGCCAATGAGGGAACTTCGTCCAACGCAAACCATTCAGCTCTGGCTGCATCATCACCACCTTTTACATCCTGCATCCTCACAAGAGCATAATAGGCAACAGTCAGTACCCGCTCACGTGGATCACGATTGGGGTCAGAAAATGTATGGAACTGCTTAATGTAAGCTCCATCCAAGCCTGTTTCCTCTTTTAATTCTCTCAACGCTCCTTTCTCTGCAGATTCATCCATCTTCAGGAATCCTCCGGGGAATGCCCAACGCCCCTTGTATGGTTCTATGCCTCGTTCAACGAGCAACACCATAAGTTTTGTCCCGTCAAATCCGAATATTACGCAGTCTGTCGTGACACTCGGATGTGGGTACTCGTATGTATATGATCCTTTCTTTGCATCCATGACTTATCTCGATTACTTCATATCCCTTAACCAGTTACGAGCCTCCATCAAGGCACAGCCCAACAGGTTCTCCCCCTGCCATTGCTCTACAGTACCCTTCAAGGCAGCTTCTCTATCTAAGCCAATTCCCCAGATCTTGTCGTATGGGCTTGCTTCTACCAAAATGGCATCTCCTGTAGAAAGAAGGAATTCCCTGATGTCGGCGTTCTGTCCGAACTTGGCCTTATTTCCTTCCACTACAATGTCATATTTCCTGGCATTCCACAACTCAGGGTTAAAACCACGAACTTTACGTCCCAACTTCTTGTAATCGTGGGGATGATATGCTGTCATGATTTCTTGGCACACTTCATTATCACCAAACAGCTTTGCCTTGCTGGCCATCATAAACTGTTCGGTTGTGTGATATTGAACTCCTTCCACCTCAAAATAACAATCGTACCACTGGCTCAGGCATGCAGCTGTTATCTTCTTTGGATTAGGCGTGTGACCCCAGAAATAGATAATTTTCGTTGTGGGATTCTCACGAACAATTTGCTTAATTGTTTCAATGTTGTACTTCATCTTTGTATCTCCTTATCTCTTATGTTCATTAATATTTCACCTAAATAATTCTCACCTTGCCAACTATACAAGTCAATACCCCAATAGTTTTCTTGTTTGTTATTCCCGTTAATCAGAATACGTGAACCTGTATCTGCCAACCTTTTCATTAGAGCTGGATTTTGCTCAAACTTTGCCTTTAGAATAGACTTCATGATGTCAAGACGAGTTTCTTCCCAGCCTGAATACGGAATTTGTTCTTTCCCTTTTAAAGCAGCCTTATCTGCTGAACAATTGACGTAAACTTTACGGCCTGATACATCTTCACATTTCGAGGCTTGAAAAGCCGCCTCTGCATTACCATACTGTAGTCCTTGCCAGACAAAACGACAACCGAAGCGATTATTCAAGAAGTCATACTCGCCCTTGAATTGATTAATCACATCAGGGAAATCGTCAGGAGTAAACTCCTTGAATAATTCCCAGACACCAGGCCACAACATGTCCTGACAGCTCTCGCCTGATAGCATCCGATTCCTTATTAAAGACGAACTAATTGTTTCAGTTCCTTCAGGTTGGGGCAGGGTCACGATGTGATCTAAATATGGAGTAAGCAGCCCATCACCCTTTAACGTATCAAATATCACTCCACCCTCTCTCGAATAGAGGACAACTCTGAAGTCCTTCAGAAAATCCCGTTTCTCTGTAAGGTGGGTGAGTAGTTTTAGTTTGTCAGCACCCATCACAAAGTACAATTCAGCTTCAGGATATTCTTCCTGTAGTGCCATCAATGTTGGCACTGTCCTTGGTTCAATGGTGCCGATTTCTTTCTCACACACTCTCATGCGGCTATCAGTACACATCGATTGCAGCATTTTGACTCGCAACTCTGGTGACAGTACAACAGGAGGATGACTGTGACGCATCTTCCTTTTCAGATAGGCATCACTCACTGGAACAAAGAAACCCATATCTGCTCCAAGTACATCAATGGCAGCCTTCATCAACTTGTAGTGAGCCAGTGTTGGTGGGTTAAAACTCCCACCCATAACAACTATTCTTTTACATTCTTTCATCATGTCTTGTGTGATTTTTACGCAAAAGTACGACTTATATTTCAAATCTCCAAATAATTTGTGTAAAATTTACACAAGATATGATTTTTTTCTTGTTTTAGCCCAAATTTCGTCAAAAAGACAATACATTTTATTTAGTCAGATCAACAGCAAATCCGATAGTACAATTAATGTCAAATGCCACTCTATGACCAAAGATAGCATCTGCACCCATAGAAATGGATAGGAAATCAAAGAGTATAAAACTGGCACCTATCTCACTCTCAAATCCACTAGTATAATTGTTGTAATACTCTATGCTCCCTTTACCTTTCTTTTTTCCGTTAGAGCGTTGCGTTCCATCATCGCCATAACCCGCGCCCAAATAGAGAAAAAAAGGATAATCTCTACTAACAATGCCATACTTCAGTCCCGCCATATACGAATTACGTATCCGACCTATATATGTTTCCTTACTCATATCCACCTCGTCTGCACGCTTGTCAGCATTGAATCCTTTTTTGTTGTTACCAAGTTTGACAGACAAGTAACCACTTAACCTCTTGCCAGCATTTAGTCGAAGTCCGAAATAGTCTTTCAATCTCACCAAATCCACCTCACATGCTGCACGCAGTGGATAATAGTCAAACATACGTACCTTATATTCATAAATCGACTGTCTCAGTTTCCTTCCATCACCCGGAACTACTATAACTTGGTCTTCAGTATAAGGAGTATGTAGTATAAAATGACGGTTAATCGTAGTGTCACCATGTTCACGCTCATATCTTAAATCCACATACTGAGTCCATACACGATTGTAGTCACAGTCTTTCTTTTTATAGACAGAGTCTTCCGACGTGCCTATAATAGTCAGGCTATCAAAGTCTGACTTGAACACAATAGTTGCAACATCAGAAGCTTTCGACTTCTTCCGAACGCTCTTGATGTCAAGTCGCTGAGCATTTGCTTCGTGGCAAACAAACAACAAACCCGCAAATAACATTATAATTCTTAAAAATATCATATCACATTTTCCTTAAACCTTCACCAATATCACATAAAGCAGTCATTGTCAATTTGTTCACTCTTCAATTAGATCCATCATCCAGCGATACATAGACAAAAACAGCAACCCTGTGCCGATGCTCATATCCCGCATTCTCAACACATGTTCACGACGAACCTCATTCGGCAAATCCAAACTTCCTTTATTGATGATAGCGATATTGCAATCTGGTCGTGTTGCTCCCAATAATACTGCTGACGGATTTGAGTTTGGCGCCATACCCACCACCACAAACATATCAGCCTGCTTAGCGACACTTAATGCCTTTGTCTGATTTACTCCCAGGGAATCAAGATGAATAACCAATTTGCAGCCCGCTTGTTCTGGATGCATCTCGGAACTTTGTGTTATAACGGCCACATCAGCACTCTTATTGAAGCTTACAATCCTCCTGTAGAGGTGGATGCATTCATTTACATTGCTCGCAATGCTCTTTCCTGTCAGGAATACAATACTTTTTGCCATATATCAATCTTCAATTAACTCATACATAGTGTACTCTGGAAACCATTTGTCAAGAATAGCATCCACCTTTGCTTCCATATCTGGCGTAATGTTCTTACAAACACGATTATACGTGACGGAACAAGAGGCAATTTCGTCGAGCCATCCAATAAACGGCAAGCGTTTCGCATCTAAAAGATCTATTGGCAGCACCAAATACGACAACGTTGAGATAATCAACATCTTGTCGCTGCTAGGCGTATCTTTTGATCGCAACACATAATAAAGCAACAAAACGGGTCTTGTACTTACCTTACCTGCCTTCCGGGCATAATTACTGATTTTGTCCCAAAGAACATCATAATTGATAATACTTGTTCTGCTCATAATTTAACATTTCTATTTTGTTTACCTTTTTGCCTTATCCATTGCTTCTTTTGCCCAACGCATTCGTAATCTGGCTTTTTCACGTGCTTCATTGGCCCATTTCATCTTTAATCTTGCTTTTTCTGATGCATCATTAGCCCATCTCGTGTATGTGCTTGCTTTGTCAAACTTCTGATTGCGAGAATAATACTCTGCTTCACGCATATGGCCTTGAGCCTTCTTTGTGTAGTATTCTGCCTCGTTATCATAGCTTTCGGCTTTTTTTGCATAATACTCCGCATCACGCATATAGCCCTTCGCCTTTTCCATATAGTAACTATCTTGAGCTATTAATGGTATGGAAATTAACATTGAAAATAACAGAAATAATAATCTCATAACTATGTTGTATTTGTTTTCAACATAGAGCAAAGATTATATTAACATCTATCAGTAAATGTATAATAATTATTGTTTTCCTTTATAATAATCCGCAAAAGCAACAAATCTCACTTTGAGAATTATATAACGGATAAAGAATGGAACATATAAATAAAGGTCAATATACCTTCAACCCCAAATGAATATGTCCTTGTGATTGGTTTTCCGATGTACCGATGTACTATACAATTCACAATTCTAATGCGTCAAGTTGCTCTAAATTCTTTTCTAATTGTTTTAGCTGAGTAGATAATAAAATTTCTGTTTCGTTACTCTCTTTAATTCGTTTAGCTATTATTATTTCATATTTATCAATGTAGATTTGTTTCATTCTCTCCATTTGTCGAGCAATATCTGCATAAGATTTTTTTAAATGGAAAATATAGTCTTTCTCCATCTTTGCAAACTCTTTTTCTATCTTTGGGCCGACATCTTTTTTCATTTCCTCCTTTACTGACGACAATGATTTAAACATCCTGAAAGGCTTAAATGTTGTTAAACCAGATTTATTATAGTTAAATTTATATTTCCTTTGCCAATCAAGTTTATTAAGAATCGTGTAATTGAAGTCAATGGCATCAATCGAAAACACTTGTGTAAATAAAGCTTTAAATTCATTGAAGTTCTCTGTATAAGACGAATGTGTCTTTGACAAAATATCTGTAAATGACTTATAGCAATTGTTGAAACTAGTCTCACCTTTAGATACTACAGAATTACGTTCCATAGTAGCTTGTGTATCATCTTTTGTGGAACAGCCATCAATCTCTTCAAAAACATATCTCTTAAATTGATTTTGATTGCTTGATATAGCATTACAAATGACGGACTCTATGTATGAATACGAATAAACCCCATGAGTAGAATAGAACTCTGTCATAAATTCCTTTAATGGTTTTACTCTCCTCATTTGAGTATCATCAAGTTCTTCCTTCAATTCAATATTTCTAGCAGAAATCTCTGTTTGAAGTTCATCTCTTAAAGATGAAGTAAGTCTTTGAATTTTATCATTGATCGCCAGTTCTCTTTCTTTATGAATCTTAGCCAAAATACTGTTTATGTCAGATTCGAATTGAGAACATAGTTCATGCCGTTCATCTTCGCTCAAATGTTCAGTTCTTCCTGTTTTCTCAATGACACATTTCTCTTCCAAAGATAGTAAAGAAGGTGCAAAAAAGACATGTGGATTTTCCACATTGAGGTAGGTCATTATTCTTTGAACAACCCCCTTTTGCATATGCGTACGCTCGATTGACCGACGAATTAATTCAATTTTTGTGATAAAATAGATACACTTGTCTGCGACATCTCCTAAATTGTCATCTATATAGTCAATCAAACTCTGTGACAGTGGCTGGGTGGCTGGAATAATAACAAGAGCTATATCACAAATCTCCTTAATAGCGCGACGAGTAATTTCCGCGTGTGATGGAGTAAGTGAATCAGTGCCAGGAGTGTCAACTATAACGATACCATTATTTAGAAGTTCTGAAGGATAATAAACGGTAACTTCATTTAAAGTCTTTGATATTTCATCAGATGTTGTTATGTTATCAAATATTTCTAACAGATATTTGTCAGAATTGTTGGAATGGAGCATATCCAAGGCCTGAATTTTCATTTTTTCAAAAATTGACATATGCTCATAAATATCTGGCTTATACAACTTTAATATTTCAGTCTTATCGCGATCATACTTAAGCACTTTTCCAGAAGATAACTCTATCTTTAGCCCTATCTTTCTCCCGTACTCTAACTTTGTTATTGTCGTTGTAGTACCTTGGAGTGCATTCATAACTAAAAAATCTTCACCAATCAAGGAATTAATCAAAGTTGATTTTCCTGTCGAGAATTCGCCCACGATCCCAAGATATATCTTATTATCGCTAATTCTTTTTTTTATCTTATTCAGTTGTTTGGACAATATTCCTTGCTTCTCCTCCGACAAGAAAGAAGAAGAAATAGCTGTATTTATCACACTAAGTATCTTGGCGTAATCCATATTCTTCTTTGTGCTTCGCTCCAAAACTGGTTGTTGGATGATACAACACTAACTAAGAATCGATAAAATGCTATTTTTATATTTCTCTAATTGTGCGATGTAACTTTCAATACAATAATCCTTATTTGTTTCTTTCATTTTATTTCTAAACGTGTTAACTGCAGGATAAAGTAAAACTGCTGGAATAATAGTGGATGCAGCTTGAACTATTTTTCCATAGCCTAGATAAATGCTAATCGCACAACCAGCAAATGCTCCCACTGCAGGAATGACGTAGTTATAATATGTGGGTAATTCTTCTTTTATATCGATTTCATCGAAATGCATATCATTTAGGAGCACTTCACACACTAATTCTGCTTTTTTGTTGTCAGTTCCCTTTAAGTTACTCAACCACTTACCATTTATCTCATAATCGGAATTCCAAGATGATGCCGCATCTGATAGAATTAAGTTGGCTAATGGGGTCGATAATTTTTGTTTAGCAGCCGTACTAATTAACTTCCCTTTGACAAGGGCAATGAAATTAGTCCACAGGGACTCAAATTTTTCTTTTTCTGTTGTATTCATAATTTTTATAACTTTGATATTATACTTTTTATCGAATGTTGTCTATTTTTAATTCCATCAATTTCGTTCTCGATTTTCTGAATCCGCTCTTTTGCTTTTCGATGTTGTGAATTCCACTCTTTAATTCTTTGCTTTACTGTGGAATCATAAGTGGAATAGTATCTATTTATTTCTAATTCCAGATACATACTAACATCATCTAAATAGTTGTTATAGTTGGTCATGCAGTCACTTGCGATCGATCTATAGTAAGAGCGTAATGGTGTTGACAATTTTGACTTAATCTTTCGTTTTACTTCTGACCTATCCGGAGCCGCTGCTGCGCCAGCAAAAAAACCTATAACAGCTCCGAAAATTGTACCAACTCCTGGTGCTATTGCCGTGCCAATTGCTGCTCCAGCAGCAGCCCCACCGCCAAAAGCCCAATTTTCTTTTGAGAGTTCTTCTTTAATAAGTGTGGTAACTGGACCGATATTTGCAGAATGCGCAGAATGTCTAATGGCTACATCTTTAGGCTTTACATTGAATTTAACTGAAAGAATTTTCAGTTTTTCAAATTCTTTCTCAAAATCCTTTTGAAATCTCTTTAACTCCTTGTTAAATAGCTTTCTTATCTCACGAAAATGTTTTTCCGTTCCCTTTAAAATAGATAGTCCCTCATTTTTAATATCATCAGACAATCCGCCTTTGATATAATTGGACAACTCATCCAAGGTTGCACAATTCTCAATTTTTGTATCGATACTCTTTTTTGCCTTAGATACTAAAGAATCGCAAACAGATTCAACTTTATACTTATGATCTCTCGCTCCAGACAAAAAATCCTTCTGGCGAGCGGTAATCTGGCCTGAAATAAAAGGCTTAAGATCAATCTGTTTAGAGCGTTCAATCAATTGCAGTTCTTGTTGGTATTGGGCAGCAATCTTCTTCATGTTACTATCCAAGGTTGAATAGATATCATCGATTAAGTGAAGTATCTTTCGCGCCTGAGCTTTCATTCTTTGCCTTGCGGTATATGCTAACAACTGCTCTAAACTGTTTGTTGTCAACAAGAAACTCTCGCTGTCTATATCTACAATCTCTCTAGCAAAGCTATTTGTCAAGGCTACGGAGGAAAATGGGAGCACCATTGGCTCTTCTATGTCATAATTCTGACAAATCTTCTTGCTAATAAATTGTACTATACCTTTTCGTTCTTTTTCTCTTATTCGATCTATTTTGTTAGCCACAAAAGCACAATTTTTAACAGCATCACTAAGTGTGTCATCTACAAATGATACAAGTGTTGTTGGCATTGGCTGAGTGGCATCTGTTAGAATTATAGACAAATCTGACAATTCCCTGATAGCACGGCGAGTAATATCTTCGTGCCATAACTCCAAAGAATTGGTACCCGGAGTATCAATTATTCGATAACCATTCTTTAGAATGCCTGATGGTAATGTTACAGTGACATAGCAAATCTTTCTAGCATAGGCGACATCAGTTGTGTAGACATGGAGTTGTTGACGAAGCGAATCTATAGATTTGTAATTCTTCTTTGATGAATTTCCTGAGAAATCAGTGAGTGTAATTGTAAAGTCCTCTGAATACTCAATGATTGTTATTGCAACAGTTGTTCCTTGTATCACATTAACAGCTAACAATTCGTATCCTACAAGCGCATTTATAAAAGAACTCTTACCAGTAGAGAATTCACCTATAACACTTATATTAAGTTTTTTGTCGCTTTGTTTCTCTACAATTGTAGCAAGTTGCTTCTCTAAATTTTGTTTTGTTGCCTTTTCCCAATCATATTTGCCCATCAATGTAGATGCAAAAACAATATGCGAATCTATATCAGCCATTTCACTGATATTCTTCCACGAGAAGAAATTGCTTTCTTTCATAATAAAACAATGTATCTGAATTACGATTCATTGGTGTGATAACGGTAAGTACAACTTACCGTTATCATAATTCACTTCACTACTTTTGTTCTATCAATTCAAATATAAATGCGTCCAATGCAGTGCTCAGAGCCTTTATCTTAGTCTCGCAGGAGTTGATTACTTGTTTGCGGGCATCAATGTTTGCTTGACCTCTCTGCATTTCATCAATAATACTCGTTACCAATTGTTCTGTCTGAGCAATTTCGTTGTCGACTGCAGAAGAAATGTCATTGGCAATATCAATAAGTATAGAAGCGATAGTTTCTGATGTTTTCGTTGCTCCTTCATCTGCATTTTCACTTACTTTGGCCACAATGGCATCACCTAGCATACTTTTTATCTTTTTCAGAGCAGCGTCAGATGTAAAGTGTCCACCCAAAATAGCGGCAACAATACCACCAACTAGGACAAAGGGATTTGTAAATCCAATGAAAAGACCCAAAAGTACCTCTGTGCCGATAACAATCGCCACATTTTTAGCTAACTCTTTTGTCAAACCATTGAGACCACCGGCAATAGCCAGATCTGGCAATAACAACAAAGCCCCCGCAGCTGCACCTGCGATACGCTGCCAAAGTGGTACAGGTTCGGGAGCCACATCTTCGTTACCAGACATTTGTATTACAATTGCATCTATTTCTGAGTATAGTTTTGTTAAATCTTGTTCCGTGGAATCAAATATATAGTCGGCACGTTCCTTAACAAGGGGAAGCATCACATCGTTCTTCCATATCTTTTGCTGCTCTTCGATTTTCCCATTTATATGCTCAGATATTTCTGTAACAACAGCAGCAATCTTTTTTCTATTTGGAACAAGACCTAATTTCCTCTCTGGTGTATATTCTCTAATCCAGCCAGGAATCATTTCTGCAACAGTAACAGTATTTCTATATGTAGCTCGTTTGAATTCAGCTTTGCTCTGCTCGATTCTCAACTGCAACTTTGCAATGATTTGTTGCTTCTTACTCTTTAACATCTCCAACTGAGGCTTGGCAGTCTCATAACGTGCCCTAACCTCATCCAAAGAACTGTCAAGCATAGCTCTCTGGCTAGGTATAACCTTATACAGAGCTTCGTTATTCAAGATTCTCTTTAATTCACGAGAAGGTTGAGAAAGCTTAATCTTGCCCTTATCGTTTGTCAGGAATTCAGAAAGTCTCTCGGTGAAAACGCCCATTTGTGATTTTTCATATAAAACAGAGTTCCCTTGCACTTCCCCGTCAAGGGCCTGCTGAGCAGAAACAAAGAAAATATCATTTGTTGAGAATCCGCTCAATTTGTTTTTTGCAAACCGAACAATTCCATCTTTTTGATTGTCTGGAATCAAATCAAATCGATTCACTATAAAGAATGGATCTGTAAATCCAAATTCATACAAATTATTTTCTATAAAACTCATCTCGGCTTGACTACAAAGCCTATCAGCAACCAACACAAATAAAATTGCATCTGCCTTCGACAAATAATTCATCGTCACACGCGTACGAGTATCATCCTCTTCCAAGCCTGGAGAATCTATAATCTCCACGCCTTCTTTCAGCATTTCAAGAGGCCAGAAAAGTTCAACCTTTTCATAAGGACTTTCAAGTAGCATCTCTTTAGGATCTTCTCCCATTGGAATGACTACGTAATCTTCAAGTTCACTATAGTCAATGTGAAGAGGAGGCACTTCTTTCATATTATGCTTTTGCATATGTGCTAAAGCTTTTTGTGAGATGCTATTGGGTAATTTTTCTGGTAATGGATTACGAAAATAGAGAATTGCTTCTTTCTTTTCACCGTATTTTACTTCATTGATTACAGCTGTGCATGGTAACGCATATGCAGGTAATACAGCCTCTCCTAACAAAGAATTGATAAATGTTGATTTACCATTCTTAAAAGTCCCGATTACTTGAATCTTAAAAGTATCGTTATTAACCTTCTTGCCTAATTTGTCCAAATTCTCACTTGCAGAAGACATATTTAAGTCGTTAATCACATCTGATGCATCGGACAACATTCCCCCAAGTCGTTCCCTCATAACGCGGAAGGGCTTCAATTTTTCTTGATCAAGTGCCATAATAGTTGTGTTTGTTAAATGAAATTATAACTTGCTAATTAACTCACTCAGTTTTGCTTTGTTTGCTGCAATGCTCGCAAGCTGTTGATTTACTTGCGATGGATTTGAATTCTCAATAGCGATTGACTGTGCTTCCAACCATGCTTGCTTCTTCTTGTCTGAGTCTTCAAGCATCTCGTCATACAATTTTTGAATACGATGTTCGCTATTTGAAGTAGCTTGTATAACAATAGCAGGAACATCTTTAGCAATGGTTTCTTTCACGACAGTGCGTTGCTCTTCTATTTTCTTTTTGAATACAGACGATGTGATGAGTGTTCCTGCTGTACCTACACCCATTGTCGCCAAAAGACCAAATGCTGGAGCTAAAGCCAAACTTAAGACAACGGTACAAATCCGTGCATAATTTTGCTTTTTGCTCAAATTCTCAAATTCAAGGACACGTTGAGATTTCTGGCCTTTATATTCGTCTTTATCTGTTATATAAATGCTGCCAACCTGAATGACAGAGCGGAATTTTTGATTCAATATATCATTGAACCATTTAGCATCATTGGAGACAAGCCTCGATATTACGTTTTCGAGACCTACTGACATATTTGCCAGTTCTACTTTTAAACGATATGGATAGTCTTCTTTCCACCATTTCTCAGGACTTCCAGCATGTGAGACCTCATATTGTAATCTTTCGATAACATCAAAGGAATACTCTTCGACCTTCTCCAAAAAGCGTGTATAGCAGTCATTCGATTTGGATTGAAGCTTTAAAGCTAAATCATTCCATTCCAATTCTAATTTACTAAGTGCCTGCTTCTTTGATTCAATAACCTCCAAACGCTTTTTGTCATCCAACTTCAATAACTTCTCCTGCTCTGACAAAGTCTCAATAGCCGTGTTAACAATCTCTGAAATACGCACCTTTGTCCAATCCTCAATCAATTGCTGTCTTTCTGGTGTATGAATCCATCCTACAATAGCAGCCATGACTTTGTCCATACCAATAATACTCTCATAGGTAGCATCAGGCATCTCAATATTATATGGAATATATACAGGAATATCCATCTTATTAAGAGCAAGGACGTCTTTTATATACTTGATGATTTTATTGCGTTCATCTTTCTTTACCAAATCCAGTTTGTTGACTATGATAAGAGTAAACGGCGTCTTGCGGGCAAGAATTCGATTCTGGATGAACAGTTTTTCGCTTTTACTCAAAGCTGCTGTTGCATTCAGCGCAATGATAGCACCGTCTGTTCGGTTCAGTACATCGCCAATAACTTTCGCTCTCTCCTCCGACAAATCTCCCGCTCCTGGGCAGTCAACAAATTCTATATTATGCTTTCCAATCCAAGCATCGGGTATACCAACGATGACGCTGCCTTTGGGTTGTTCTTTTCCAAAATTGTTGGCAACTAAGCCATTCCATGAATCTTTTTTTATGTCCAGTATGGCCTTGCGTTCGCCAGTCTCACCAAATACAGCCATCTTCGGCTGTTTGGCATATCTAATACGTGTAAGTATGGCCGTTGTCGGTAAATCGGCAACAGGTAGCATAGCTGCATCCTTCAAAAGACGGTTCAGAAAAGTGCTTTTTCCGTGCTTGAACTCTCCAACAACAGAGATGACAAAACGTTCTCTGGTCAAATCATTCTGAATTTGGTCTATTCTTGCGGACATTCTTCCGAATCCGCATTTTTCTAGGACGTCTATCGTTTGTTTGATTAATGCGGACATTTCAGCACTTGACTTCCTTTGTCTACTTTCAACGTGACCTTTCCCCTGTTTTCCTAAGGGAATAGAAGTATCTGGTGATTGTCCGTGGATTTCTATTCCTTTCTTCTGAAAGAAATCTGTATTACTTGACAATTTCATATTATTCTATAATATATTTGTTTGCAAAATCTTTGTCTATAGCTTTGTAGAATGGACGCAAGGAGGGTTCAAGTACGGTATTCAAAAGACTCTTGAACTTGGTTTCATCATTGGAAGAATAATCTTTCCCGTTTAGAAGGCTCTCTACGATTTTATCATATTCTTCATACAAAGTTGAACGTAGATTGTCATAGGCAGGTTTGTCCAAATCTTTTACCGCTTCATGACGGAATGTACCAATAGGCTCAGAGAAACTGACTTTTGCAAAGGTCTCCTTTAGAGACAGGTCTTCAAAAGCAACAACTTGTTCCTCTGGAACCGTTACTGTCGCAACATATTTTGTCGGGTAAACAAAAGTCTTGTCAATTTCACCTGTAACTTTATATTTCAAAAAGGGAATCTTCATACACAGATTACCATTTAATATACAGAGGATAGGGAGTCCCGGAACATACCCCATAGGCATACTACTATTCAAGATGAACGCATTTGTCTTAAGCTTCTTTATCAAAGCTTCTGTTGAAAATTCAATATTCATACCTTTTGATTATTACTTTAAAGCCAAATATATATCTTACTCACTGGGGTAGCACTTTATCATCTGACAATCGCCATCTTCCCATGCTCCTTCAAAAACTTCTAGAGGAACCATTTCACCCTTACCATTTGGTGATCCCGAATCATTAAGTATTACCATTGGATGCTCTGGGTCAGTACGGTCAACTCCTATCACTTCAACAGCATGGTTGGAAGAACTCTCAGGAGCAAAGATGTTGTTGTCCTCTCCATACCATATTTCATGGCAGTCAATGGAAACGATAACTTTTCCTCCCTCATTTAAACATTCTTCAATGTCACTAATTGATTGGTGAAAAACCATCTCGTTATTAATCCCATAATAGTCAAGCATATTGTTCATGTTGAAAAGAGTTGTACCCCCATCTTCCGTAAACCAACCATGTTCCTTGGCAATATCGGCAAATTCCTCAATATCTATCTTCTCTCCATTAGGAGACAATTCCTCAATTACAAACTTCTGTGAATATAAGGCACATCGATTGGTATCACCTTGACATTCCCAATGTGTCATTGCTTCAACTGGGTCTCCACTTATTCCTTCAGGATAATCTTCATTCGGTTGGAAGTTCTCCAACTCAGTATACATGGTACCACCAATTTCAAAACCTGTAGCCATAGCAGGAACCAGTTGCCCAGTTGAAGGGTCATAGTTGTAGGCTTCATGATAATCCGCATGACCAGTACCATTTACGTCAACATAAACATCCATCTTATCAATCTGACCATCTCCTGTTGAGTCATAGGCCTTGGTGACGTTATCGAATTGGCCATCATTGTTAGTATCAGTATGTGTGGTAATACTATCAATTTGACCATCTTGGTTATAATCATGGGCTTTTTGAACAACATCTATTACTCCGTCCCCATTGGCATCTTGTTGAGCAATAAAGGTATCAAACTGACCACTATGGTTTGTGTCGGCTGCTTCGACGGTAGTTTCTGCATAACCATCTCCATTCATATCTGACAACATACTCATTGTATCATAGTTTCCGTCACCATTGGTGTCGTAAACTTCCACATAGGTATCAGGATAACCGTCACCATTGGAATCGAATTCAAAAAAATCGTAGTCGTACATGTTTTATTTTTTTAATTTGTTAATTACCTATTAAGATATGCCAAAAGTAGAATATCTATCACTAGCCATTAAAAAAATCATCTTCAAGTAGAAAGTCCGAAGATTCTTGAGAATTATCATCATTTATCACCTCAGTAGAGCTCTCTGTTTGTTGTTCTGACTTTTCATCGTTCTCTAACAATTCCTCTTCGTTCTTATCATACTTGTCATATTCGGATAAATCATCAATTTCATTCGTTTCCTCAGCCGCACAAGCTACATCCCTTTGCTTTAAATCATCATTCTCTATCTGAGGAGTTATATTAGCATCAAGATTTGGTATGTCAAAATCGCTATCTTCCAAAGCGGTCATATCGGCTTCGTATGCAAATTCATCTTGCAGATACATTTGGACATCTTCATCAATTTCATCAGAAATGGAAACTAATTCTTCCATGTCAGGATTTGATGACACCAATGCATCAATACTATCCATTTCTTCCTCACTTAGATTACCATCTAAATAAGCAGCAAACTTCTCAATGCTTACAGGGGGTACAAAATTCCTATCCATAATAGTCCTCCTTTCTGCAAACACGCTCATATTGGGACTTAGCACGTTTATGTACGTTATAATAATTATCCATATTCATTTCTAATTCTTCAGCAGTTTCTTCGTTAGTCTTTAACTCCAAATAGCGCAAACGTATTAATTTACTATATCGCTTATTGGGCATAAGGTTGAGTATAGTTTCAACATCTTCACGATTCATATTGCCGAAGTCTATTTCTGAAGAGCCTCCCAAATCGATATATCTATCAGTGTCTTCTATTTTATCTTCATTGGAATTTGGCAAAGGATCCACATATGGAATACTCTTTTTGCGCTTATATTTGTTATAACAATAGAACAGACATGCAGACTTAATCCAAGACATTAGAGAGCTTTCACCTTTGAAGTTCTGCATCTGACACTTTCCTGTAATTTTGCTCGGAGCAAGAACAACAATATATATCTCATCAATAAATTCTTTAACTGCCGTACAATCGGTATAATAGTTGTCATAAATTGATTTAAAAAGAGGATAACATTGTCGATAAAAAAATTGTCTTGTTATCCTCTCATCATGTTTGATGAGAGCCTTGGCTATTTGGAGGTCTTCCGTATATATCTTCAAAGTCGCCATATAGAGTGGTACTCTTCGCCCATTAGGGGCTGTTATATCTCTTGCGGCCTCCTGCAAGAATGTTACATATTTGTTATAGGTTTACTACACACAAGTTAAAGTGTAAGGCCCGACAACGATTTATTATATCTAATAGTAACATCTTTTTCTTAATATGTAGTGACTCAACTAGACACTCGGTATAGAGTTATCAGTATAAATCGGCTGTAAAGTTACGAAAAAAAAATTATAAACAAGATAATTTTTGCAAAAAAGTGACATTTTGAAACAAAAATTATCACTTTCTAATACACAAATACACATAATTGGCAGCAAAGCAGCCAATATAATCAAAAAAGACTATTTATTGTTCCAATAATACACCCTAATATGGCCCCAAGCCAGACAATAGCACGAAGTTCCTTATTCATCACGGACAGAATAATACGCTCTGACTCATCCACGTCCATCTCATTGATTCGTTCTCGAATAATCCTACTAATATCAATAGTTGATAGAATCTTAGGCAGGTGAACCGATATAATCTGCTTGTAACCATCAAGCAGCATATGACGAAGTTGAGTCAATTGCTCATCATGGCCCTTAAGTAGTTCGCATACTTGAGTGTCGAGCAATTTGTCAGACTCCTGACCAATAAGATTGGTGATTATTACTTCGGAATTATTGCTGATAATCTGATTTATTTGCTTTGATAACAAATGCTCTGCAGGCTCTTGAAGGAGAATTAAGAATTGTTCTGCGTTGAAGGCAACGCCAAACAAGCTATTCTCCATCTTACTAATTGCATGCTCTACTGCAACATGGGCCAACATGTTACCAAGATTGGAATCTGCAAGACGAGAATGAATCTGTACAGCAAGGTCAATTCCTGCATCTGATTGTATCTTGTCTAGATCCTGAGTTGTTATGAAATGACAGAGAAAAGAACGTAACGTTTCAGTGTTTACTTTCTGCTTACTAATAAAAGTATCGTATGCCTCTCCAAGTTTGAAAAGCATATCATCAGAGAGAAGGTTTTTCTCTAAGACCTCCCTATTCATCAGATTTTCACTAATAGAGTTCCCTATAGCTTCTGCAATACGTCCTCTCTCTTTTGGTATGAGTCCTGGAGTAAACGGAATCTTTATACCGAGAAAGAATTTTGCCTTATGTGGCCTGAACATCATTTTTATGGCAAGCCAATTAGTAAAATATCCTATTAAACCACCTGAAAGTGGCCCAATCAAAAAAGACAGTTCAACATTCATAAGCATAATTATTCATTAACCACTAATATCCCCGTATAATTATCCTGAGAATTCTTCTCACAGAGGAACTTGATAACATCAACAATATCCTCTGGAGTCTTGTCATCCATGAGCCTTTCTGTGAGAATACTAGGATTAACATATTGACAAATTCCATCTGTACAGAGAAAAAGCCTATCTCCCTGTTTCAACTCAAATTGATACGTATCTACTTTTGCACTTTCACGCTGATATGAAAAGAAACTCCTGTCAATGAAATCACCAAAGATACTATGATTAACATGATCTTGGGTTTGATAGATTACACCTTCTCCTGAACGGAGGAGATAACCTCGGCTATCACCTGCATGGGCTATCACCACATGATTCCCGTAAATGGCAGCTAGAGCCATAGTAGTCCCCATCTCTACGTGATTGAGTACATTGGCTTTGGTATCAAGCGCATTTGAAGCCTCCTTGAAAGCACATTTCAACACATTCTCAACACCATCGTCAAACGAGGCCTGTTGCCAATAATTGCAAATGGTCGTACAAACGACATAACTTGCTACCTCGCCCATAGCGTGGCCGCCCATTCCGTCACACACCACAAAGAGGTATCGTTCTTCGTCCGGATTGGCTACTGCTTTGCAATAATCCTCATTATTACGACGAACGCCACACTCCGAAAATGTTGTGTATCTAATCTTATCCATATTGAAATTCAAATATTGTTATTTTTGCGGAACAGTTTAATAATACCAGCTTATCATTAAAGAGCAGATGTATAAATCATTTATTACAAGTGCCAACCATTATTTATGACTTGTTAACAATATCTACAACTGTCAGCGAGGTACCGACGACAACGAAAATATCGACGGTGATCAGTTCCATATGCAGATGGACGCCCCGTGTCGAGCTGGCCCGTTCATATAGGTTATGTTGATAACGCATGCGCATAAAATTTTTGCAAAGATACGTAAATTTTACCGCATTAGTTTATTTTTTTACGAAAACCATCATCAAACAGATAAAACGAGACTTGAAAATCGAAATTAAGCGAGAAAAACGAAAGAAATCTTCCTGTATATCAATCGAAAGCTATTTCGACAAAGCAAATGATGTTTCACATTTTATATGAGTTCTTTTCGCCAACAATGATTTCTTTGGGCGATTTATCAAGCCTAATAATGGGGTCGATAAACCGAAGTTTGCCCTCTGTGTCTTTCAGACAGTTGTCGGCCCATACATCAGTGAAAGACACATAGCTGTCGGTATAATAATATCCGTCCTCTGCAAGTCGAAAACCTCGCTCTTCAAACCACTCGTTGATCTCTGATTTAGTAGGTCTTTCAAGAGTGTCTATGAACGGCTGCTCAAAGACAAGCCTCACACTACCGCTTACAGGATCCTGGCTTATACCATGGAAACGATAACCAACAT
>JAEEGL011719396.1_pt1 | contig 25182 bp, 21 predicted proteins | sample 9134231 | NCBI WGS metagenome assembly JAEEGL01 (sample SAMN16246548, study PRJNA631951) | gut metagenome | biome: gut microbiome; feature: rumen; material: fiber-attached | host: Bos | place: Iran: Karaj | collected 2018-10 | reverse complement strand
TGTACATCTTTTTTACTGTTATTTTGTATTGTTATTAATAATCAACTTCTTTAAAAAGCGGATTTGGTCTGCAAAGTAAGCATTTTTTTTCGGATAAACCAAACTTAATCGCTGAATAATTTCAAGAGCCTGCGAATATTTGCCTTGTTTTATGTAAATTCGGGCTAATGTTTCAGTAAACACACCCTCGTTGCCATCATTCTCGTCATTTTCCGGCATTTCTTCGGGTAACGGTGGCGTCTGGGGGTCTTCCTTGAGTGTGAAGCGGCCTTTGTCAACATTTATGAATTCGTCGATCAGATTCTGGCCTTTCATCTGCGGCACGGCATTGCTGCCCAAGACTTCACTCTCTGTCTCCAACAGATAGGCCACGTAGTCGACAGCAGCATCGGCAGGTGTCGGCTTACGCTTGTTTTCTTTGCCCTGTTCCGTCTTACCCTCCTGGGGAATGGAGTCGAGGAAGTTGTTGATGAGCGAGAGGGTGCGGTTTTCAGCACTCGGAGTATCCGGAGTACTCTGAGTATTCGGAGTATTCTGATTCGTCTGAACACTTGGATGGCGATAGTGTACGGCCTCAATCATCTGGAAAAGCACGCGGCGATCGGTGATGTAGATGGCGGCACGGCGCAACTCCTCGTCGAAGGTGGGATCGTGGAGCAGATAGAGGTTCTGGAGCAGGAGCAGACGGACGGTCTGATAGTAGGGGTAGAGTGCCAACAGTGAGCGCAACTCGTAGAGCGTGTCGCGATCCAGACGTTCGGGATGTTGGGTCAGTTCTGCTATATCCATTGTTTCCTTTGTGTTGAGGGTTACCATTGTGCCACGGAGGCATTGAATATCTGGTCGCAGATGTCCTTCATCATCTGGGTCACGAGATCCTCCTGCACGGCGCTGAGTGACAACGTGGAGTCGTAGGACTTCTGAGCGGAGAACTGCTGTTCGAAGTCCTGCTTATGATCCTTATTGTTGGTAAAGCGCACGTTGACGGTGACGGAGAGTTCCACCTGTGCCGAATGACCTTCTGCGGTGACGGCCTTGTTGCGCTGCTCATAACGGGTAATCTCACCTTCAAGCTTGAGGTCGCCGTTACGTTTCACCTGTATCAGTTTGGTGCTGTTGCGGAACTGGTCTTTCAACTGGTTGTTGAAAATGGCGCCCATCGGTGCCCAGACATAGTTGCTTCGAACAGGAAATTCGTTGATCTGGATGGTCTTGATCTTTGAATAGTCGATGCTGGCACCATTGAACTTATAGCTGACGGTGCATGACGAGAAGCTGAAGAGGCAGAAGAAGGCGATGAGGCACACCAGTCCGTACTGCTTCAGACGGCGGTAGAGGGTGCGGTCGCTGATGCCCAACTCTAAGGCTGCCTTCTTGCGATTGCCGTTGTTACGGTCGAGGGCCTTTTGGAGCATCTGCTTGCCGAGCACGTTCAGATTGAGGTTCTCTGGCTCCTTCTCTGGCTCTACATATTCCTCAGCGATGGCGTCTTCGAGGGTAGGGGTGATGGGCTGAATGGGTTGGATGGGTGCCAATTGGGTACTAAGTACCGGATCGGCAGCCGGGATGGTCTTCATGCTCTGCACGTCTTCAATCTGTTTCTTGAGAGTGCTCATTTCCCGACGCATATCGTTGACATTGCCACGCAGTTCGAAGAGAATCTTGTAAAGGATCTCCCGCTCATTCTCAAACGAGTGGTCGCCTCCTTCGTGAGGGATGGTGGCCAACTGGGTGGTATCCTGATCCTGCGGAATGAATTTCGCAAGGATCTCAGGTGTGATGAGGCGCTCTTTGCTGAAGATGGAAATCTGCTCGGTGACGCTCTTGAGCTGGCGGATGTTGCCTGGCCACTTGTAGCGCATCAGCATCTGCTTGGCCTCTTCGGTGAGGGTCACACGGTCCATCTTGTATTTCTCTGACATCTCCATAGCGAAGAGACGGAATAACAGAATCACATCCTCGCCTCGGTCGCGGAGGGCCGGCATCTGGATGTTCACGCGGTTCAACCGATAGTAAAGGTCGCCACGGAAGCGGCCCTCACTGATGGCTTTCTCGATATTGACGTTGGTGGCTGCTACGATGCGTACATCAGTCTTGCGTACCTCGGTAGCACCTACGGGGATATATTCGCCGTTCTCCAATACACGGAGCAATCGGGCCTGAGTGGCCATGGGCAGTTCACCCACTTCGTCGAGGAAGAGAGTGCCCTTGTTGGCAACACCGAAATAGCCTGGGGAGTCGTTGATGGCACCTGTGAACGAGCCTTTAACGTGGCCGAAGAGTTCGCTGTCGATGGTGCCTTCGGGAATGGCACCGCAGTTGATGGCGAAGTATTTCTCCCGTCGACGTGGGGAGTTGTCGTGGATCAGCCTTGGCAGGATGTCCTTACCCACACCACTTTCGCCGATGATGAGCACACTGATGTCGATCGGCGCCACCTTCAGGGCGTCGTCCAGCGCGCTGTTCAGAGCCTCGCAGTTGCCTACGATGTTATAGCGCTGTTTGGTGCTTTGTAGTTCGGTTGTCTTCATTTGGTCTCTTCTTTTGGAGCCGTATCTTCATGTTTGAACTGGTCCTTGGCCTTCACGGCAAAGCGTGCCTTATCGCCGTCCTCGCGTTTCTCGTGATAGAGCTTTGGCAGCGGATTGGCTAAAGGCTCGTCGTAATGTATGCGGTTGCGGAAGATGTCGATGGCGGCATAGATGGCGTGACGCAGCGATGAGGGGTCTGCCATGCCCTTGCCGGCAATGTCGAAACACGGATCTTGGTCGGGTGTGGTGCTGACGAAGGGGAATCCCGCTTTCATCTTCACACCGAATTCCGTGGCTAATGTCTTGAAAGGTATATTGCCCTGATTGTCGTACATGGCTAAGATACCATCGAAATCGTGCTGCAGGCCGTTGCCGAAGAAATCATCGGCGGTAAACGGTCCGTAGGCCTGGATACCGGCACTCTCGACTGTCTTGATGGCAGGGCTGATGATGTTCTCCTCCTCGGCGCCTAACTGCGGGTTGAGGGCCAGTACGGCGATGCGGGGGTTATTGATGCGGAAATCACGCTTCAAAGAGGTATGCAGCAAACGGCATTTCTCTACAAGATTGTCGGCTGTGATTTGGTTGGCCACATCCTTAATGGGCAGACGGTTGGTAGCCAAGGCAATGCGGATATCATCGGCAAACATGATGAGCAATGACTTATCGTTGGGGTCTGGCGTATGGTTAGATACCACAGGTGCCTGGACGAGCACATCGTAAAGACCGTTTTTCAGATCTTCCTTGGCGCGCTGCAGGGCTTTGCGGGCTGCATCTGCCGATTCTGGGGTAGGGGAACCGAACTCTACCTTCACCTCGTCGTCGAAGGTCGACAGCATATTGAGTTTGTCAGGACGGGCATCTTCAGCATTCTTGATGATGGTGAAGGGCGTCTCCAACTGCAGGGCGTTGCGGTGGTAGGCAGCAATTTTCGGATTACCATATATAATAGGTGTACACAGCTCGAGCATCCCGTTATCCTCAAAAGCCTTGAGGATAATCTCATAGCCGATGCCGTTTGTATCTCCGTGGGTTATAGCCACGCGTATCTTTCTTTCTTCCATATCTTGATTTACATATTATTCTTTTTAGCAGTCGAGAGAAGTCCGCAGGCAGCGAAGATATCCTGTCCACGACTGGCTCGGATGGTGGTGAACACACCGTGGGCTGTCAGATAGTCGCGCAACGACTCCATGCGCTTTTCATCGCTGGCAGGCAGGTCGACGCCTGGTATCTCGTGGAAACGGATGAGGTTGACTCTGCATTCCAGCCCCTGTAGCAGTCGGATGATCTCACGGGCAAACGTCAGTCCGTCGTTGAGTCCGCCGAAACAGATATACTCAAACGAGCAGCGGCGCTGATGGGTGAAGTCGTACTGGCGCAGCAAATCTACCGTCTCCGTAATGCTCATCTGCCGTTCTGCTGGCATCAGCATCTGCCGCTGTTCAGGCAGGGGAGAATGCATGGAAATAGCCACGTGACACTCACTTTCGTCGAGGAATCGCTTCAGTTTGTTCCTGATGCCTACGCTGCTCACAGTGATGCGTTTTGGACTCCATGCCCAGCCGTAGTTGGCGGTGAGGATCTCCGTGGCTCTGAGTACATTGTCGAGATTATCCATCGGCTCTCCCTGTCCCATAAAGACAATGTTCGTCAGCTGTTCGCACTCTGGCAGGGCGTAGATCTGATTCAGGATATCGGCCACTGTGAGGTTGCCCTCAAACCCCTGCTTGCCCGTCTGACAGAAGAGACAGTTCATCTTACAGCCTACCTGACAAGAGACACAGAGCGTGGCGCGGTCGTTATCAGGGATAAAGACCGTCTCGACGAACTTCTTGGAATCGGAGTACTCCGAATAATCCGAGTAATCCGAAGTCCTCACTGGGAAGAGATACTTGATTGTGCCGTCTTTGGAGCGCTGACAGTCGATGGGCGGCATAGCACCAATTTCGTATTGTGCTTTCAGTTTCTCGCGGTTGGCCTTAGAGATGTTGGTCATCTCGTCGATGCTGACCACGTGCTGCTGATAAAGCCATTTGGCTATCTGTGTGGCGGTGAAGGCAGGCATGCCAAGTTCACCCACGACGATTTTCAGTTCGCCGAGTGTCTTACCAATGAGCATCTGCTTTCCATTGTCCATCCTGGTCCGTTTTTTTAGAATTCGTGTGCAAAGTTAGTGCAATTCGGGCGAAAAACCAAATTATATTCGAGTTTTTAAAAAATAATGCGTATCTTTGCCACAAATTTACATTATACAAGCATTAGAACTATCATGAGAGAAAAGATAGATTGTTTCTTACCGGCTCTTGATGAGCACGTAGCAAAGGAAATCACCATCCAGCTACGCAACAGCAAGACCGTACAGAATATCACATTGTTGGAATCCAGTCTGCTGAGTAGCAACGCCCTGATGCAGGTGGCGGAGAATGCCAAGGCCGACTATGTGCTGTTGCTGACAAAGCCTGTGAAAGTGTCGTTGGGACAGGGAGCCCTCGACCGGATGCTCCGTGTGGCCAGCGATTCAAATGCGGCGATGGTGTATTCTGATTATAATGGGCATCCCACGATTGATTATTTCCCTGGCAGTATCCGCGATGACTTCGATTTCGGCAGCCTGTGGCTGTTGAAGACCTCGCTGTTGCATACCTTTGCCATGCAGGCTGGTGAGCATGACTACCAATATGCCGGACTCTATGCCCTGCGTCTGTTCCTGAGCCGTAAGGGACAGCTCTTCCATATCAATGAGTGTCTGTATACGGAAGAAGAGACCGATCTCAGGGCTTCGGGCGTGAAGCAGTTCGACTATGTGAATCCCCGCAACCGCGAGGTGCAGATAGAAATGGAGCATGCTGCTACGGCCCATCTGGCAGAGATTGGGGCAAAGATTGATCCCTCGTTCTATCGTCGGCCTGACTTCAACGAGCAGGACTTTGATATCGAGGCTTCGGTGGTAATTCCCGTCTATAACCGCGAGAAGACCATTATGGATGCCGTCAACAGCGCTTTGGGACAGAAGGCCAACTTTAAGTTCAATGTCATTGTGGTGGATAACCATTCTACAGATAAGACCACAGAACTGCTCGATGGCATGCACGACGAACGGCTCATCCATATCATCCCTGAACGTCATGACTTAGGCATTGGCGGCTGCTGGAATGTGGCGATTAATGACGATAGATGTGGACGATTCGCGGTTCAGTTGGATTCCGACGATCTCTATTCTTCGCCGAAGACCTTACAGCAGATCGTGGATGCCTTCTATAAGCAGAATGCTGCTATGGTGGTGGGCAGTTACCGGATGTGTGACTTTGAACTGAACACCCTGCCTCCGGGCTTGATAGACCATAAGGAGTGGACGGATGAAAACGGCCCTAACAATGCTCTGCGCATCAATGGCCTTGGTGCCCCCCGAGCTTTCTTCACCCCCTTGTTGCGACAGATCCAGTTCCCTAATACGAGTTACGGTGAGGATTATGCCCTCGGACTGATTTTCTCGCGTCACTATCGCATTGGACGTATCTATACTGAGCTATATCTGTGTCGCCGTTGGGGTGGCAATAGTGATGCCGCGCTTAGCATCGACAAGATCAATGCCAACAACCTTTATAAGGATCGCCTGCGCACATTAGAGATCACTGCGCGTCAGCAGATGCTTCAGGGAAAGCAGGAACTGATGGCCGACTCTCCCCTGCAGCGTTTCTTCAACCGTCAGTTAGAGAAATGGGAGGCTGCCCGCCAGCGTTATCATGACCTGCGGAGTGCCAAGACCCGTGAACTGGCAGTGGGAACCTATAGCATTCAGGTGCAGTGGAATCCCGCCCGTATGGTGTCTACAGGTGCTAAGATCGACCAGAAGACCATTGCGGAGCGTCCTTGTTTCCTCTGTGAGAAGAACCGTCCCAAGGAGCAGATCAAGAAGGAGATTGATGGGCAGTATGAGTTGCTGGTGAATCCTTTCCCGATCTTACAACAGCACTTTACCATTCCCTCGCTGAAACACCAGCCCCAGCGGATTCTCGAGTCGTATGGCGAGATCCATAAACTGTTGGAGGAATTTCCTGAGATGATGGTCTTCTATAATGGTCCGCTCTGTGGGGCCTCGGCTCCCGACCATGCTCATTTCCAGGCAGGAACAAGTGGTCTGTTACCATTGCAGAAGTCGTGGCAGCGGTTGTCGCGCAATCTGACTACACTCGTCAGTCTGAACGACGATGAGGATATCTCGCTCATAGATGATTATCCCTGCACGGCCTTGCTGATAAGAAGCCGTTCGCAGTATGGCGATGAGCAATTGTTCCGCAGACTGTATGAGGCGCTGGAAGGAGTCAGGATCCAGGAGTCAGGAGACAATGGTGGGGAGCCGATGATGAATATCGTGGCCTGGCGTTGTAACGACGATTTTCTGTCGGTGGTGTTCCCCCGTACGAAACATCGTCCTGACTGCTATTTTAAAGAAGGTAATGAGCAATATATCATCTCTCCAGGAGCCCTCGATATGGCAGGGCTCATCATCACACCACGACAGGAGGATTATGAGCGTCTGACACCAGAAATGGCATTAGGCATCCTTGATGAGATAACCTTGAAGGGCGAGGCCCTGCAACAGCTGATAGACTCACTGAAAGCCCAGAGCGGTAGCAAACTCTCCACTCTCAACTCTCCGTTCTCAACTCAAAAAGAGCCCAACGTAACGGTCGGCATTGTCAGTGCTGAGAAGATATCGTTTGTGCTGAACATGCCTTATACCGCTAAAGGCGAGGTGTTGACGGGGCTTCAAACGGTGGAATTCTTCGAGGGTGGTATTCTCTGGCGGGGTAATCAGTATCGTGAACTGACCTTCACGCCGCAGGAAGAGGATGCGTCATTCTCCCTCCACGATGTCACTATCGGTGTGAATTTCCATTGGGAGCGTAAGGAGACGCAGGTGTTCTGCGGCACCCTCCGTCTGGTGGTTGAGGCCGACAAGATTGTGGCTATCAATGAACTGCCGGTAGAGCGTTATCTCACGAGTGTCATCTCCAGCGAGATGTCGGCCACCGCCTCATTGGAATTCCTGAAGGCGCATGCCGTCATCTCCCGTTCGTGGCTCTTGGCGCAGATGACCAAACGTCAGCGACAGGAAGAGGGTGGGGCTTCTTTCTTCTCGTTTATCAAGAAGGATGATGAGATGATTCGCTGGTACGACCGCGACGACCATACCATCTTCGATGTCTGTGCCGATGACCATTGCCAGCGTTATCAGGGCATCACCAAACAGTCGAGTCCTGCCGTGGAACAGGCCATACAGGCCACTCGTGGACAGATTCTGGCATACGAGGATGAAATCTGTGATACGCGCTTCTCGAAATGTTGTGGCGGACAGACGGAGGAGTTCCAGTATTGCTGGGAAGATACGCCGAAGCCTTATCTCGTTTCGTTCCACGATCCCTATTGCAATACTAACGACAAGCATATCCTCGCACAGGTGTTGAATGATTTCGACCAGGAAACGCCTGATTTCTATCGTTGGACGGTGGAATATACACAGGAGCAGCTCTCAGAGCTTGTTAATCGCAAACTCAAGGATGACTTCGGCACCATTACCGACCTCATTCCCTTGGAGCGTGGAAAGAGCGGCCGTATCTGGAAACTGAAGATTGTGGGCACCAAGAAGACCTTCACCATTGGCAAGGAACTTGAGATCCGTCGTGCCCTCAGCGAGACCCATCTTTTAAGTTCCGCCTTCGAAGTCGAGAAGCAGACTGATAAAAACTCTCAACTCTCAACTCTCAATTCTCAACTAAAATTCATCCTCCACGGCTCCGGCTGGGGACATGGTGTAGGCCTCTGTCAGATAGGTGCTGCCGTCATGGGCGAGCAGGGCAAGACCTACGATGAGATTCTGTTATTCTATTATCGCAATGCAATTATCAAACAATTATATGAGTAAGAGAAATCCTTGGGCCTGGGTGCCCACCCTTTATTTCGCAGAGGGTCTGCCGTATGTGGCGGTGATGACCATCTCTCTGATTATGTATAAGCGTCTCGGCCTTTCGAATGCCGATATCACGCTTTATACTTCGTGGCTCTATTTACCGTGGGTCATCAAACCGCTGTGGAGTCCGTTTATCGACATCATCAAGACCAAGCGTTGGTGGATTGTAATCATGCAGCTGCTGATAGGTGCCTCTTTAGGTGGTGTGGCTTTCACAATTCCTGGACCTTATTGGTTGCAGGGGTCGCTGGCCTTCTTTTGGCTGATGGCTTTCTCGAGTGCCACCCACGATATTGCGGCCGATGGCTTCTATATGCTGGGACTCGACGAGCATAAGCAGGCCTATTTCGTTGGCATCCGCTCTACCTTCTATCGCATTGCCACCATCGTAGGACAAGGTCTGTTGGTAATGCTGGCTGGCAATCTGGAGGTGTTGACGCGAAATATAAAATACTCATGGAGCCTGATGTTCTATGGCATGGCAGGCCTCTTTATCGCTTTCTGGCTGTGGCATCATTACATCCTTCCGCGCCCTGTAGAGGATAAGGGCCTCGAGAAGATGCACGGAGCTCAGATTATGCAGGAGTTCTGGGTTACGCTGAAAACCTTTTTTCAGAAGCCTCAGGTGTGGGCTGGCATCTGCTTCATGTTGTTCTATCGTATGCCTGAGGGCTTATTGGCCAAGGTGAGTGCTCTGTTCCTGATTGACACTACTAACAATGGTGGTTTAGGTCTTTCGCCCGCAGAATACGGACTGGTGCAGGGTACTGTGGGCGTGATAGGTCTGACGTTGGGTGGTATCCTTGGTGGTATTGTGGCAAGCCGCGACGGTCTGAAACGTTGGCTGTGGCCCATGGTGATGGCTATCACGTTGCCCGACTTGGTATATGTCTATCTGGCTTATGTTTTGCCTCAGAGCCTGTTCATCGTCAACATCTGCGTGTTTATTGAGCAGTTTGGCTATGGCTTCGGCTTCTCGGCCTATATGCTATACCTTATATATTATAGTCAGGGTAAGCACAAGACGGCCCATTATGCCCTCTGTACAGCCTTAATGGCGCTGTCGATGATGATTCCTGGTCTCTTTGCAGGTGCCTTGCAGGAGGCTGTTGGTTACAGCACGTTCTTCCTTATCGTCATCACGGCCTGCTCTATGACGTATGTCGTTTCATCGCTGTTGAAGATCGATCCTGAGTTTGGAAAGAAAAAGACGGCTTAGATTCCTAAGCCGTCTTGATAATTTGCGTCTACCGCCTTGCTCTGCAGAATGCGTGAGTAGGGCGGTACGTCGTGTGTGAGCCAGATGTTACCACCAATGGTTGAGTCGTGGCCGATGGTGATGCGACCTAACACAGAGGCGTTCGAATAGATGGTTACATTGTCCTCGATAATCGGGTGACGGGGTATATTCAGCATATTGCCCTGCTCGTCGTACTTAAAACTCTTGGCACCAAGGGTCACACCCTGATAGAGCGTTACGTGGTTGCCGATGATACAAGTCTCACCAATCACCACACCCGTACCGTGGTCTATTGAGAAGTACTCACCGATCTGGGCCCCAGGATGGATATCGATACCCGTCTTCGAGTGGGCCTGTTCGGTAATGATGCGTGGAATCACGGGCACCTTCATCTCATGCAGACGGTGGGCAATGCGATAGTGGGTCATCGTGTTCACCACAGGATAACAGAAAATCACCTCACCGTAGGTCGCTGCAGCAGGGTCGTTGTCGAACATCGCCTGGATATCGGTATAGAGCAGACGTTTGATTTCTGGCAGCGAGTCGATAAACACTAATGCCAACTGCTCACCAGACGCCTTGACATCATCCTCAGAACATTCCTCACAGAACTGCAAGCCACGGGCAATCTGTTGACGAAGCAACTGATACAGCCGCTCCATACTCACGCCAATCTGATAAGCCCTCAATTGCTCATCTGGCTGGCGCTTGTTGAAATAGTCTGGGAAGATGATACCTTTGATGAGGCTCACAATCTGCTTCACGTCCTCTACCGATGGCAGTGGCGTTTCAGTCGCTGTGGGCATCATCCGGATCTCATCCGCAGTATGCTCTGAGAGCACGCCCACATTGCGGCGCAGCGTCTCGTTGATTTGTTTCTGTTCCATCATTGATGAATCTATTGTTGCTTGTTTAGATTGACGTTGGTAAACACGATGGGGAATGAGGAGTTATCGTACTCATTGTTGACGAGATAACTTTGGTTCATGTTATCGTCGAGATAGAGGCCTGCTCCCATCAGTTGCATCTGGAAGGTCTTGTTTGTGGTGTCATATAGACCGTAAGAATAAGAGGTATTGATCCAGAAAGCCAGTGTGGCCTTATGGGTAGCACCATCGTACTCAATGTTGTAGATGACTGATGCAGGGTAGACTAGGAAACTGATGGGGTTGGCCTGGTAGAAAGCCAACCTTGCCTTCAGTTGTCCAGGAGCAGCCTGCTCCATTGCCTCTTTCAGTTGAGGATCCTTGATGCGGTCGAGGATGACGGCCTGAGGAAACTCGTTGACGTTGACCATCGTATCGGCCGTGACGCTCCAAGCAATGTCGAGTGTGTCGAGTTGATCTTTGGAATCATTGGGGTTGTGGATTTCAAACAACAGTTTTCCTGTGTAATTGCCCTTGACGGCAGCAAGGCACTGGCCGATTTCCTGAGGGGTGATTTCATGAGTGTCGTCGTCGCTGTCGTAGAAACAGGACGTCAGACCCATGGCTGTCATACAGCAGAACAGCACTAAAAGCGTTTTTCTCATATACTTATCTAATAAATAATAGTTCGCGATATTTGGGTAAGGTCCAGAGGCCGTCCTCGACAATCATCTCAAGCTTGTCGGCCTCATAGCGGATATCCTGCATTTTCGGACAGACGGTATCGTGGTAGGCGATGGCCCGCTGATGGATGTCGGCAATATGATTGGCCACACGACGGGCTTCCGTCAGTTCCTCCACGAGACTTTCGATGCGCTCAGTACGCTCGGCAATCTCCTCGATGAGTTTCAGATTACGGGCAGAGAGCCGGTCGGCACGTTCTGCAGAGAAGACCTCCTTCATACCTTGCACATTCTTGATCAGCTTGCTCTGGTAGTGGGTGGCCACAGGGATGATGTGATTCATCGACAGATCGCCCATCACACGAGCCTCTATCTGTACGGTCTTCACATACATCTCCCATTTCACCTCGTTGCGGGCCTCGAGCTCCTTACGGTTCATCACTTTCGTGCTCTCAAACATCTGGATGCTCTCTGGATCGAGATAGTGCTCAATGATCACTGGACACGACTTCTCCACATCGAGACCACGCTTGGCAGCTTCCACCACCCAGGCGTCGCTATAGCCATTGCCATCAAAGCGTACGGGCTTGCAGGTTTTTATATCCTCACGCAGCACGTCGAGGATGGCGTGATACTGGGCCGTGTGGTTGGAGCCTTCGGAGAACTCGGATTTCTCGGAGTATTCAGAGATCTTCTGATCCACACGCTTCTTGAATGAAACGAGGGCTTCGGCCACAGCGCTGTTGAGGGCAATCATGGCCGAGGCGCAGTTGGCAGTAGAGCCAGGGGCGCGGAACTCAAAGCGGTTTCCTGTGAAGGCGAAGGGCGATGTGCGGTTGCGGTCAGTACTGTCCACTTCGAGATTGGGAATCTGGGGAATGTCGATTTCATGTATTCGCTTACCTTTTACCTCTGAACTCTCACCTCTTTCAATGTGGTCGAGCAGTTCACTGAGCTGTGTGCCGAGAAAGCTGCTGATGATGGCTGGGGGTGCCTCGTTGCCGCCTAAACGATGGGCATTAGAGGCACTCATGATTGAGGCCTTCAACAGACCGTTGTGCTTATACACACCCATGAGCGTCTCGACGATAAACGTCACGAAACGCAGATTTTCCTCAGGGGTCTTTCCAGGGGCATGGAGCAGCACACCATTATTGGCCGTCAGGCTCCAGTTGTTGTGCTTACCAGAGCCGTTAATGCCATCGAAGGGCTTCTCATGCAGCAGCACACGGAACCCGTGGTTGCGGGCTACGCGCTTCATGAGCGACATGAGCAGCATATTGTGGTCGACAGCCAGGTTGCACTCTTCGTAAATAGGAGCCAGCTCAAACTGGTTGGGGGCTACTTCGTTATGACGTGTCTTACAGGGGATGGCCAACTCGAGGGCCTGAATCTCCAGATCCTTCATAAAGGCCTGCACACGATCGGGGATGGTGCCGAAGTAGTGGTCGTCCATCTGCTGGTTCTTCGCACTCTCGTGGCCCATCAGCGTACGGCCTGTCAGCATCAGGTCAGGACGGGCGGAATACAATCCTTCGTCGACGAGGAAATACTCCTGTTCCCAGCCTAAGTTTACCTGTACCTTTGTGACATTGTCGTAGAAATACCGGCAGACGTCGGCAGCAGCCTTGTTGATGGCATGGAGCGAACGCAGCAGGGGAGCCTTGTAGTCGAGGGCCTCGCCCGTATAGGCGATGAAGATGGTGGGGATACAGAGGGTGTCGTCGATGATGAACACAGGCGATGTGGGGTCCCAGGCCGAATAGCCACGGGCCTCGAAAGTGTTGCGGATACCACCATTGGGGAAACTGCTGGCGTCAGGCTCCTGCTGTACCAACAGCTTGCCGCTGAAGTTCTCTACCATACCGCCCTTGCCGTCGTGCTCCACAAAGGCATCGTGCTTTTCGGCCGTCCCTTCGGTGAGGGGCTGGAACCAGTGGGTGTAATGGGTGGCACCCATCTCTTGGGCCCACTTCTTCATACCTGTAGCCACTGCATCGGCGATGCTACGGTCTAAACGGGCACCATTGTCGATCACGTCGATGAGTTTGGCATAGATATCAGCCGGCAGGTATTTGTACATCTTCTCCCGGTTGAATACATATTTCCCAAAATATTCCGATGGACGTTCTGCAGGGGCAATGACTTCCTTGGCCTGCTTCTTGAACGCCTCTTCAACGACTTGAAATCTAAGATTGCTCATGCGATAACTGTTTACTGTTTACTGTTTACAGTTTATAGTTTAAAGTTTATAGTTTATAGAGATTTGATGGCGACGCCTAAAATGAAGTTGGCGCGCTGAAGATACGGATTGGTGTGCAACTCCATGAAGACAGGCACGCTGAAGTGCTTGAACTCCAGTTCCTTAGTAGCACGGATAGAGGCCATGTTGCAGGTAAACGATTCACCATACATCCAGTCGCCACGCGTAACGTTTTTGGTTTGGCCTGACTCTGTGACAATCTGCTCCTTATAAGTGGTTCCAGCACTCTCCATTGGTGTGACACCTACTCGTGCATCCCAATCGAGTCCTCCCAGACGGAAAGGAACACTCAGTTCGACATAGGTGGAGTAGGCGCGATCGCCATCGATTTTATAATCGTTGCCGTAGACCATCGTATAAGCCTGCAACGAACCATACTTACAAGTATAGCCGATATTGGCCTCTAACTGATGCGGACACTCTTTCTCTCCTTTAAAAAAGAAATATCGGTTTCTGAGATCAACGTCGGCCGTCCAGTAGTCGATCACGCCGATGTTGAAGCCAAAGAGGCTGTAGCCCAGCGTCACGTCGATATCCTGTATGCCGTCGTCTTTCTGTAATGGGGTGCTGCCAGAGATATCTAACGACAATCCTTTCCATGCGACCTCCAACTCAGGCTGGAAACTGGGACCTGCATTGTCGATACCACGCCACATATAACGGCTGACGAGGTTGGCTGAAACGGTGGCTGTGACTTTGTCCTGTGCCGAAACCGATGCCGGCAGAAGTGTCATGGCTGCGAGAGCCAAAGCAAAAATCTTTTTCATATCGTAATACGTTATTAATCTATGTATCTTTTTAATATGTCCTGATAGTCATCGATGCGACGGTCGCGGAGGAAGGGCCACCAGCGGCGCACCTGTTCGGAGTGATCCATGTCTATTTCCACAATGATGCTCTCTTCTTCATCCGCTGAAGCCTCGTAGATGAGCTCGCCCTGAGGTCCAGCCACAAACGAGGTGCCCCAGAAGAGAATGCCGGAATTTTCAGAATTCTCGGAGTACTCAGAATTCTCGGAGTATTCTGATGATTCCCACCCCACGCGATTCACGGCGATTACTGGCAGCCCATTCGCCACGGCATGCCCGCGCTGTACGGTCTGCCAGGCCATGCGCTGGCGTTGCTGCTCCTCAGGCGTATCGCTCGGCTCGTAGCCGATGGCCGTGGGATAGATCAGCAGTTCTGCGCCCTGCAGCGTCATCAGTCTTGCTGCCTCAGGATACCACTGATCCCAGCATACCATCACGCCCAACCTGCCCACAGAGGTCTGGATGGGGTGGAAGCCCAGGTCGCCAGGGGTGAAGTAGAACTTCTCGTAGTAGGCAGGATCGTCTGGGATGTGCATCTTACGGTAGATGCCTGCAATGCTGCCGTCTTTCTCTAACACCACTGCCGTATTATGATACAGTCCTGGCGCGCGCTTCTCGAAAAGCGAGGTGACAATCACCACCCCGAACTCCTTGGCCAGTTCGCCGAAGAATCGGGTAGAGGACCCTGGTATGGGCTCTGCCAAGTCGAAGTTACTGACATCTTCTGTCTGACAGAAGTAGAGTGAGTTGTGCAGCTCCTGGAGCACGATGAGCTGTGCGCCCCGTTTGGCCAGGTCGCTGATGCCTTCTGCCAATCGCAGCAGATTATTCTTGGTATCAGCGGTATTGTGCTGCTGTAAAAAACCTATCTTAAGTTCTCTCATATCACTAATCACTATTCACTATTCACTCAGGAAACTGCATGGTGCAACAATGGATCGATCCGTGCTGCCTGATAATCACCCGACTGTCGATGGGCACCATCTCCCTGTCAGGAAAGGCTTCGCCGATGATACGGATGGCCGCTTGGTCGAGGTCGGGCTGTCCGTAGGTGGGACAGAGCACAGCCCCGTTCAGGATGAGGAAATTGGCATACGTCGCAGGTAGCCTGTATCCGTCGTCATAGATTGGACGTGGCATCGGCAGCTTCAACAGTCTGTAAGGCTGGCCGTCGAGGGTTCTGAGGGTCTTCAGTTGCGCCTCCATCAGTTGCAGTTCTGTGTACTGCTCATCGTCAGGGTCGTCGCAGCCCACATAGACGAGCGTATCGTCAGGACAGATGCGCACCAAGGTGTCGATATGTCCGTCTGTGTCGTCGCCCGTCAGCTGACCGTGGTCTATCCATATAACTCGCTCAGCCCCTAAATCTTTCATCAGCCGCTGTTCGATTTCACTTTTTTTAAGAGGCTGGTTGCGGTGAGGCGCCAGCAGACAGCCCGTCGTGGTGAAGATGGTGCCCTTGCCGTCGCTCTCGATGGAGCCCCCTTCCAATACGAAATCCAGACAGTCTTTATATTCGCCTTCCACGATTCCTGCGTCGTACATCTTACGGTTGATGGCGTTGTCGTTGTCGGCAGGGAATTTCTCTCCCCAGCCGTTGAAACGGTAGTCGAGCAGGCGGTGGTGCCCCTCATCGTCAATCAGGGTGATGAAGCCGTGATCGCGTGCCCAGGTATCGTCGGTGTCACAGACAAAACGCAGCATATCCCTCGCAGCACCTTCTGGTGCCACCACGATCAGTCGTTCGCGTTTGGCAATCTCACGTGCCATCTGGTGATAGGTCTCGAGAATGTCGTTGAGAATCGGGGCCCAGTCGGTATCGGCATGCGGCCATGTCAGCTGCACACCCATTTGCGGCTCCCATTCTGCTGGAAGTCGCCATTTATTGGCCTTATTTTCTGCCTTGATGTTCATATTTTGGCGCAAAGGTACAAAAAAGTTCATAATTCATAGTTCATAGTTCATAATTATTTTGTATTTTTGCAGCAAATTATTGGTATGTTAGAGGTAAAAGACGCAACAATTGCCGTTGGAGGGCAGATATTGGCAGCAGGTCTTTCGTTTATGGCGAGAGATGGACAGCTCACCTGCATCACAGGTTCTGAGGGCTCTGGCAAGACCTCGTTGCTGCGCACGCTGATGGGATTCCTGCCTGTCAGCAGCGGTTTCGTGAGTGTCGATGGTGAACTGCTCACTGTCAAGTCGTCGCAGGCCTTCCGTAGGATGATGGTCTACCTGCCCCAGCAGATCCAGCTGTTACGTCATCAGCTCAAGGCCCCTGAGGCTCCTGTCTGTGAGGCTGACGACTATGGCGTATGGAATGAGCTGCCGCCTAAGCCCATTCAGGCCATTCAGCCCGTGCCGCTGTCGCCTGAGGAGATTTGTCAGTTGACGGAACAGACGTTGCAGGAGGCCTCTGCGAAACAGATCATCATTGCCGATGAGCCTGCAGCACAACTCACGTCAGAACTGGCCGGACGGATGTTGCAACTGCTTCGTAGTCAGGCGGCTGCGGGTAAAACGGTGCTGGTAGCCAGTCGCAGGCCGTTGTTGGTCGACTCTGCTGACTTGGTCATAAATATGAATCAAAACTTGTGATGACGATGGTATTACATATTGTTTTAGGACTGCTCCTTCTGATCATCCCAGCAGGCGCACTCTATCTTTTCGATCGTTCGCTGCTGCGCACCTTGGGTGTTGCCGTAGGCCGTATGGTGGTTCAGCTGTTGGTGCTCTGTCTGATTGTATGGGCGCTGGTGAAGTACGATAAGGTCTGGCTCAGTCTTTTGTGGTTAGTACTGCTAACTGTCGTCTCAGGTGTGCTGGCACTCCGTCGCATGAAACTCCCGTTCGCCAAGTTCCTGCTGCCCGTCAGCGCTGGTCTGCTGGTGGGCGCTTTGCTCGTTGGCGCCTATCTGTTGTGGGCTTGCCTGCCTGCAGAGAACGGCTTCGGCGCCCGTTGGTTCGTGCCCGTGATGGCCCTGTTGGTGGGACAGAACATGACCACCCTGATCCGTGGCCTGAGCACCTACCAGTCGGCTCTGAAAGCAGACGAACAGCAAAATGAGTTCTTGCGTGGCAATGGCACTGACCATCTGCATGCCGTGCTGCCTTTTGTGCGCAGGGCCTTGCAACAGGTGTTTGCTCCTACAGCGGCCAATCTCTCCGTAATGGGTCTCTATGCCATGCCGCTGCTGCTCTGTGGTATCTTTATCGCAGGCGTCGCACCCATCAATGCCTTTGTGGTGACATTACAACTGATTTTCGGCTGCTTGGCCTCTTCTGTCATCGCCTTAGCCGTCACCCTCTGGCTTGCCGATCGCCAGTTGTTCGACAAATACGGCAAACTGCAATAAAAAAACAAACCCCTCAGCCAATCGGTTGAGGGGTTCTTGTTGTTATTCACCTAATTTCTTTCCTGACATCAGGAGCTCCACCAACGGACGATCCTTGAACGAGTGACGCTGCTGATCCCAGAAGCCGAAGTCGGCATCGTAGCACCATGTGGTCCAGGCGATGTTGAACTCGTCGAACACGGTCAGCATGTCGCGTGTCCAGTTGTAGGCTAACTCGCGGTCAACAGGCTCATAGACACCCCATTCGCCGCAGAACAGCTGCAGGTCGTACTTCTTGGCTGCCTCGATGGCATCCTTAAACTGCTCGCGGATCTTGTCGATGTTCCACACTTCTTCAGTATACTGCTTCAGCTGATCCTTGATCTCAGCAGGTGCAGCGTCGAAGTCCTCCTTCGATACCAGCACACCAGGATAGTTCACCTTGCCCTTATACTTGCCTAATGGCGTCCACCAAGCACCATAGTGGGTGAGGATCATCGGGTTGTAGTAGTGGAAGCTGAGGATGATGTTCTTGTCGCCCTCGGGCACCTTCAGGAACTTCATGGTCTCATGGCCCTGCCACATATTCGAGCCGATGACCAATGTACGCTGAGGCTCTAACTCACGCAGGGCTTTGTGAACCTTTGCTACTAACTGGTTCCACTGCTCATGCTCTGGGGCTACAGGCTCGTTCATGAACTCGTAAGCCACCCAGTCGCAACTGCGGTCTTTCAGGAATTCTGATAACTGACGCCACAGATTCAGAAGACCCTCCTGCGATTCCTCCGATGTGAAGAGGGTGTTGGCAGCCTTGTCGTCCTCGTTGACGGCATTGAAATAGTGCGCACGGATAATGTGCAGGTCGACGATGGCACGCAGGTTGTGCTGCTTGGCCCAGTCGAGGGCATTGTTCAGCAAGTCCCAGGCCTCGGGTAGCTTCTGACCCTGCTCATCCCAGAACTGCACCTCGTCGATGGGGATACGCACGAAGTCGAAGCCCAACTCCTCCAAACGGGCGAAGTCGTCCTCCTGGATATGCAGCCTGCGGGCCTCGCCACGCTGCTCTGACTGCGAGAGCCAGTGGCTGATGTTCGTGCCGCGCTTGATGCGGAAATTATTCACTTGTCCTGCCTCGCTCTGAGTCTGATTCTGACTCTTGTTCTGGCATGACGTGGTTACAAACAGGGCCGCAATGACAACGGCCAGCGACAGGATAATCTTCTTCATATATCTCAATGTTTCTAGTTTATTCGGCACAAAGTTACGGAAAAAGATTGATATTCAAAAATATTTTTGTACTTTTGTGGCGAAAAAGCAAAGTAAAGGATGAAAAAGACTAGTTATTTGTGGCTAATATGTGCGCTGACGGCCTTGCTGACGGCTTGCAAGAAGGTACAGGTGAACAATCCTGACGCCCATGAGAACGAGCGTCAACAGTTCTACGACACCAAGGCTGCCGAGGCGAAGAAGGCGGAGGTGCAGAAGGTGAAGACCATCACATTCTACGAGCAGCCGGCACCGTTGACTGACCGCCCTGAGCAGATCCTCAAACGGAAGGGCTATACCACGTCGTACAACAACAAAGCGAAGAATCCCAACTGGGTGGCCTGGCACTTGACGAAGGCCCATACTTACGGCGACCATCAGCGCAAGAACGAGGTGTTCTTCGAGGATGAGACCATCGACCGTGGACAGCGTGCTACGGATAACGACTATTACAACTCGCGTTTCGACCGTGGGCACATGTGTCCTGCTGGCGATAACAAGTGGGATGCGCAGGCCATGCGTGAGTCGTTCCTGTTTACGAACATCTGTCCGCAGAACCACGGACTCAACAAATACGAGTGGAACGACTTGGAGATCCAGTGCCGCGACTGGGCCCGCGAATATGGCGCCATCGACATCGTCTGCGGCCCTATCTACAAGGGTACTGGCGAGCAGAAAACCATCGGCCGCAATAAGGTGTGGGTGCCTGATGCGTTCTTCAAGGTTATCCTCTGTCGTCAGGGCAAACCCAAGGCCATCGGTTTCATTTATCGCAACGAGGGGGTGAAGCAGACTCAGGCTGAGGCCCTGTGCTCCGTCGATGAGATCGAGGCTCTCACAGGCATCGATTTCTTCCCCGCCCTCGACGATGCCACAGAAACCCGCATCGAAGCCGAAGCAAATCTTTCTGAATGGTAAATGTATAGTTTATCGCCTCTGGCGAGGTTTTGGAAACGAATATGAATAATATGAATAATTTAGCCCACGAATAAGAACGAATTATTACTATTAATAGAATTATTATTCAAATTCGTGAACAGAATTATTCACATTATGCACATTCGTTTCTGTTTATTAGCGGATATTCGTTAAAAACGTTTAATTTATTAGTGTGCCGAGGCGATGTCTCGGCTTTTCTTTGTAATTTTGCAGCGTGAAAATAAAAGAAGTGCTGAGCGCCCTTGAACGTTTCGCGCCTCTGCCCTTGCAGGAAAGCTGGGACAATGCTGGCTTGCAAGTAGGACTGACAGAGACGGAGGTTTCAGGGGCATTATTGTGTCTGGACGTCAACGAACGCATTGTCGATGAGGCCGTCCAGAAAGGGTGCAACCTCATTGTGTCGCACCACCCCTTGTTGTTCCGTGGCCTGAAAACCATCAGCGACCTTACCGATGTGCAGCGTACGGTGATGAAGGCCATCCAGAAGGGCATCTGCGTCGTTTCCATGCATACCAACATGGACAATGCCAAAGGTGGCGTGAACTTCAAGATTGCTGAGAAATTAGGCTTGCAGCAGGTGCGTTTCTTCGCGCCCAAGACGGTGGACGGCATCGAGGCGGGTAGTGGTGTGATAGGCGAGTATGCCGACCCCCTTGCCGCCGACGATTTCGTGAAGGCCGTCAAACAGGCTTTCGATGTGGAGTGCGCCCTGTGCAACGAGCTCCTGCGGCGTCCCATCTCGCGTGTTGCCATCTGTGGTGGGGCAGGTGATTTCCTCCTCGACACGGCTGTGGTAGAGGGTGCCGACGCCTTTATCACGGGCGAGATGCACTATCACCAGTATTTCGGCTATGAGCAGACGATCCAGATCTGCGTCATCGGCCACTACCAGAGTGAGCAGTTCACCTCGGAAATCTTCCGCGACATCATCGAGAAAGAATGCCCAGGTGTTCGCACAGAGATTGCCACCACCTGCACCAATCCCATCCTCTATCTGTAAATGATAAAATAGTAAAATAAATTGTAAATTATAAATCGTCAAATTGTAAATTAAAACTATGGCAAAGAAAGATCCTACAGATTTGTCAGTGGAAGAGAAGCTGAAAACGCTATTCCAGCTGCAGACAGCCCTGTCGTCAATCGACGAGAAAAGGGCATTGAGAGGCGAGCTGCCTTTGGAGGTTCAGGACCTGGAAGACGAGATTGAAGGTCTGAACACCCGCGTGGAGAAAATCCAGAACGAGATCAGCGAGTTCCAGAAGGCCATCACGCAGAAAAAAGGCGAGATTGCTACCGCAGAAGCCAGCGTGGCCCGCTACAAGAGCCAGTTGGACGACGTGAAGAACAACCGCGAGTACGACACCCTCTCGAAGGAGATCGAGTTCCAGACCTTGGAGATCGAGTTGTGCAATAAGAAGATCCGCGAGGCCAACACCCGTATTGAGGAGAAGACCGAAGAACTGAACGCCAGCAACGAGGCTATCCAGGAGCGTCAGGAAGACCTCGACATCAAGAAAAGCGAGCTCGACGAGATCATCGCAGAGACCCGCGCTGAGGAAGATAAGCTGAAGGAGAAGGTGAAGGACTTAGAGTCGAAGATCGAGGCCCGTCTGCTCACCTCGTTCAAGCGCATCCGTAAGAATGCCCGCAACGGTCTGGGCATCGTCTACGTGCAGCGTGATGCTTGCGGCGGTTGCTTCAACAAGATTCCGCCCCAGCGTCAGCTCGACATCAAGATGCACAAGAAAATCATCGTCTGTGAGTATTGCGGTCGTATCATGATCGATCCAGAGCTCGCTGGCGTGAAAATCGAAAAACTCGGCACGGAGGAGAAGAAGACGCGCAAGCGCTCCATCCGTAAGTCTGCTTCGTCGAAGAAGGCTACCGATGCCAACGACATGGAATAATCAAAGATTTTCGTAATCAGGAATATCCTGAAGGAATAAATATTTTTGGTTGTCATAATCCATCTTGCAGCAATAGTGCTGAAGACCATTGCTCACGATGAGATAATCCACATGCAGCAGAAGATTGTAGACAGATATCTGGTCGAACGTCTTCTGCTGTATTTGTATCGTAGGGGCCTTGTATTCGATGATCATCCGTGGCTCCCCCTGCTTATTATATAATATGGTATCGCAGCGCAGCCGCTTGTCGCCGATGTGCAGCTCCACCTCGTTGCCCATCAGTCCCTTGGGGTAGCCCTTATGCTCTGTCAGGAAGTGCGTAAAATGCTGTCGCACCCACTCCTCGGGCGTCAGAGCCACGTGTTTTCGGCGCAAAAAGTCGAAAATTGTGCGCTTGCCGTCCTTTTCGCCGATTTTTATTTCGTATTGTGGTAGGTTTAATCGAAACATTTTATTATCTTTGCACCTGCAAAAGTACATATAAATTTCGAAATAACGCTATGGCAGAAGCAAAAAATGCAAGTTTTGACAGTATAATGGCCGATTTGGAGGCACGCCGTTTCGTGCCCGTCTATTATCTCATGGGCGAAGAGTCCTACTATATCGACAAGATCAGCGACTACATCGCAGAGCATGTGCTGCAGCCCGAAGAGCGTGATTTCAACCAGACCGTCCTGTTCGGTTCCGATGTCACAGGCTCGCAGGTGGCCGATGCCGCCCTCCGCTATCCCATGATGTCAGAATACCAGGTGGTCATCGTCAAGGAAGCCCAGAATATCAAGAATACAGAGAGGTTAGAGAAGTATTTCAAGCAGCCTCTATCCTCGACCATCCTCGTGATGTGCCATAAAAACGGCACTGTCGACGGCCGCAAACGCGAATATCTGAAGGCCATCCAATCGGCGGGCGTGCTGTTTGAGAGTAAAAAACTGCGCGATCGCGACCTGCCCGTCTTCATCGAACAGTATCTCAAGGCCCGTGAGGTGAGCATCGATCCCAAATCCACGCATATCATCGCCGACTCCATCGGTGCCGACCTGAGCCGTCTGGCCAGCGAACTGGATAAGGTGATTCTCTCGCTGCCGAAAGAGAGTAGGAGAGTAACGCCCCAGGTGGTGGAGGATCAGATCGGGGTGAGCAAGGAATATAATAGTTTTGAACTGCGCGACGCTATCGTCAACCGCAATGTCCTCAAGGCAAACCAGATCATCAAATATTTTGACGATAATCCTAAGGCTGGCAGCATCTATGCTTTTCTCCCAATGCTCTTCAATTTCTTCCAGAATCTGATGATCGCGTATTACGCGCCAAATAATAAAAGCCAGGAGGCCGTGGCAGAGTGGTTGGAACTGCGAAATGCATGGTCTGCGAAAGACTATATGACGGGTATGCGAAACTACACTGGAATGAAAGTAATGCAGATCATCGGCAAGATACGTGAGATAGATGCGAAAAGTAAGGGTTTGGACAACCCAAACACCCCTCCAGGAGAGCTGATGAAAGAACTGATTTTTTACATTTTGCACTAAATCGACCTCTTTTTCACTCTAAAATCTCTAAAAATGGCGTCTTTCTGAGATGCTTTTTTTAGGCCTAATTGCCCATAAAATCAAGGGGTTTCAGCGATTTCTACCCCTTCAAAACTCGCGTATTTCCAGATGTTTGAAGAGTGGTGCAGAATATCGCAGAAATGAAAAATTTCGCTCGTTTCGCTTCTCTCGGATTTAGCGTTTGCTTTCGTTAACATTTGATTTCTTTGATTTGAATTGCTAAATCTGAATTTCTTTAAGATGTATTTTGTGTTTGTAATTGTAAATTTAGAATTTGAAAGCATATATATTGAATTGTAGCATCAGATATCAAAATTAAAACTTTCACATTCATATTTCTATATTCATAAATATGCAATACTATTTACAGGTTTGTAAAGTATTAAATATCAATATATTAAGTTTAATTCTCTCTAAAAACGTCAAAATATAGATTTGTGATTCTGGCTTTATGACTGTATATTGCCCATAAATAGGCTTGTTTCGCGTAAATATCATATTTATAGCCAGTTATTTGCGAATTTAGGTTTAACAAATTCTTTGTAATGGTTTATGAATCTAAATTTGGGTTTGTAATCGTAAAGCCAAATATCGAATGAATTACACTTTTGAATTTAAAATTCGAAACTGCAAATTAAAATTATTAAATCTTAAATTCTCTCTACATTTGTTGTTTTTCTCAAATATTTGTTTTACCTTTGTAATCAGAATGTAAAACCGGCTAAAATGCCCCAAAATCTCACTTGATTAAAAAATGAAGGATCGAATCAGGCAAATTATGGAGTCGCAACACATGACTCAACAGGTCTTCGCTGACTACATCCAGCAGTCACCTGCCACTCTTAGCAGCATCTTCAACGGTCGTACCCGTCCTACACTTAACATCGTTGAAGCCATAAAAAAGAAAATTCCTAACATTAGTACCGACTGGCTGATGTTTGGTACAGGTGAGATGTATCTGCCTCTCGCTGGTGCCCAAAACGAGTCTGAGAACCAGGTGGAAACGGGGTCTGATGCCCCACGTCAGATCCAAAATCCGATGCTCGATTTCGACGTCATCCCTTCTACTACCCCACAAAACGTCATCCAGCCGACTCAAAATTCTAATAGTGTAAGAAGTACACGATTGGATTTAGACCGTTCTGAGATAAAAACTATTGACAAACCTCAACGTCGTATTACCGAAATCCGCGTCTTCTACGACGACCAGACTTGGGAAACCTTCATCCCTCAGAAGAAGTGATCTTTATATATTAATATATGTATAAATAATGGGCCGACATCATCCGATGCCAGCCCATTTCCTTTCAGTTTTCTCTTCCATCATCCATCTTCCATCATCCATCTTCCATCTTACATCTCAATCGGTCCTAATCCCATACAGCTCGTGGTCGTGATAGCCGTCAAAAATGCCGTGAGTGCAGCTACTACCACCTTCACCGCAATCTCAATAATCTTTTTCTTCATACACTACGTTTTTAGGTTAATTCATTTTCTTAATACTCTTGCAGGTCATTCTTTTTCCCCTCCTGAGTAGGAGGGGTCGGGGGTGGTCTGATCGCGCGAACTTCTTCTTCTGCTTTTGCGTCCTTGCTTTAGCAAGCGAACTTCTGCATGCGCTCAGACCTCCTCTGGCACCCCCTACTTCGGGGGAGAATTAGTTACCTGTGTCAATCGGGTTGTGGTTATCCCCGCCTCCGGTACTACCGGTATTAATCACCAGCGTGCTTGCCTGTCCAGGCATTGCGAAGCTACCAGAATAGACCCCGTCTGATTCGGTCAGCTCAATCTCCGAGCCATTCACACTCGCCGTGGGCAC
>JAEEGL014851928.1_pt1 | contig 25183 bp, 41 predicted proteins | sample 9134231 | NCBI WGS metagenome assembly JAEEGL01 (sample SAMN16246548, study PRJNA631951) | gut metagenome | biome: gut microbiome; feature: rumen; material: fiber-attached | host: Bos | place: Iran: Karaj | collected 2018-10 | reverse complement strand
TGGAATTGTACTTGATAAAGTTGAGTTAATAGTTCCAGCCGATACATTTGATAAAGGACCAAAGGAATATAATGATGTTGATGTTTATCTAATCTATGATAAGTTAGATAGATGGAACTCAATAGCACCTGTAGTGGAACAGATAATTAGATTAAAGAGAAAAGCAATACTTTTCTATAATGAATTATCAATGGATATACTACAGAATATTCAATATCAAATTGTTAAGGGATATGCTGATATAATACCAATTCGTATGGGAAGTCTTGGAGTACAAACTAGAAGTACTATGAACCAACTATCAACTTATACTGGAGCTACATTAATTGATGGTGTAGAGGTAAGATTACCTAAAGCTCTAACCCAAGTAACAGTTGGTAAATTAGATTATATATTATTATCTAGTGATACAGTAATAATTAATAATAAAGACTTTACCGAAATGGATAAAATATCCTTACCTACTAGAAGTTGTATTATAAGAGTTGGTGGTATAAATAATTCAGCTATGGAAGAGAATTACCGTAGAATAGAAGACGCAGTTAATTCTTTAGGTAATGCAATAGAAAGTGGAATCTCTATTGGAGCTGGAATAACATATCAAAGACTAGCTACAACTGATATGGATATACCTGAGTTTATTAGAGAAGCTATGGAAAGTATTTATAAACAGATAATTTATAATATAACTGGAACTAATAAGATAGAACCAGATAAAGATGGTTTAATACTTGATAATAGAGGTGAATATACTTTAGCTGATGATTTACAAATATTTGACGCTACGAAAGTAATTGAACAAGTAATTGTAAACTCCTTTAGTTTAGTAGCACAGATAATAACTACTGAGGTTATGGTAATAGAAAATGTCAGATAATGGTAGGTATAAACTGGCAATATTTATAAAAATTGTAAAGTTTGGTTTTAATTCCAAACTTTTTTTGTTATAATCAAATTACACATAGGTATTGAAGAGCAGATAACCAATAATAAGGAAGGAGGAGCATTGGTTTAATAACATCAATGGTTATGTTAAATAGGTAGTCAGAACCTATTAATACTATTAAATAGTGGTCAGAACTTTTAGTAGTATATTTTTTATTCGTTATAGTGTAGGGAGAACTTTAAAATGACAGGAGAACTTGAATATGCAAGGGTAAGGGGTTTATCTTTCATAGAGTATCAAGTTGAAATTGTTAAGTTAGTAAGGCATTTTATTTCCAAAAACTATGTAAAATATCCAGTATTAAAAAACTTTGGTGTTAATAAGGAAGATGTTGAAGTATTAGTTTATCAAAGTCTTTATAATAGAAAAGACATTAATAAATTAAGTAATATGGAAAGATATTTCCTTAAAGCTTCCGAATTATCAGAACCCGGGGTTGAGTTTGGTAAAGATACAAAGTATTTAGTTTGTTTAATACAAAGAGTTGTTAGTACTAGTTTTTCTCAATTAAGTAGAAAAATATTATCAAAAGACATAGAACCACCGGTATCATATTATGAGTCCATTAATGGTAAAGAAGATTACTTAGATAGGTACTTTGGTAAGGATGAATCTTATAATAAGTTGCATTATGAAGATGTACTTAAACAAGTAAAGCAAGTTACATATCCTTATTATGTAATAGTGGATGATGAGAAGAGACCACTAACTTCAAGACTATTTTTAGACTTAACTGTAGCTGGTTATAGTAGGAAAGATTTATTGGGTATGATTTATAGTAACGAAACAGACAAAAACATTTCATTGAAACTCTATTATAGTATTAGGCGTGAGATAATAGAAGAGGCAAGAAAAGACCTAAAAAGTTATCTGTAAAAGAATAGTTTAAAACTATTCTTTATTTTTTGCATATAATAATAATTGAGGAGGTAATATGGACAGAGGTATTGAGTTACTAAATGATAATATTTTAGTGGAAGAACTAACTGATGATCTATCTGTTAATGGAGTAGTAGTTGCTTATGATAGTGATAGTCCTTATATGTTTTGTAGGGTTATTAATAAGTCAACATCAGTAGCAGATGTTGTAGTTGGTGATGTACTGGTTATTAAAAGATATGCTAAAGAAGAGTTTTTGCCAGGATATTATTTTATATCTATAAAAGATGTAAGATGTGTAATTGATGAAGATTTTTATAAATCTTTGGCACAATAATTTATTTTTTGCATATAATAATAATTGAGGAGGTAATATGGAAGAAAAATCTAATGAAGTTAATTATGATAATGAAGTTAGACAAGCCGAACAAGTTGCTAAGTATCTATTAGCTATAATGAATGAAGAAGATGATCTTGACGCATACTATGATAAAACACCAGAAGAAATGCAAGAAGTTGTTAAGCTGTTACTAGCTAGGTTTCCAGATAAGACTGTAGCTAGCTATGATCCAGCCTTTACTACTTTTGGTCAAGTATGTTTAAATGGTTATCACACCTTTGGGGTTGATTTCCTAAAGGCACTTGTTAAAAGAACTGATGAGATACCTAGGATATGTATCAAAGGTCTAATTGATATTATTGAAAACCTAATGATTGAGAACCAGCAGATGGCTTTAGATCGTTTACCAGAAGAAGAAAGAATTAAGGTAATGAAAAATCTAGCAAATGAAGAAGATTTAAGTGATGAAGAGTTTTTAGAAAAATTAAATGTGAATGAAGAATTAAATAATGGAGGAAATTAAAATGAACTTAGAAGAAGAATTAAATATGATTAATGATATGGTAACAACCAATGTTACTGGGGAGACAGCTCCAGTAATGCCACAAACACAAACAGTAGTAGGAGCTCCAGCTCAGGCAACCGGTGCCTTTGCTCCAGCATATACTCAACCAGCACCTATGCCAACGGTGCAACAAGTACAAGTACAACCAGCTATGGTAAACCCAGCAGCTTCACAAAACGCTGTTAATGGTTTTAACTTTGCTTCATTAGACTTTGATATAACAAAGCAAGTTATAAGTACAAACCCATTAGTAAGATTAACAGGTCAGAATGGGGAAATATTTAGATTACATTTACTTCCAAATGCCAAACCACAACAAGTTAGAGTACACTGGGACCAAGAGAAGGGACATAACTTCTGTTGTTTAGCACAAGCTTATAATACCCCAGGTGGTTATGATAAATGTTGTGGAACTCACGATAAAGCTAAACAAAGATTTGTTGTTCCTGTAGTACTAATTCCATCTAATAGAGGACAAGTACAACAAGGAGCACAACTTCGTGGTGAATTAAGAGCTCTAGTTGTATCTGGAAAAACACTACAAGAAATTAAAGACCAAGCTGAAATGTCAGGAACTACAATAGATCAATCTGATATTATAGCTACAGTTAAGGATGTAAGATATAAAACATTTAACTATGCTACTAACCCAGTACCAGCAATTAATCAAATAATTAACTTACCAGAGTTAGAAGCTGAATGGCAAAGAAATGCTACTAGTGAGAATGTTATTAACTTATGTGGAAGACTTATTACTCGTGAGGAGTATGAAGGTGGTTATTCAAACTATGACTTTAATAAGTATAAACAACAATACAATAACACACAACCAGCTGCTCAACCATATCCACAACAACCTTACGCATACCCACAACAAGGCTATGCTCAAGCACCAGTACAACAAGACTATACTCAATATGGTACTAACCCATACGGTTATTAAAATTATTTAATAAAAGGGGAAGTATAAGCCCCCAGAGTTAAGTTGGGGGCTTTATTATTTTAGGAGGAAAAATGATTTACTTAATTATAATTAACACAATAACCTTTTTATTAATAGTTTACCTATTGATACAGAATAAGTTAAAAGAAATAAAATCAAGAATGAATATTAAAAAAGAGGTTGAGGTAGTTACCACACTAGCCGAAAAGAAACTAAAGGATGATATTGATTTAGAGAAGGATAAGGACTTAGTTTTAATTGATGAGTATATGAAATATCTTAGCTCTGTTATTATTAAATATAATAAGTCTCGTAGTAAAAGGGTAGCCTACAATACTAGACAAGAGCTTTTAGGTAAAACTGTAAGTATAATTCCAATATTCTCTAAGTATATTAATATTGATTTCTTTTATGAACCTGATGACGCAACATATAAAGGTGTTACTGATAGAGATTTAATGATGATGTTGGAATCAACATATAATGACTTTACTCACGATAACTTAGAAAGTTTTAATAATATACTTTCTGTAGTAATGAGATTAAGGGACGATAAGTAATGGGAAGTTATTATTTAGGACTTGATCCATCCTTAGCAGCTTTTGGTATAGCTATAATAGATACTAAAACACAAACTATAATACTTGACCAGTTTAGAGCTGATGACCATCACGATTTTATTATGATGAGTTGGAGTATAGATAACTTACTACACGATATTTATAATAAGTATAAGTATTATATTGAGGCTGTAGATAGTTATATAGCTCAGGAGGCACCAATAGCTTCAGGAATAAACTCCGGTAAGTTAAATGCCTTAGGCTTTAGTTTTTATATAGGTTGTGGCTCATATAGTAATTATGAAAGAATAAAAACTTACCAACCTATTAAGCTAAAACAGTTCCACTCTAAAAGAGGAGTAAAGAACTATACTAAAAAAGACACAATGGAAGTTGTAAATAAAATACTGGACTATTTAAAGTCAGTAGGTTATACTATAGATATAAGGGTATCCAGAACAAAAAAGACACTATCAATAACTGATGGTGAAGCTGACGCTTTTATCTATGCAATAAAAACGTATATGGATCATAGACCAGAGGCAAAGACAACAGCTGATATAATGGCTATGTATCCAACATTTGAAATTATAAAAAGTTTGGAGGAATTAAAATATGGTAAATAAGAGTTATGTAATAATATCAGCAATATATTACCCAGAAGGTAAGGTATGTTCTATTGATGGTATGTGTAGTAACGAAAAAGCTGCTATAGCTTTATGTGAAAACTTAGCAAAGAATTATAAGAAGGAAAGAGATAAGAACAAATTATTACCTAAGATTGTTTGGACTTATCACGAGGTATAAAAATGCAATTAATATGTGGTGATTGTATTGAAGAGATGAGAAAGTTACCAAATAAAAGCATTGATTGTATAGTAACATCACCACCATATTGGAAGGGGTTTGAGTATGAAGCCTATTTTAACTCCTATAAACAGTACCTTGATTGGTGTAAGTTGTGGTTAAAAGAGTGTAAAAGAGTATTAAAACCCAATGGAACTTTTTGGCTAAATGTTATTAATGATAGTGAAATAACTATAAGAGCATTTGAGCTAATGGAAATAGCAACAAGAGAGATAATGTTTAAGTTGCACGATACTATTATATGGTATAGGTATAACCAGCAACCAGCTAATACAAATAGACAATTAACGAATCAGTGTGAATATATTTTTATGCTAAGACATACATCAACTGGTATTGAGTTACATAAGGAAGAAGCTTATACTAATCATCCAGAGATATTTAAAACCAAGAATGTTGGTAATGTTTGGGAGATACCATTTAATAGTGGTAAGAAAGATGTAAAAGGTTTTGGTAGAAAAGAAACTAAATCTAAGTGGGGACACAGTGGCTTCCCTGTTGAATTACCTGAGACTTGTATAGCTCTTAGTACTAAAGAGGGTGATTTAGTTTTAGATATGTTTATGGGTTCTGGAACAACTGGTGTAGCTTGTAAGAAATTAAATAGAGATTTTATCGGTATTGATATTGATGAAAGTTATTATGAGATTACTAAAGAGAGGATAAATAATTATGAAAACGTATAAAGTAAGTTATGATTTGGTTTGGACTGATCCAGAGATAATAGAAGCAGAAGATAAATCAGACGCTATGGAGCAGATGATGGATATGATTATAGATAATATTGGTTTCTATATTGATTGTAGAGCTGAAGAATATGATGAGGATGAAGAAGAGGTTGAGGACGAGGAGGACGATTAATTGTGAGCTTCTACTTTTTAAAAACTTGTGAAGCCTGTCCAGAACAATATGATGTATATAATGAAAGTGGTAATCAAGTAGGTTATGTAAGACTTCGTTATGGTTTACTTACCCTTGAGTACCCAGCTAATGGTTGTGATACTATTTATGAATATAAGTTTGAAGATGGAATGAAGGGAGGTTTTGATAACCAAGAAGAAAGAGATAGTTATCTACAGATAATATTTAATGTTTTATTAGAAAAGTTAGGAATAGCTACTGAGTGTGATTATGTTATTGTAGATAACCCTAATTGGTTATTAGATAAGTTATATGGAAAGCAAGAGATATAAAATAAAATATGCAAATGAGATTAACTTCAATTCACTTCTTAAGTCAATGAAGATATATAATATGAAAGCTTATAAAGAGTTTATATTTATATATCTACCCAATATGAGACAGGGAATATTTGACGCTGAACGAAATGAAAGTGGTGTTTATAAACAAGATTTAACCACTGATAGGTTGTTTGAGTATGTACACGGTAGAATGTGTTTTAGTTATATAGTTGAAGATAATGTAATAACTCTTCTTAGTGTGGAACCAGAACAGTTTTTAGATAAAGGTAGAAAAATTATGCTATCTGTTTATAAGGGATGTCCTATTACTTCTGCAAGAGATAAGTTCTTAGTTGATTTTTATTTTATTAAAGATAAGTAGTTTATTTTTATTATTTTATGTTATAATACTATTCCACGAGGGAGGTGATATTGTGAATGATACTTTATTTTATATAATGGCAATACTTTTATTTATAAGTGGTTGTGTCATTATATTCCAAAACCAAAGGAGTAAAAGACTTGTAAAAGACTTTGAAGATAAAGTAAATAATGACTTATTAGTTCGTTGGGATGAAGAGTATAGGTCTATCGTTGGAACCTATGGTAGTGCTGAAGAGTTTGTAAAAGCACATAGAGCTGATTATAATATTATTAGAAGTAATATATTAATCTTCATAGCTAAGCTAGAAAAAATTAATAAGGGACTAGGAATAGCCTTAGATTGTCTTATTAATGATGATGAACTTTGTAAAGATAAGATAATGAGAATCAAGATTGAATCAATTAAGCGTTCTGTAGTTTCAACACTTACTGAGATGACGGATGACGCTAAGAAGTTTATTAAAAGTGAAGAAGAAGCACACAACGAAGAACCAGAGATGGATACTATTTTAAAAAAGCTTGATAAGGAAGTGAAAGATATTAATTTTTATGAGTAGGAAGAAACTTAAAGTTACTACCCACGCTAGATTAAGAGCTAGGGAAAGATTAGGAGTTTATTCACACTCAGAAGTTAATAAGAGATTAAATGACGCATTAACTTACGGACAAACTGTTGGAGATTATAGAGGAGACTTTGCTGAGTTTTTAAAGAATAAGAAAAATAAATGTAAAATTGGTGTAAGTTTAAAAGTTTATATGGAGACTTTAGTATTTTATAAAGGTAAGACCGTACTAACAACCTATAAAGTACCTAAGAAGTTTGTACCAACAAGTGATTATCTAGCTAAGAATTATATAAATGATCCTTGGCTAGGTAAGTTATGTGAGCTTGTAGGCAAGGAGAATGTAGATTATAAAGTATTTCCACCTAAGGTTGAAGGGGAACTTTATGTTACAGGTCTTTATGTTAATGATATGTTTGAGAATTACGGTATGGGTAAGTCTCAATGGAAGTCAATTAATCACGCTTGTAGGTCCTGTGTTAAGAGGTTATTAAAAGAGGAGGATGACAAAGATAGTGAAGAATTATAAATATTTAGATGATTTGGGTATACATAAAAAAGACCAGTATCAGAACTGGTTTGATGATACTAAAGGTGATACCAGAGAGAAACAGTGGGAAGAAGAGCGTAATACCTATGGTATAGATGAAAGAGAAACTTGGAATTGGAATGAAGAGTTTATGGACTACTGTTATATTCACTTAAAGATGTATAATGAAGTTAATAAAGTAGTACTAACTGAGCATAGAGTAAAATACGGTGATGGTGAAATTAATGTACAAGAAGCTATTGATAAGATATTAGCTTGGTTTGAAACCAGATATTACCCAGATCGTGGAGAATATATTTGGAATGAAAAACTAACACAGGAAGAAATTATTAGTAGATATGAAGATTATACAGCTAGTTATGAAGACGCTATGCACTTGTTAGTTGATATAATGCCTTATTTATGGTGGTAATATGGATGAAGAGATACTAGACCATTTAGAGAACCTTGCTAATTATATAGAGGAAGACGCTATTTATCAGGGGTATTTAGAAGATAGTAATAAGGATATATCGGACTTTGATATGTTTTGTGTTAATCACTGTGAGGATATTGATATTGCTTTAGGTACTATAGCTGCATTACTAGAAGAACTTGGTAAAGTTACTAAGGAAAGAAATGCACTTATGGAAGCTTTATCCTTAGTTAAGCAAAAGAAAAACAACGATAAGGCTAAATACCGAAGAAAGTATAAGAACCTTCGTGATGAGGTTAATGAAGTTATAACTGATATTGATAGGCATATAGCTGATTGTACAGCAGAAGCTGAAGGTACTATTAATAATGAAAAGTGTTGGATGGCTGTTAATTATCTAAAGAAATTAAAAAGTATGTTAAAAAAGTAGTTTTTAAAGAAACTACTTTTATTTTTTTGCATATAATAATAATTGAGGAGGTAATAAATGGCAAAGAAAGAAGATAAGAAGAATGAAGGTGTTGAGAGTAAGTTACTAGACCTAGCTAAAAAGTATAAGATGTCTTTAGGTAACGACTTCTTAGATACTGGGTATGCTATGCTTAATATGGTAATGGGTGGTGGACTACCTATGGGAAAGATGATAGAAATCTTTTCTGAATCTGGTTACGGTAAAACCACTGTTGTACTTTCTATATGTAAGAACCTTTGTAGACAAGGGCATAAGGTACTTTATATTGACGCTGAAGGTTCTATTGATCAATTAGTAGAGAGTATGGGCTTTTATAAAGAAGGTTTAGTTTGGAGTCCTGATTACCCTAATAAACCATTTACTATTATTCAAACTAGTTACTTTGAAGAGATAGAAGAGATATTGGAAAAAATAATACCTAAGTATGATGAAGATGGATACCCAATAGACTCTGATTTTAGGTTAGTAGTAATTGATAGTGTGGCTATGTTAGCACCAAAAGAATATCGTGGTGATATTGGAGAAAAGGATGGAATATCTATAGCAACAAATAAACCAGGTATTATAGCTAAGTTAATGACAGCCTTCTGTAAAAAGTTTAATGGTTATAAGACAGCTTATAATATGTCTTTCTTCTTTATTAATCAATTAAGAGAAGATTTATCTATGAGCTTTGTTAAAGACCAGAATAAAACAACTGGTGGTAAAGCCTTATTATATGCAGAAGATATAAGATTAAAGCTTGTAGCTCGTAAAGGTGCACAAGAAGATAAGAAGGAGTTTATAACTGGAGCTGGTGAAAAGCAAGAAGTTATAACTGGCAGAGAAGTTGGTATTAAAGCTGTTAAGAATAAAGTAACTAATGGTGGAGTAGTATTACCACTTTATATTAAATATGGTGCTGGAGTTTCTAATGTAGCAGCTCTTAAGTATATTTTACCTAAGAAGACTATTGAGAAAGATGGTAAGGTTATACCTTGTATTGAAAAGTCTGGTGCTTGGTCAACACTTAATTTACCAAGTCAGTCTTTTAGATGTAATGGTGATAAAGCATTATTTGATACCATTAAGCAAAACGCTAAAGAATGTTTTTCTCTAATTGATCCAGAGAAAGACTTTGCATTACTTTATACTGAAGAAAGTAAGGAAGATTACGAGGAAGATGATGAATAACGATAAAGATTTTAATATATCCATAAAGGACTTTCAAATAATTAAAAATGCTTCTCTTACTTTCTCACCAGGACTTAACTGTATTATTGGACAAAGTAATAATGGTAAGAGTGCTATATTAAAAGCAACTAAAGCAGCAATTTATAATGTACCTGGAACTACATCAGTAAGACTTGGTTGTAATTCTTACGCTGTAGGTATTCAGGCTAATGGTCATACTATTATATTCCAAAAGGGAGCTAACTCAGCTTATAAGGTTGATGGTGTTACTTTAGGAAAGATAGGAAGAACCCAAATACCAGAGGTAGCTAACGCATTAAGAATTAATGAACTAAACTTAAATGGAACTAATGAAGAGATAAACTTCTTAGACCAAATGGAAAAACCATTCCTATTAGATAGGTCAGAGACAGAGTTATTTAGATTTATAGTTGATTCCGGTAAGGATAGTAATGTTACTCTAGCCTTAAAGACTATTACTCAAGATAGGCAACAAATAACTAGAGATATTACTACTACTGAAGGTAGATTGGAACAAGTTGAGCTTTTATTAAAGCAACAAGAAGAAACCTTAAAAGACTCTGATAATAAATTAAAGCTATTCCAGAGCATAATTGATATTGGACCACGAATTACACGTTCTAAGGAGTTAAAAGCTCTTAGAGAGGCTTTAAATAGCCAAATAGAAGGTATTATGGTATTAAAAGACCAAGATACTAAAACTGGAAGTCTTTTAGCTACAGTTGGACCAGGAATAGATACTGTAAATAACCTAGTTAAGAAGCAAGAGGTTTTAAGTATACTTGCTAGTGGAATAACTAAAGCTAAAAGTGATGAGAAAGAGCTTAAAGCTAAAAAGAAGAAGTTAAATAAGATAGATGGAACTAATTTACAAGATTTAGTTACTAGTTATAATAATGTAAACCAATTAACTCAAACTATAAGCCAAGTTAGTAGTGAGATAACTAGTCTTAAGAGTATAAATTACCCTGAAGTTAGTGATGATTTTAATTCTAATGTAGAAAAGTATACAACTTTAGGAGCATTAGTTTCTTATATTTATTATTATAATAATGAACTTAGTGTGTTAAATAGTAAGAGAGAAGAACTTGAAAAAGAGATAGCTGAAGTTACTAATGAGATAAATAGTTTAGGAGTATGTCCAATGTGTGGACAACCATTACATATTTAGGAGGAGTTATGAATAGAGAAGAATTAGATTTACTAGAAGAGATGTATACAAAAGCTGTATTAGCTGCCAAAGGAGAAGGAGACTACTTTGATCCAAAGGCAGATATGAAAGCTGATGTACTTGCTAAAGCTATAGGAATATTAAAGAGTAGAGAATATGATGATGACGATAGTGATGAGACCTTTACTTATAAGACTAAGAGTAGACACGATTTTATGTTAGTTTTATACTCTTGGAAGTTAATTGGAGCTTTATATGATATTTTATGTTGGAATAGAGCTATTTATAATGGTAAAGATTACGGAGAAGGTTCTGTGATATATCGTAGTAAGTTATACTCATCAGATGAGTGGCATAAGATGACTGATTCATTATTTAATGATAATGTGGAAGTAGATTATGACTGGGAAAAGAAAGTTTATGTAGATAAAGACGGAGAAGTACCAGCAGATGAAGTATTTTATGTTTACACAAAAGACCAGATAAATGATAAGCTTGATAACTTATTAAGTGATGTTTATAGTTTTGTATATGATTTTATGGAATAAGCATATAATAATTAATAGGAGGTAATGTATGGATCAAAACTTAATAGCAAGAGTGCAAACATTAATGTCTAAAGTTGATAACCTAAAAGTATCTAAGATTGAGACAGAGACTAAGATTAAGTCTTTAGAAGAAAGTCTTAAAGAGAACTTAGATAAAGCTAAGGAGTTAGGTTATAATTCAGTAGAAGAATTAGTTGCAGCTCAAGCTACTTTAGAAGAAAGTATAAAGCAAGAGTGTGATACCTTAGAAAAAGCTTTTACTGAAGCAGGTGTTTAATATGTATGAGAATTATCAGGAGTTCTTTAATAAAGCTATAACTGGTAAATCTACTATAGAAATGCTTAAGAGCCAACACGAACAAACAACTCAAGATTATGCAAAATTATCACAGGAGTTAAAAGACTTAATTAAGAAGGAGCATAACTTTGAATTAGCTGTTGACTTAATGAAAAAGCTAGTTGAAGGTATGAGTAGGTCACAGATTAATCATTTGGAATCTCTGATTAACTCAGCCCTAGCAACTATATTCTATGATAGACAATACTCAGTTGAGTTAGTAGTAACAGAACTTAGAAATACTAATAATTTACAGATACTTCTTAATGAGGTATTAGAAGATGGTCAGGTTATTAAAACTAAATTAGAAGATAATGGTTTTGGTGTTAAGTGTATTATTGGTTTTATTTTACAGGTATATTTTATAGTTTATTATAAACAATATCCAATATTATTTTTGGATGAAGCATTTACACAGTTATCAAAACAGTATCTTCCCTATTTAAAGAGCTTGATAAATGATTTAGCTGCTAAGTATGGTTTTACTTTTGTATTAGTAACTCACGATAGAGATATAATGGAGTTAGCCGATAGAACCTATTTAGTAGATAAAGGTAAAGTAAGTTTATATAATGGATAGGAGAATAATAATGAAGATAAAAGTTAGCTATATTGAAGCTACAACTATTGAACAGTTACAAGACTTAGTAGATAGGGAACTAGAAGCTTTACAGTTAAATATTAAGAATAAAGTAGCTGAAGTTAAAACTATTAGAGATACTAATGGTTATGTAGCTCAAATAGTTTATATGGAAATTGAAGATATTGAAAGAGAATTATTAAAGGAAGGAGAGAGTATAAATGTTCTTGAGAGTTGATACAGACTTATTTATTAATATAAATAATGTTTTAGGTTATAAGTTATTTGATGAGGGGGAAGCATATAAGTTAATTATATGGTGTAATGGTGGTAATATTTCACATACAGTATTTTATTTAAAGGATCAACCAGCTCAAATTAGTTTATTAAAGGAAATAGTTAATAATTTTAGAGAAATAACTATTAACCCAGATTTATCTATGTTTAGAGAAGTAGCTGAGTTACCAGAAGAAAGTCCTGAGATTACTGAACCTGTAGAAGAACCAAAAAGAAGAGTTATTGAAAGATTACCAAGACAAATGACTATAGATGATTATAGTGAAGATGAAGAAGAGATTATTTAGTTTTAGCATATAATAATTAATAGGAGGTAATAAATGGCAAAGTTAGTATTCGTACCAGATGTACACTTACAAGAGTATAGTCCAAGGTCAAGAAAAGATAATTACCCAGGAGTAGTACTTGATAAGTTAAGTTGGGTTGCTGATTATGTTAATAAGAATAAAGCAATATGTGTATTCTTAGGTGATGTATTTAATGCAGTAAACCTACCTATGATTTATATGTATCGTTGTATAGAGGTATTTAAAAAGTTTAATGATGTACCTTATGTTATATTTGGTAATCACGATACTCCAAGGAATAATCAAGAGTTAGTACATAGAAGCCCACTAGGTTTACTAATTGATGTAGGGTTAGCACAACCACTACAGCATTTAGAAATAGAAGGAAGAGTTGTACTACAAGGTTTTCATTATATGCAACCACTTGAATCAACTAAACAATATACATCAACTATTAGTCCAATGAAGAAGATATGTGTGGCTCACGTCTTTTATGAGAACCCATTTGATTTAGAGCATAATCTTAAAGTTGCAGATTGCGTAAGTTTGGGGTATGATTATTATGTACTAGGACACGACCATACGAGATATCCAATAGTAGAAGCACCTAAGTATAAAGTATTTAGAATAGGTAGTCTTACTCGTGGAACAGCTAACGAGAATCAGATGACAAGAGATAATGTTTATGTTTTAGAGTATGACACGGAGCTAGATACATTTACTGAGGTAGCAGTTCCTTGTGAGAAAGCTAGGGAAGTATTTAAGGAAAGTATATTCCAAAGAAAAGAAGAAAACATAATTAATACTCAAGAAGTATTAGATAATTTAGTATTTACATCTAATGACTCAATATATGATGTACTAGATAGCTCCGATCAACCACCAGAGATAAAAGCTATAGTGGAAGAGTATTTACAAGCTGCTGGTATCTATAGGGAGACTAAGATATGAATATAGATTTTAGTAATATTAATGGTGTAGAAGATTTTTTAAATGCGTTAGTTAATAATCAGGTAGTAGAGAATAAAGAAGAAAGTAAAATAAATAAAGAAGTAGATGAACCACATATAAGATTTAAACGAGAAGATTTAATAAAGATGTTACAGCTATCATCTTCAATAATAAACCCAAAGTCTAATCAATATGTACCAAAGTCCATAACGATAGTATTTGATGAGTTAGTTTATAAGATGGTAGCTAATAATGATTTAGAATATTTAGAGTATGAGTTTAAGGTATTAAATGAAGAGAATAGGTTATTAGATACACTATGTTTGCCAATAGAACTAATTAAGTCAGTTAGTAATATGTTAGATGAAGAGATTATAATTTATAAAAAGGATAATAGCTATTATATTAGATTACTACTAGAAGGTGACTTATATTTAGAGTTACCAAGTCCGGAACCAGCTTTATTAAGAAAGCCAACTAATGGGATAAAGCCATTAAACTTTAAGAAAGAAGCTGGTAGTGATTGTAACTTAGTATCCTGTAGCTATTTACAAGAAGCATTAAAGTCCTTAATACCGATAGTAGAAGAGGAACCGATACTAGATAAAAGAAGAATAACTTTTATCTCTGATAGAGCTTATTATGCTTCTAGGAAGTATTTTATGGAATATAATTTACCTTTACCAAGAATAAGAATTAGTTTAAGGTTTGCTGATGTACTTAGAAAAATATCTTTTGCATATAATAATAGTGGGGTACTTGAGTTCTATCAAGATGAGTTAGTACCAAGTAGAATTATTGTTAAATGCTTAGGAGTATTATTTACATCAACAGTAACGAGTGTACCAGATGAAAGTAGATTAGTAGAATATTTAGATAGAGTTAAAACGCATAAAGAATTATTAGTAGATATTAAAGATTTAGAAAGAGTAGTTAATATAGCATATTCATTACCATATTCAAGAAAAGAGATTAAGTTAAAATATAATAATGGTTTAATATTAAGTATACCAATGAAAACAAAAACGACAGAGTTTAAGATACCAAGTAAATTAGTAGGTGAAATTAAAACAAATAATGAGATTATATTATCTGCTAGAGATTTAAAGAAACTATTAGATAGTTTTGGAACAGGTGATATAATAATATCAATTTTAGATAAATGTGTAATAGTTAATAAAAAGAATCTTATAGGGGTATTAGAAGTATAGGAGGATGATTATGGACGCACAGCAACAGTTATTTAATATTGCCAGAAAGATTGAAACAAATAAATCTAAATATGAGTATATTGCTAGTGGTCTAGGTCAACTTAACTATAGAATTATTACAGATGGTGAAATAAATATAAGGGGTAAAGATATTGAGATACCGGCTTTTGTAAGGTCATTTATAAATGCACATAGAGAAGCTATTTTAATAGCTAATGTTATTCGGGGTAAAGTTGTTGGTATGTTAATTCGTGCTACTGATGAAAAAGCATTTATAGATTATGGTTTTAGAAAAGGAGCTTTTTATGGAATTGGCTCTTTAGATCCATCCTTTAAGTATGGTGAGCCAATATTGTTAGTTGAGGGTGCACTAGATTGTGATGTAGCTAAACAGTTTATTACAAAGAATTGTTTAGGTTGCTTAACATCTGGAACATCAAGAGCTAAAGCTATGGTGTTATCGTGTTTAACAAATAAAGTATTATTATTTTTAGATAATGATGAAGCTGGTAAAAAGGGAGAAGAAACAACTAAAAGAATATTAGAGGAGTATGGAGTACAGGTATCAATAGTACCAAAGTTAGCTGGAATAAAGGACTTAGGGGATATATTAGACTTATATCGTAGTCTTAACCCATTTACAAGTGGTTTAATATCTACAATAAGGTCTAATGTAGTTGTAAGGGGAGGTAAGTTAGTATGAAGTTATTAACACAGATAGCAAGACGAATAACTATAAATGATGTAGCTGGTCAGCGTTTAGCAAAACAAGCCTTACTAGGTATGGCTAAAAACCCAGAAGATTCCCCAAGAGTTATAATATTACACGGAACTTATGGTATTGGTAAAACCTCTTTAGCTAGAGCCTTTGCTAGAGCAGTTAATTGTAGAGATAAGTTTTCAACTGACGCTTGTGGAAAGTGTGAAGTGTGTAAGGCTAAGATAGAAGATACACCATACTATGAAGAGTATGACTCAAGTATTGTAGGTAACTTGGAAGAGATAAAGAAACTTCGTGAGTTTTTTGATTATAACTCTGATGATGGTTATAGAATAATAACGATAGATGAAGCTCATCTATTATCAAGACAAGCACAATCTGCATTACTTAAAGTATTTGAAGAGGTAAGTAGTAGAGTATTCTTTATTTTATGTACAACTGAGAAAGATAAGTTACTTCCAACTATACAGTCAAGAAGTATGGACTTAAGACTTACGCCCATATCAGATAGTGATATGAAAGAAAACTTACTAAAGGTTGCTAAAGATAATGATATTGATATTAGTGATGAAGTAATTGATATGATAGTAAAGAAGAGTGAAGGTCATTTAAGAGACGCACACTTATTACTTCAGAACTATATACTACTTGATAAAGAAGATTTTATGGAATTACTAGAAACAGCTAGGACAGCTTATATAGGATATTATCTTTATTGTTATATGGGAGATATAAATAATGCAAAAGTTTGGTTAAATAAACTTTTAAAGTTCCCACTAACAGAGTTAAAAAGAGCTTATGAGGAATTATTATTAGAGATAATGTCTTGTGCTACTGAGGCTAGTGAACCAAAAGATAAACTAATGGAAAGATTAATTGAGATTGTAAAATCAAAAGCACTTAATTTATACTACATTATGGTTGATCCTGTGATTATTAATTCATTTGAAAGTGATTATAGATTTCAGGCTGCTCAACTAGATATTTATTTAAAGATAAATAATAAAATAAGGTAGTGATTAAATGAATGATAATATTTCAGTATATGAGATGGTTGAGAATATAGTTAATGTAGTATTCTACACACACTATAGTTATATAACCAACCCCGAATTAAAGAAGGACTTAATGCAAACAGGTTATCTAAAAGCCTATGAGCTACTAAATAATGGTAACTATGATCCAACTATGTCTTTAAGAAACTTCTTATATACAGGAATAAGAAATGAAATACATAATACCCTATACCACTTAAATAAGATTCCAACTGTTTCCTTAGAAGGACTAGATGTCTATGAGAATGTTGTTGGTTATTATCAGGTTAGGGAATATTCAGTTGAAACGGAAGTTGTTAAAAGTGTTTGTGATAAGTTTAAGAAACACGGAGACTACTTCCCCACAGTTGCTAACTATCTAATTAAGTTAGGAATATTAGATAGTAAAAAGTATAATGAAGAAGGGGTAGAGTATGATCCAACCCTAAGGGACGGTGTAATTACTTTAACTCTATGGACATTATATGAAAGAGAGGTAGCTAATGGATGAAAAGGTCTATGATGAATTAGGTAGTCTTTTACTTTTTAGTAAAGCTACCAGTAAGGATATTGATTTACTATTACAGCTAATTGCTAGAGGTAGATATAGTTATCTAACTTTATTAAGAGAGTTGGTAACTGATGATGAAGCTTTGATTAAGCTTTTAGATGTAATGTCTGGTATTAAAACACAGTTTCCAGACCGTAGGAAGATTTATAAAACTTTAGAGAAGGTATTTATTTATAACTTTTGCTCTAGCCGAAACTTCTCTGAGGAAAGTTATAGGATAATGAGTAAACAATATAAGAAGCGTGTACCTCAGGTAAAAGCTATTGTATTTACTATGCAGAAGTTTATAAATAGTAATGATGAAATAGATGTTTTTGATAGTATGGAGGATGATGTTCTTAGTGATTTAGAAGGACAGGATGATCCCTATATAAAGGAGTATGATTATTTTATGAAGAGACAAAAATATATAAAGAATAGTAATAAGTATATTGAGTGGTTGGAGAATAATATGAATGGCTACGATTTATTTTACTTTAGTGTTGGTAGTGGTGATGAAGTTGATTGCTTCCTAAAAGCTGATAATAGTAAGTTCTGTGTTTTTTATAAACATATATTGGATACTATAATAAATGGAGAGAATAACCCTAATAAAGATTGTCAATAATTGGTATTGACAAAAAATGGTAATTAGCATATAATATCAAGTGTCAGAAACGAGGAAGGTATTTATGGAAAGAAATATTGATTCAATGGGAAGAATAGTTATCCCATCAGAGTTTAGAAAACAATTAAAAATTAATGATGGTGATTTATTGAACTTAGATGTTAGTGATAATAAGGTTGTTATTAGTAAAGTTAATAAAAAGCCCTCTGATATTAGACGTGTATCCGTTATTAAGTATGATGAGAATAAGCTAAAGAGTTTAAGGGAAAAATACCCAGAAGGAACTCTTGTTGAGTGTATTGATATGGCTGATGATTTATCACCTATCCCATCAGGAACGCACGGTGTTGTGTGGTTTATTGATGACATTGGCTCAATTCACGTTAAGTGGGAAAACGGTTCAACATTAGCTTTAATTGAAAACGAAGACCGATTTAAAGTAATTAAATAGTTTAAGGTAATATTTATAGTAAGTTTAATTCTCTCTACTTTATATAGCAATATAATCAAGTTCTCCTGGTACTTCTTTTAAAGACCTCTTGTGTAAGAAGTATTATCTTGGTAAGTAGATCTGACTAATACTTATTAAGTTGTATGAGATTGTATTGCTATATAAGGTAGAGAGTTTTTATTTTATAAGGAGGAATGTTTATGGAAAACTTAAAAGAAACAAAAAGAGCTAAAATTAATGAGAATGTTACTCATCAAGGTATTGGTGGTAAAGAAATTATTTTAGAAAAGGTAATGCCACTAGGTGAAGCTTTAGAGATAGGTAATATAGCTGGAGTTAATTTCTTTAATAGACGTATGGACTTAGTAACTAAAGGTATGATTAAGGAAGATGAAATTAAAGAAATTGAAGAAGGTAAGTATACACTAGACGAATATAATGCCAAGATGGATAAGTTCTATGATGAGACTAAAGTTTATTATGGACACGTTGGTAATCTTGGATACTTTGTTTGTGAAGATGAAATAGAAATGTTATAGGGGGTAACTATGCTAACAGAAGAAGAAAAAGTGGAAATAGAAAAAATATCTGAAGAGAATAAGAAACTTCTTAATGAAGTAGCTGAGCTAGATAAAAAGATTGATAAAGAGCTTAGGGAGTTATTTCCTGAAGCATATAAAGATAAGGGGGAGAATAATGGATAAAGATATAATAGATGTTACTATTGATCCAGAAGAGTTTGTTAAGGGGCTTAATAAGATTATATATGATGAGATATTATATCCTGATGAGCCACTACCTGGTTTAGTTAATCGTAGTGATTATAATTATGATGATAGTAAATATTTAGTAGCTATTTATAAAGATAAAGGTATGACTAAATCAAAACAAATGCTTATGGGTGATTATATATCTATACTAACAGCTATTTGTAGTACTTTAGATACTTGTGTTGATAAAATAATACCTGATCCAAAGGTTAAAGAGGATATTAAGATACTACTAAATGATTTATTAAGAGGGGGTAGTGATAATTAGTGAGACCAATCGTTGACGTATTATTTACTCGTAATTTAAAACTAGCTAAGTTAAGTGAGCCATCATTTAGGGTATCTAGTAAGGATATACTAGAAGTTAAGTATAAACCTGAAGATTTTATAGTTAATGATGATAATACTTTAGCTTTTGGTGGTGAGTATTATGATACTAATACAAATAGAACACTAAACTTTATGATGTCAATTCAAGGTGGATGGGAACATTTATCTGTAAGTATGCCAAGTAGAACACCAACTTGGGACCAAATGTGTACTATGAAAGAAATCTTTTTTGATGATGAAGAGGAGTGCGTAGAGTATCACCCAAGAAAAAGTGAATATATAAATGCACACCCACATTGTTTACATATATGGAGACCTCGTATGGATGAGTTGGTTACTATGTACCAAGAAAGAGGTTGGGTAGTTCCAAGTGAAGAGACTATCTCAATGGATGATATGTTAAAAGATATGTTTCCTGATGAAAAGGAAAGAGAATCTGTTATAAATATTTATAAAGCTGAAATGGGAGATAAAGCTGATTTAAGTGAAAAGATGTTATTCTTTAATAAAGTTCCTTCAGCATTAATATTAGGTATGCCAACACCACCATATACTAGAGTTGGTATGAAGACTAAAGAGGGTTTAAATGCTTTAAAAGAGTATGCTAGTGAAAAAGGTATTAAAGTAGGTTTAACTGGAAACCCAGATAACCTTCATTATAAAGGTAGTACGGAGGAAGTAAATGAATAGATGTGTAAAAGTAGAACCAAAAGTAAAAGAGATTTTAGAGACCATACCAGAGACCAGAGCTGATGATTTCTTATTAATTTATGAAGTGTATAGATTAATATTACCCGATATAGATAATTATAGCTTTAGTGAGGTTATGCTACATCATAGGGAGTTAGGTTTACCTTACTTTGAAACAATAAGAAGGTCAAGACCTAAGTTACAGAATAAATACCCAGAGCTTAGACCTTCAATAGATGTACAAATAGCTAGAGAGGAGCTAGAAGAAGAGTATAGAGATTATGCTCTTGATAGAGATTAATGGGAAAGAAAAAGAAAGCCAAGATATCATTTAAAGAGTTTAATGACTTATTTAATGTTATAGAAGAAGGTTTAAATGAGGATACTCTTGAAGATTATCCTTGTTGTTTAAATTGTGATAATTGTGTTTATATAGGAGAAGGAGATTCCATTTGTGATGTTGATGAGCCTATCTTAATATTATCTGATTGGGAACCAACTGATAGTTACTTCTGTTGTAATGGTTGTGATTGGGTAAGTAAAGACTAACTTTTATATATAATAATGGAGATATACTTTTATTAAATATAAATTGTTAGGAGGTATGTTTATGAGTTTCTTTAAGAAATATAAAGAGGAAATCATATTCGGCTACGTTACATTAATAAGTATGTTATTACTTATTGTATTTATCTATGCTGTAGCTGTAAGTGCTATAGCTACTGATTTAGCTGAACTAATACAGACCGGTGGATGTTAAGGAGTTTATGGAAAGTAGTAATTTATATGGAAATAAGATATTAGAACCAAGAGAGTATAAGTTCTTAAGTGATAATATCTCTACTGAAGTATGGGCTAATATAATGACTTATGCCTGTACTCGTGGTAGTTTTAAAGAAGTATGTAAAGCATTTAGAGAGATATGTTATGATCAAGTCAGCTATTATGCTGAAGATAATCATTCATCTATTTATGATGATGAAGAGAAGTATCCACAGGATGTAATAGAGCAAGCAACATATCTACAACAAAAGTTATCAACCGTTGTTGATTTATATGAACAATGTATAACTGATGGAAGAAAGTTTGATTGGGAGTATTTATATGAGCGTTTGGGGAGATAATGATAGTGCCACTAATGGCTATACAATATTCTATGATAAGTATTTTAATGTAATTAGAGAAGATTTAAAGAAGGGTAGAAAGAAAGCAGTCTATCGTATTATAAGTAAAAATTATGATGAGATAGGTGTTATTAAATGGTATGGAGCTTGGAGAAAGTATTGTTTCTTTCCAAGTAGTGATACTGTATGGGATAATAACTGTTTAATTAGTATCAATTATTTGTTATTAAAGTTGAACCAAGATTAGGGGGTAGTAGTTTATGACTATAAAAGGTAAAAAGATAAGCAATACTGAGATTTGTAATGATATAATGAATATAGTTGATAGTGCATACACACGTTTACTTGGTGATTGGTATATTTTTGAGCGTAAGGCTAGGAATCTTAAACCAAAAGAATATAAGGAGTGGGATGAGGAACTTCTTACTATATGTGATGACTTTGCTAAAGAAGCTCGTTTTTATGAGAATATCGTGAGTAAGTATAATGTTGTATCGGAGTATGATCCATTCACCGTTAAAAAGCGTTCCGACCTTCTTAAGTCAGATATAATGAGTAAATATACTGATAATATTAATAAAATAGTTGAGAATCAAAAAGATAGTAGTGAAAAGAACCAATAGGTTCTTTTTTTATATATTATTTTAGAGACTAATGTAAGGAGTATTTATATGGAGCAAGATAAAAGTAAACAAAGTTTAGATAACTTTTTTAATGCAGTAGATAGTTTCCGTGGTATTAATACTGAAGCTAAGCAGGTTAGAAATGTAGTAGATATAGAGACTTGGTTATCAGAAGAGTTTTACTCTGGACCTAGTGCTAAACAGTTATATCCATACTGGAAGAACGCTATGATAGAGGTATTTAACTCTCCAGAAAGAATTAATGAAGTAATAATCTCTGGTTCAATAGGTACTGGTAAATCAACTGTAGCTTGTTATATGATGGTATATAGACTATATGAATTAAGTTGCTACTTTCCACCACAAGCCCTTTATAACCTAATGACTAATACTAAGATACTATTTGCTTATTTTAATATAACTAAAGATATAGCTGGACAGGTTGGTTTTGCTCAAATAAGAGATTTAATAGACACAATACCTTATTTCCAGAATATATTTAAGCGTAATGATAAAAAGAACTCCCAGCTAGAGTGGGAGCAGTCTCATATTTATATGAAGTCAGCAAGTAGCTCTAATGATGTTATAGGTATGAACCTTATATCATTCTTTATAGATGAGGCTAACTTCTTTAAGGGTGATGGACTTCAAGGAACTGGAACTTCAATTAATGACGCACAATCAAGAGCTCAGAGCTTATATAACTCTGTTAGGACTCGTGGTAAGTCTCGTTTCGTTGTTAATAATGAAGATTATACCTTTAATATTCTAGTATCATCAAGTATGTATGAGTCATCATTTACAGCTACTAGAATAAGAGAAGGACAAGGAGATCCACACGTTAAAGTATTTGAACCTCGTATATGGGAAGTTAAAAATACTAATACTTACTCTAAGACAAGGTTCTTAGTATTCTCAGGTAATGAGATGATTGATCCAGTTATATGTAATACTGTTGCTGATGTAAACTATATTAGAGCTCATTATAAGTTAGCAGATAGTAAAGCAGATAACCCAATAGACGCAATTAAAGATATTAAAGATTATGATATACAAAAGAGATTTATTGAAGTACCGGATAACTTTAGGTCAGACTTTGAAGGTAATATAATACAAGCTCTTCAAGATATAGCTGGTGTACCAGTAGCTGCTGTGGGTAAGTTATTCTCTAATAGAGACGCATACGCAAGAGCTATAACTGATGAAGAGAGTCCATTTATGCAAGACGAGATAGTTATATCTACTAATGCTAATACAACTATACAGGACTTCTTTAAGCCAGATTGGAGACCTAAAGATATAGCTAAGAAGAGATTTATTCATATTGACCAATCTATCTCAGGAGACTCAACTGGAGTATCACAGTGTTATATTGATGAAGTTGTATTTGATAATTATGGAATACCAAGCCCCAAGATTAAAGTGGACTGGATGATGAGAATAAACCCACCTAGACCACCATACCAGATTGATTTAGCTAAGGTAAGAAGTGTAATACAGTGGGAAGAGCAGCACTTTGGTATTAGCTTTGGAACTATATCATACGATACCTTCCAATCTTATGAAGCAGTACAAGAGCTAGAAAAGTCTGGATATAATGTTATCCATAGGTCAGTAGATAGAAGTGATAAAGAATATCTTGACCTTTGTGAATTATATTATCAAGGAAGGATACAACATTATAGAAATGGTATATATGAGTTTGAGTTATTTAACCTAAACTGGTTTAGAGCTAGAAATAAGGTTGATCACGATAAAGATAAGCATAAGGACTTAGCAGATTCACTTTGTGGAGCTGTAGCTAATGCTTTAGAGTATCCAGCTATAGAAGAAATGCAAAGAGAGAGTGATATTAACTTATTCTTAGATAATTCGGATAAATATGCCTCTGGTTATAGGGAAGATAGTCCTTATCTTGACCAGGATAGTTTTATGAGAGATTTTGAAAGAAGTTTACACTAAAAGTGTAAACTTTTTATATGAAGTGTCAAGTAAATTGAAAATCACAAATTATTTTTTATTTTTGGGGGTTTTGACCTTCGGAAACCCTTATATATCAACAAGTGTAAACCAAGTGTCAACCACTTTACATTTTACTTTACATCAAAAATATGGTATAATATATGTGTATAAAGAAAGGGGGAAACTACGCTCTTTATACAAAAGCTATTTGAAAACTTAGAGGGGAGGTCTTTATGGAAAAGAAAACTAAGCTATGTGCTAGAACCAGTGATGGAACCGTAGACATCTGGATCAACTATGAAGGTGAAATGGGAAACTTTACCGGTAAAAGAATGAACATCATTACAACCTTTAATGGTGAGAGTCCAGAAAAAGGTTTAGGTACCTGTATGAGTTTAGTAGACCAAGATGAAGCAACTATGGAAAAATCATTAGATTGGTTTATGGGCTCACTTGGACGTGATGTAGAAAACTGGTCTCATAAGGATATAGTTATCCATTGGGGAGTACATACCTGGACATTCTATAACAAAAGAAGTGTAACTGATATTGAAAAAGATGAATACTCAAAGACATTTGAAGATATTAAATACTTCTATGATATAGATTGGTAAAATTGGGGAACTTGAATAAAGTTCCCTTTTTATATATTAAATTAGGAGGCAGTTATGAAGAATGTAAGTACTAAGATTTTAAAAGAGTTAAAAGATGAAGATTATGAAAAGTATATAGCTCAAGAAAAAGAGTTAGCTAAAGATTATTATCAAAGACTTTGTAAAGACATTACAGAAGAAAGAAGAGCTAAGTTTAATGAGTTAAAAGAATTAACTGATGGAGATAAATATTGGGATAAAGAGTTAATTGATGGTTTCTGGATACCAAAAGCTTTTATTTATGCAGTAGAAGGTAGTGGAAAAGGACACCACCTAAATCAATATATGGACTTAACTACTACAGATATTTACTTTATGATTTATGATAACGATAGTATTGAGAAGGCTTTAGAAGAATTATTTAAGGAATATAAAGCTGATAGTGCATACTCTTGGGGAGATAATT
>JAEEGL012791758.1_pt1 | contig 25183 bp, 23 predicted proteins | sample 9134231 | NCBI WGS metagenome assembly JAEEGL01 (sample SAMN16246548, study PRJNA631951) | gut metagenome | biome: gut microbiome; feature: rumen; material: fiber-attached | host: Bos | place: Iran: Karaj | collected 2018-10 | reverse complement strand
GGCCCACTACAGCAACAAGGGCATCCGGGAAAACAAGGTGGTTTCCGTCAATGTGGTGGACGCCTCCTGGCTGAAGGAGGCCGACCGCATGGGCTGCCTCAGCGGCAATAAGACAGACAAATCCGAAGCCTTTGCCTGGACGCCGGGGGAGAAGGGCGCGCCCATGATCGACGCGGCCAAGGTCACCATGGAGTGCGAGGTGGAGGATATTTACGATCTCCAGGGCTTTGATAACTTTATCTGCCGCATTACCGGCACCTACGTGGAGGAGGAGATCCTCACAGAGAAGGGGAAGATCGACTATCGCAAATTCAAGCCCGCCCTCTTCCAATTCCCGACCTATGAGTATCTGGAGACCGGGGACATTCTCGGCCCCTGCATGAAGATGAACTGAGAACTTTGCGCAAGGGGAGATGAAAAGTATGAAACGGCCTTTTTCTCTCTTGCTGCTTGCGGCGCTTGTTTTGACCATGTGCGCCTGCGGTCAACAGACGGCGGCAACCGCGACAGAAAGCACGGGGCCTGAAAGCGCTGCGCCGCTGGAAAGACCGACGACGGAGCAAGAAGATTCCGCGGAAGAGCTTCCGGTGATCCCGGCAGAGGCCGTGAGTGCCGAAACCGCATCTCCTGTCGTCTTCTTCACGGCTGATATTTCCCCCGAAGGGCTGCAGGCGGTGTATGATGCCCTGAACTGGGCGCCTTCCGGCAAGCTTGCCGTGAAGGTCTCCACCGGCGAGCCTCCTGCCAGCAACTACCTTCGGGCGGAGCTGATCGGTCCGCTGGTGCAATCGTTGAACGGAACGATCGTGGAGTGCAACACTGCCTACGGCGGCTCCCGCTCCAGTTCTGCCATGCACCGGCAGGTAGCGGAGGATCACGGTTTCACATCCTTCGCCCCCTTCGATTTGTTGGATGAGGAGGGCGAAGTGCGTTGGCCCGTGACGGGCGGGCAGCGTCTGGAATGTGCCATTGTCGGCAGCCATGCGGAGAATTACAGCGATTGGCTGATCCTCTCGCATTATAAGGGCCATGCCATGGCAGGTTTCGGCGGCGCCATCAAGAATGTGGCCATCGGCATGTCCTCGCCCGGCGGCAAGGTCTACGTTCACTCCGCCGGCACACGTACCAGCGGCAGCATCATGCACAGCGACCAGGACGCCTGGCTGGAGGCCATGGCGGAGATGGTCACCGCCGTGCGGGATCATGTGGGGCAGGAGCATATCGTCTACATCAACGTGATGAACCGGCTCTCCGTGGACTGTGACTGCGACGGGCACCCCGCCGAGCCGGACATCCACGACATCGGCATCCTGGCCTCCACCGACCCGGTGGCGCTGGATCAGGCCTGCATCGACCTGGTGCGGCAGGCGGAGGGAAACGAGTCCCTGCTCCGCCGCATCGAATCCCGAAACGGCCTGCACACCCTGGAATATGCCGAGCAGATCGGTCTCGGCAGCAGAAGCTATAGCTTGGTGAGCCTGGATGATTGAGATCCTGCACAGGGAGATCGTATATATCTGGTACTACTTCGATCTCCAGTTCCGACAGATCTTCTGGTACTGGGTGCTGGGCATGGCCATCGGCTCTGCTGTCAGCGTCTTTGCCAAGGATCGGATCCACAGCCTGTTTGCCCGGATGAAGGACGCAAAATGGGGGCTTCTCGGCATCGTCCCGGCCTGCCTGCTGGGGATTGCCTCGCCCCTGTGTATGTACGGCACGATCCCCATCGCGGCATCCTTCTCCCGGCAGGGCATGCGGCACGACTGGCTGGCGGCCTTCATGATGGCCTCGATCCTGCTGAATCCGCAACTTATCATTTACAGCGCGGCCCTTGGCCCCACGGCGCTGGCCGTGCGGATCCTCAGCTGCTTTCTCTGCGGCTGCACGGCGGGGCTGCTGATAAGGCTTTTCTATCGAGGCAAAGCTTTCTTTGATTTTACCGGCTTTGAAGAGCAGACAAGCCGCGACACCGATCCGAATTGGCTGCTGCGTTATCTGAAAAATCTCTGGCGGAACGTGAAAGCGACCGGGCTGTATTTTCTCTTCGGCATCCTGCTCTCAGCCCTGTTCCAGCGATATGTGCCGCAGACGGCGATGGAAAAGCTCTTCGGCGGAAACGAGGCCTGGGGCGTCTTGATGGCGGCCACCGTCGGCGTACCGCTCTACGCCTGCGGGGGAGGAACGATCCCACTGCTGCAGGAGTGGCTTTGGCAGGGCATGAGCATGGGCAGCGCTGCCGCCTTCATGCTCACCGGCCCCAGCACCAAGATCACGAATCTGGGCGCTTTGAAGATCGTGCTGGGCATCCGGCGCTTTGCGCTGTACCTTGTATTTGTGATGGCCTTTTCCTGCCTGACAGGCATCCTCGTCAATCTCATCGTTTAGGAGACAGAAGTTTATGAAAATCTTGGTTCTGGGCGGCAGCCCCAACAAAAATGGCTCTACACAGATCCTGATCGACAGCTTCACGCGCGGCGCGGAAGAAGCCGGCAATACCGTTACCGTACTGAATGTGGCCCACATGAATGTCCGCCCCTGTACGGGCTGCATCGCCTGCGGCTATGACGGCCCCTGTGTGCAAAAGGACGACATGACCCGGATCCGGAAAGCGGTCATGGATTCGGATATGCTGGTATTTGCGACGCCGCTGTATTTCTTCGGCATCTCTGCCCAGCTCAAAACTGTCATCGACCGCTTCTGCGCCTTCAGCAGCCGGATCAACATGCGTAACATGAAGTCCGCTTTTCTCTCGGTGGCCTGGAATAACGACGACTGGACCATGGATGCCATCCGGGAGCACTATCTGACTCTGGTGAAATACCTGAACCTGCGGGATGTGGGCATGGTCCTGGGAACAGGCTGCGGTACGCCCGCCATGACAGGCCACAGCCGCTTTCCCCAGGCGGCCTATGAACTGGGGAAGAAACTGAAAGGATAAGCAAAGAACGCTTCCCGGCCCTGGGCCGCGGAACCCGGAAAGGAGAAATGATATGAAAAAGTGGATCACTCTTTGTTTGCTTCTGGCCTGCGTGCTGAGTCTCGCCGCCTGCGGCGGCACCCCGGCAGAGCCTGCCGCCGAACCGGAAGCTGCCGCTGCAGAGGAACCTGCCGCGACGCCGGAAGAAGTCCCCGCTCCGGCAGCCGAGCCGGAAGCCGAGGCTCCGGAAGCTGAAGAAGTCGTGGAGACCGAGACCGCAGCGGAGACCCACAGCAGCATTTTGGTGGTGTATTTCTCCGCCACCGGCACCACCAGGGGCGTCGCGGAAAAGATCGCCTCCCTCACCGGCGGGGACCTGGCTGAGATCATCCCGATCCAGCCCTATACGGCCGAGGACCTGAATTATAACGACCGCAGCACCCGGGCAACTGTGGAGCAGAACACCCCGGAGGCCCGCCCGGAGATCGAAAACGAGATCTCCCTGGAGGGCTATACCACTGTATATCTGGGTTATCCCATCTGGTGGGGCGACGCCCCGCGCATCCTGCTCAGCTTTGTGGAGAGCCATGATTTCACCGGTATTACCGTGATCCCCTTCTGCACCTCCGGCGGCAGCGGCGCCGGCCGCACAGGTGAGACCCTGGGCGAGCATGCCGGAACGGGCTCCTTCCTCTCCTCCACCCGCCTGGACGCCGGCATCTCCGATGAAAAGCTCCAGGACTGGATCGCGAGCAAGAATTGACTGGAGCATGGGAAGCGGGAATCATGCAGACAATAATAGCAGGGGAAAGCGGTTGCTTATGCAGTCGCTTTCCCCTGCTATTATTTGTCTTTCTCAGATTTTCACCGGGACGCCGTTCAGCTCAACCCCGTTGGAGGCGTCGATGACGATCACTTTTTTTCCGTCCAGGATCCTGGCCTGGACCAGCATACTGTGCTCCGGGGAGACCTGAACCTTCACCTCCGGGGTCTGGATCTCCATCTTCCTGGGATCGGAGAGATTGGCGGGCCGGAGCTCCGCGTCTTTGCCGAAGGTCTCTTCGCAACGCTGCTCGAAACGTTTGCGTTCTTCGGCGGTGGCGCCGCTGTTTTCCAGAATGTCGCCCATTTCCTTTACCGTGACGGTCAGCGGCTCCGGATCCTTGCTCTCCCTGTGCAGGCTGATCCGATCGGAGAGCTGCTCGTGTACGGACTGGACCAGATCGAAGCGGCAGTCCTGCTCCAGCACGTCCGAAAGCAGACCGTCAAAGCTCTCCCGCTGACGCTGGGCGGGCATGGGGACCTCGGTGCGGAACACCGCGTCGATGAAGTCCGCGTGATCCGCTTTGCAGTCCCGGGTGTAGAAGAGCGCGTTATAGAGATTCGCGGCCCGATCGTCAAAGGCGGGGAAGAGGAAGCCCAGCACCGGGGCGGAGACCACCTGGCCAGCCGTGGCGCTGTGAAAGCGCTTGTCCTCCGGGGTGTAGCCAAGCTCGCTTTTTCCGCCCTCAACCGGGCAGACAGCGCAGAGCATGTATTTGTAAACCTTACCCGCGTCGTCCGGGCTGCCGTCCTTGCCGTAATGGGGCACGTCGTAGCTGTCAAAGGCCAACAGGATCAGGTAATTCCCGCCGTCCATGTCCAGGTGGTCGAGGATGACGTGATAGAACTGATCCAGCATGGCGCTGTCCTGACCCTCGCTTTTGCGCAGGGCGGAGAGCAGGCGGTGCTCGTCGCTGTCCAGCACCTGCCTGGTGGCAAAAGAGATGCCCAGCAGATTTTTCCCCAAAGCGCCGGAGAGGCTCTTCTTCAGCAGCGCGAAGTATTTTTCCTGCTCCTCGGATGTGAGCAGGCCGATCGATTCGCTCAGGGTGGAGATGATCTCCCCGGAACCGTTCACATAGCAGCCATACAGATGGGTGATGCTGTTGTGCTCCGGACGGATGCGGCGGCGGATCTCCCGCAGCTCTTTTTGATTCATAGTTAGAGGATCCTTTCCCAAAAATATGCAAGGGGCATTATGGCACAGATCGGGGCTTTTGTCCAGCTTGAAAGCTCGCCGGGCGCCAAGGCCCCCCGCGTTTTCCCGGGAAAGCTCGCCGCAGAGCGGATCCGGGAAGGACCGAGCGGAACGGTCCCGGCGCTCCGCCTTCCGGTCGGAACGGGAGTTCTTTCCAAACGCAGGCACAAGCAGTCGAAATGACCGAAATACGCGGTAATTCAGCAGAAAAAATGGATGAAAATATCAACTTGAATTCCGCGCGGAAAACTTGAAATCCATAGCCGCCTGTGGTAATATACACTAAATCAACAAGACATGAGCGGAGTGTTTCCATGGATAAGAAGAATCCCGAAAAGCCTGTGAGCAAGCCCCGGATCGCCCATTGGATGGTGATTTCCGCGCTGCTTCTGGTATACGACGCGTTCAGCGTCAGTGTTTCGTTTTTCGCCGCTCTGTGGCTGCGGTTTGATTGCAGCTTTTCGCTGATCCCGCATTACTATCTCAGCGCGTGGATGCGTTTCACACCCTTCTATATCGCCTTCTGTCTGCTGCTGTTCTGGTGCTTCAGACTGTATCAGAGCATCTGGCGTTTCGCCAGCTTTTCCGAGCTGCAGAGAGCGCTTTCTGCCAATTCGATCGCCGGATTTGTCCATATCGTTGCGATCAGTCTCCTGATCCACCGTATGCCCATCTCGTATTTCGCCATGGGCATTGTTCTGCAGACGATCCTGGTGATCGGCATCCGATTTGCCTATCGCTTTCTCCTGCTTCTGCGAAGCTGGCGGGATAAGCGGGACGGCTCCCGGTATCGGGTGATGCTCATCGGAGCCGGTGAGGCGGGGCAGATGATCCTCCGGGATCTGATGAAGTCTCAGGTCGGACAGGATCGGGTTTGCTGTATCATCGACGACAATCCCAACAAATGGAACCGCTATGTGGACGGCGTGCCGGTGGTCGGCGGCAGGGAAGATATCCTTCTCAACTGCGAAAAATATCAGATCGATCGGATCTATCTCGCCATTCCTTCCGCTTCCGCCGAGGCGAGGCGGGATATCCTCGATATCTGCAAGGAGACCGGCTGCGAGATGAAGATCCTCCCCAGCATCGGCCAGATGCTGAATGAGGACATTACCGTCGGTTCCATGAAGGATGTTGCGATCGAGGATCTTCTGGGCCGCGATCCCATCCAGACGGATATGTCGGATGTGTTCCGCTTCCTTGCGGGAAAGACCATTCTGGTCACGGGGGGCGGCGGCTCCATCGGCAGCGAGCTCTGTCGGCAGATCGCCTCTCACGATCCCAAGCAGCTGATCATCTTTGATATCTATGAGAACAACGCCTATGATATCCAGCTGGAGCTGCGGGACAAGTACCCGAAGTTGAATCTGGTCACGCTGATCGGCTCTGTGCGGGACAGCCGTCGGCTGGATGAGATCTTTACGGACTACCATCCGGACGTGGTCTATCACGCGGCGGCCCATAAGCATGTTCCCCTGATGGAGGACAGCCCCTGTGAGGCCATCAAGAACAATGTGATCGGTACATACAAAACTGCGTATGCGGCCATGTCCCACGGCTGCAAGCGTTTCGTGCTCATCAGCACGGACAAGGCCGTGAACCCCACCAATATCATGGGCGCCTCCAAGCGCCTCTGCGAGATGGTGATCCAGGCCTTTGACAAGAAGGTGCGGGAGGGCCGCCCCTTCGACATGCCCACGCTGTATACGCATAACGGAGAATTCAGCAATCCCGCCCGCCAACTGCGGCTGCCTGCAGACGAGATCCATACGGAATTCGTTGCCGTCCGTTTCGGCAACGTCCTGGGCAGCAACGGTTCCGTGGTTCCCATTTTCAAGCGTCAGATCGCCAGGGGCGGACCGGTCACCGTTACCCATCCCGATATCATCCGCTATTTTATGACGGTGACGGAGGCGGTCGGTCTGGTTCTGCAGGCCGGTACCTACGCCAAGGGCGGCGAGATCTTTGTGCTGGATATGGGCAGTCCCGTCAAGATCGATACCCTGGCCCGCAACCTGATCCGGCTTTCCGGCTTCAAACCGGATGTGGACATCAAGATCGAGTATACCGGGCTGCGGCCGGGTGAAAAGCTGTATGAGGAGAAGCTGATGGCGGAGGAGGGGCTGCGCAAGACCTCCAACGAGCTGATCCACATCGGCAGTCCCATCCCCTTTGATAACGACGTATTCCTGTCTCAGCTGGAACCGCTGATGGAGTGCGCCTATGCCAACCGGGAGGATATCCGGGATGTCGTGGCGGAAATGGTCTCTACATACCATCCGTCGGGACTTGCTCCCGCGCGGGAAAATGTCAGCCTTGACAGCGCCCGGGGCGCTGCTGTGCATGCATAATGGACAGTGACTTAGAGCAGCCGGCGGGGCATGTTCCGATGCCCCGCCGGCTGCGGCCTGTGTTTCCGGCCGGCGCCGCATGTGAAATTGACGGCTGCCGCGCGCCATTCGTTGACACTTTGGACATTTTATGGTAAAATATTTCAGTTAATCAAAGCGTTTTTTCGGCAGTACCGGGGCAGTTGACCCGGCGCCGGCCGTATCGTTCTCTGCCTGCCCGGCAGGGAAGACGAAGGAGTTAACCATCATGAATGATTTTGTATCGGATCCCCGTTTCAAGGGAATCGAGGCCTTTCCGACCAGAGTCTGGCTTTCTTCGCCCACCATGCATGGGGAAGAACAGAAATGGGTCGATCAGGCGATCCTCACGAACTGGGTCTCCACCGTGGGGGAGAATATCGACGTTGTGGAAAAGTCCCTGGCGGACTTTATCGGCGTTCCCTGCGCGGTGGGCCTCTCCTGCGGTACCGCTGCGCTGCATCTGGCCACCAAGCTTGCCGGTGAGAAGCTGTACGGGCAGGCGCCTGTCCGGGAGGGCACGCTTCGGGGCCACAAGGTTTTCTGCTCGGATCTGACCTTTGACGCGTCCGTCAATCCCGTCGCCTACGAAAACGGCGAGGCGGTCTTTATCGATACGGAGCCGGATACCTGGAATATGAGTCCGGTGGCTTTGGAGAAGGCGTTCGAGCTTTTCCCGGAGGTCAAGCTTGTTGTGGCCGCCCATCTTTACGGCACCCCGGGAAAAATGAACGAGATCCGCGCCGTCTGTGAAAAGCACGGCGCGCTGATCGTGGAAGACGCGGCCGAGTCTCTGGGAGCCAAAATCAAGATCGACGGCCGCTGGGCGGAGACCGGTTCTCTCGGCGATTTCAATGCGATCAGCTTTAACGGAAACAAGATGATCACCGGTTCCGCGGGGGGCATGTTCCTCGCAAAGTGCCGGGAAGACGCCGAAAAGGTGCGGAAATGGTCTACCCAGAGCCGGGAGCCGGCGCCCTGGTATCAGCATGAGGAGCTGGGCTTCAACTACCGCATGAGCAATATCGTTGCCGGCGTGATCCGGGGCCAGATCCCCTATCTGGAGGAGCACATCGCCCAGAAGAGAGCGATCTGGGAGCGCTATGAGAAGGGCCTTTCGGATCTGCCTGTCAAGATGAATCCCTGGGATCGGGAGAACAGCATCCCCAACTTCTGGCTCAGCTGCATGATACTGGACGAGAGCGCCATGGCCTATCAGCATCGCGGCAAGCTGGATTATGCATTCAGAACCGAACCCGGAAAGAGCACGCCTCAGGAGATCCTGGACGCGCTGCGCGCCTTCAACGCCGAGGGCCGTCCCATATGGAAGCCAATGCATCTGCAGCCCATCTATCGGGACAATCTCTTCGTGAATGCCCAGGGGCTTGCGAAGGGGGCAGATTGGAACAAGCCCTCCGGTATGGCAGACGTGGGGGCGGATCTCTTCCGCAGGGGCCTCTGCCTGCCCAGCGATAATAAGATGACTCCGGAACAGCAGGACAAGATCATTGAGATCATTCATCGCTGCTTTCTGTGAGGAGGAGGATGGGAATGCAGCATCAGCCCTACGGCCCCTATGAAAAGTACTGGAAACGGCCCCAGGATTTCCTGTGCGCCCTGGGAGCGCTGATCGTCCTTTCGCCCATCATGCTTGTGACGGCTGCGGCTGTGGCGGTCAAGCTCGGCCGTCCGGTCCTGTTTGCCCAGGATCGCCCCGGGAAGGACGGCAAGATCTTCAAGCTTTATAAATTCCGGTCCATGACCGGCGAGACCGATGAAAACGGAAACCTTCTCCCGGACGCGGTGAGATTGACTCCCTTCGGAAAAAAGCTCAGATCCACTTCGCTGGACGAGCTGCCGGAGCTGCTGAATATCCTGAAGGGGGACATGTCGATCGTCGGCCCGCGCCCCCTGCTGGTAGAATATCTCCCTCTCTATAACAGCCGTCAGGCCCGCCGCCATGAGGTTCGCCCCGGCCTGACCGGCCTTGCCCAGGTCCACGGGCGCAACGCCATCACCTGGGAGGACAAGTTTGAATGGGATGTTCGCTATGCCCAGCACATCAGCTTCCTGGGCGACTGGAAGATCATTTTCGAAACGGTCTTGTCAGTGTTTCGCCGGGAAGGGATCAGCTCTTCCACCTATGCGACCATGGAACCCTTCCGGGGAACGCCGGAGGAGGACACGCAGCCGGGCGTGTAAGAGCGGAACGGACAGCGGGGTGCCGGGAACGATCGGTCGGGAGGATTGCCTGTGAACTGGTACAGAGCCTTTCATACGCTGGGAATGTACTTGACTTTTTCGGCGCAAAAGAGAGCAGATTACATAAAAAAACATCATCTTTTCCGGCACATGGGCGAGGGATGCATGGTCATGTTCCGCAAGCTCCCGCTCTATCCGGACTTGATCTCGGTGGGAAACAATGTTTGGATCGCCTCGAACGTCCTTCTGGTCACGCACGATACGATCAACAGAGTGCTCAATCGTGCGGTGCCGGGTGAACGGTTCCAGGAAAATCTGGGCTGCATCGAGATTCAGGATCACGTATTTATCGGATCCGGATCCATCGTTTTACCCGACGTTTCCATTGGGCCAAAGACTGTGATCGCCGCCGGGAGCCTTGTCAACAAGAGCCTTCCCGGAAACGGCGTTTACGGCGGCGTTCCGGCAAGATACCTCGGTTCCTTCGACGCGTTTGTTGAGAAGAGGAAGAACCGGGAAAAAATCGTGATTGAGAAGAATAAAAAACGCGGCTTGTCCGATCAGACAGTCGAAGCAGCCTGGAAGCGTTTTTACAGCTCCCAGACAGGAGGAATGCAGAGTGAACCATAAAGAGCAGTATATCCGTGTGTTCAGGGATCTGTTCGGCGTCGACGAAGCCGAGCTGAACGAGAGCTTCACCTTCCAGAATGTGGACGCCTGGGATTCCATGACGCATTTGACGCTCATCAGTGAGCTGGAAGCCACCTTTGACGTCCTGTTTGAGACGGAGGACATCCTTCATTTCGGAGGCTTTCTCAACGGTATGAAGATCCTCGCCGGCTATGGCGTGGATTTTGACGCCTGAACTGCCGGATGCGCCCGGAAAGGGACGCCTGAGGGTTCAGGGAAACAAGGGAGCGCCCGGTTTGCCCCGGCACAGCCGGAGCGCCGCTGCGAGGAGTGCGTATGGGTCAGCTTTTACAGGATAAGGTTTGCATCGTCACCGGCTCTGCCCGTGGGATCGGCAAGGCCACGGCGCTGCTGTTTGCCGCCGAGGGGGCCCAGGTCGTCGTCAACGGCAGCCGCCCCGGTTCTGCGGATGGGTGGATCGCGGACAGCGAGTTTTCTGCCAGGCTTCACCCCTATTATTTTGATATTTCCGACCCTGCCGCCGTTCGGCAGAACGTGATGCAGATCAAAAAGGATCTGGGGCGCATCGACGTTCTGGTGAACAATGCCGGTGTGGAATTTAACGAGCTGATCGGGATGATTTCCCGGGAAAACATGGAAAAGATGTTCCGGGTGAACGTCTATGGAACCATCGAAATGATCCAGGCGGTCAGCAGGGTCATGGCCAGGAATCCCAAGGGCGGCAGCATCATCAACATCGCCTCCCTGGTGGGACTCCGGGGGAATCCGGGCCAGCTGGTGTACGCGGCAACGAAGGGCGCGGTCATTGCCCTGACCAAGTCTGCCGCCAAGGAGCTTGCCCCGAAGCAGATCCGGGTGAATGCCATCGCTCCGGGCCTGACGCAGACCGAAATGATGGCACAGGCGGATCTGGAAAAGCTCCAGGGCAGGATCCGGAACATCAGCATGGGCAGGATCGCCCAGCCGGAGGATATCGCCGGCGGCTGCCTGCTTCTGGCCTGCGACCATGCCGCCTATATTTCCGGACAGGTTTTGCCTGTTGACGGCTGCACCATCCTGTAGCCGCGGATTGGAGATTCTATGTTTCTGGATATTGACCGAAAAAAACCGGATCTGCCCGCCCTGATCGATGATGAGGGGAATCGACTCAGCTACGGGGAAGTGGCCGCGTGGATGGAGAGGATCGGTTCCCAAGCGGAGGAGAGAACGCTTGTTTTCCTGCTCTGCCGCAACACCGTGGGATCCATGCTGGGATATCTGGGCTTCGTGGAGCGTCAGGTCGTCCCCGTGACCCTCAGCGACAGGATCGACCCCGCGCTGCTGCAGAACCTCCTGCGGCTATACAAGCCCGCCTATCTCTGGCTCCCGCTGGAGCAGAGCGGAGCCTTTCCCTATGAAAAAGTCTATGAATGCTTCGGCTATGCCCTGCTGAAGACCGGAGAAAAGCGCTATCCCCTGCATCCGGAGCTCCAGCTCTGCGTGCCCACCTCCGGCACCACGGGCAGTCCCAAGCTTGTTCGCTATAAAAAAGGAAATCTGGAGGCAAATGCCAGAAACGTGGCAACCGCTTTCGGATGGACGGAAAGAGAACGTGCCATTTGCAGCCTGGGTATGCAGTATACCATGGGGCTCAATGTGATCAACAGTCATCTCTATGTCGGCGCCGTGGCCCTGTTGACGGATCAAAATCTCATGAGCGCGGCCTTTTGGGATTATATCCGCAGGGAAAGGGGCACGAATTTTACCGGGGTGCCCTTCAGCTACGATCTGCTCAGCCGCCTGCATTTTGAGCGCATGGAGCTTCCCGACCTGCGCACCATTTCCCAGGGCGGCGGGAAGCTGACCGATCTCAGATTCAACCAGCTGGCCGAGTATGCCAAGAAAACAGGCAGGCGATTCATCGCCTCCTTCGGCACGACGGAAACCGCCGCGCGTATGGCCTGCCTGCCGCCGGAGCTGGCGCTCCAAAAGACGGGAAGCATCGGCCGGGCGATCCCGGAAGGGGAGCTGTTCCTGGTCGATGACAAGGGCGAGCCGCTGCTCGGGAGCGAGGTCGAGGGCGAGCTTTGCTATCGCGGCCCCAACGTCACCATGGGCTATGCCTCCTGCCCGGAGGATCTGGAGAAGGGTGACGAATTCCAGGGCGAATTTCACACGGGAGATCTGGCGCGCCGGGATGCGGACGGCTGCTATTATGTCACAGGCCGCCTTTCGCGCTTTCTGAAGCTGCTGAGCTACCGTGTGAGTCTGGATCAGTGCGAAAGTCTGATCCAGCAGAATTTCCGCATCGAGTGCGCCTGCGCCGGCACAGATCGACGCATGAACGTGTATCTCCTCGACGAGGATAAAAAAGCGGAGGTCTTGGAGTTCCTCTGCAGCAAGACAGGACTCAATCGCAGTCTGTTTCGCGTTGTCGCCGTTCCGGAGATCCTGAGAAGCGAGTCCGGAAAGATCCGCTACCGGGAAATGGACGAGGTATATGCCGGGTAAGGAGAGCGATATGAAAGACATTATCATTGTTGGAGCCGGCGGCTGCGGCCGTGAGATCGTCAACTGGATCGAGGATATCAACGCCATCGAGGAAACCTGGAACATCCTGGGCTTCCTGGATGACAACCTTGACGCGCTTGCGGGCCTGCCCTGCAAGCATCGCGTCATCGGCACCATCCAGGCCCATCAGCCCAGGGAGGACGCGTATTATGCCATGGGGATCGCGAATCCTGCCATCAAAAAGAGCGTCGGTTCCGCCATGCTCGCCAAGGGCGCCCGTTTTGCCTCCATCATCCACCCCAGCACCCGGATCTATTCGGAGTATCCGCTGGGCCTTGGCCTGGTGACCTATCCCAACGCCAAGATCGCCACCGGCTGCCGGGTGGGCGATTTCGTCACGCTGCAGTCCACGATCCTGGGACACGACGCCCAGGTGGAAGACTATGTCACCGTGAGCTCCAGCTGCGGCATCACCGGAGGGGTCAAGCTGCGGGAAGGCTGCTTCATCGGCGATCATGCCTGCGTGTCCGTGGGTGTGGAGATCGGCACCAGCGCCTATGTGGGCATCGGCAGCGTCGTGATCCGGGATGTCCCGGAAAATGCCCGTGTGTTCGGCAATCCCGCAAGAGCGTATCCCGGGAAATAAGAACGGGAAATCCGCTGTCGAGAGAGGATAGCAATGGATAAGATCGATTTTGTGCTGCTCTGGGTAGACGGCAGCGATCCTGCCTGGCTGGAGCAGAAGAAGCAATTCAGCCCAAAGAAAGAGGACTTCGGCAGCGGCGACAACCGCTTCCGGGACTGGGACAATCTGCAGTACTGGTTTCGCGGCGTGGAGCGCTTTGCCCCCTGGGTGAACAAGATCTATTTTGTGACCTGGGGCCATGTTCCCAGCTGGCTCAACACCGAGCATCCCAAGCTGAAGATCGTGAAGCACACGGATTTCATTCCGCCGGAGTATCTTCCCACCTTCAATTCGGATACCATCGAGACCAACCTCTTCCGTCTGGAGGAGCTGTCGGAGCATTTTGTCCTGTTCAATGACGATTTCTTCCTGATCGACGCGGTGAAGCCCGAGGACTTCTTTCAGAACGGCCTTCCCTGCGATTCCTTCGTGGAGAACCTGATCGCGCCGGTCGGGCGCTTCGGCATTACCCATACGAAAGTCGTGATCACGGATATCATCAACGCGCACTTCCGGAAAAGAGCCGTGCACAAGCGGTTCAGAGGGAAGATCTACAATGCCAAATACGGGCTGCAGAATCTGATCACCCTGTATTTTGCGCCCTTCAGCTATTTTACGGGCTTTCGCAATCCCCACATTGCCCAGTCCCATTTGAAGAGCACCTTCCGGGAGATCTGGGAACTGGAGGGGGAGGCCCTGGATACCTCCTGCCGCAATCGCTTCCGGGGAACCAACGACGTTTCCCACTGGCTCATGCGCTACTGGAACATGTGCAGCGGCAAATTCCAGCCCCGCAGCATCCGCTTCGGGCATTATTTTGAAGCGGGTAGGAACAACGACGCGCTCTGCTCCTATATCCGGGAACAGAAGGGAAAAACGATCTGCATCAACGATATGGCGGGGGACTACAGCTTTGAGAAGGCCAGGGATGAGATCAACGGCGCCCTGCGGGACATCCTGCCGGAGCCCTGCAGCTTTGAGCGATAGAGACGGAGAAGGAAATGGACATTGATTTTGTGATCACCTGGGTCGACGGCAACGACCCGGAGTGGCAGAAGGAGAAGGCCAGGTATTCCGGCAAATCCACCGGCGACGGCAGAGCCAAGCGTTACCGGGACTGGGAGTTTTTGCCCTACTGGTTCCGCAGCATCGAGAAATGCGCGCCCTGGGTCAACCGGATCCACTTTGTGACCTGCGGCCACCTGCCTCCCTGGCTGAATACCGAAAATCCCAAGCTCCATATCGTCAATCACAGGGATTATATCCCGGAGCAGTATCTGCCCACCTTTTCCTGCCGCCCCATCGAGCTGAACATCCACCGCATCCCCGGCCTGACGGAGCATTTTGTCTATTTCAATGACGATATGTTTCTGTTTCAGCCGGTGAAGCAGGAGGACTTTTTCCGAAAGGGCCTGCCCTGCGACACGGCGATCCTGCAGGCTTCCTATGTTCGCGGCGTGGACGAGAACGGAAACTTCCTGAAGCCGGAGAACTACAATACCTCCAATATCATGAATCTGGTTCCCATCAACCGGAACTTTGATAAAAAGAAGAGCATTCGCGGCAATCTGGGCAAGTGGTTTGCGCCCTGCTACGGCAGCGCCATGGGCCGCACGCTCCTGTTGCTCCCCTGGGGAGATTTTACCGGCTTCAAGAGCCTCCATCTGCCTTATTCATATCTGAAGGAAACCTTTGAGGATGTGTGGGCCAAGGAGGAATTCCTGCTGGATCGGGCCTGCAGCCACAAATTCCGGGACAGCTCGGATGTGAGCAGCAGACTGTTCTCCTTCTGGCAGATCGCCAGGGGGGACTTTTATCCCCGCTCTCCCAAGGCCGGAAAATACTATTCCATCACCAACAACGAAGAGAAAAACGAAGCGCTTTTCCGGGTCGTCCGGGAGCGGAAGCACAAAATGGTCTGCATCAACGATGAGTATTCCGGACCGGACTTTGACGGCGTGAAGGAGAAGCTGCTCAGCAGCTTTGAACAGGCCTTCCCGGAAAAGTCCAGCTTCGAAAAATAAGCAAGAAAGGCCGCGGTTGCGGCAGAAGGGTCGTCCCGATGACGGATTACGCATTGCTTCTTGAAAAGATCAGAGATCTGGGGATGGATCGAAAATGGGCCATCACCTTCGTCAACAGACTGAAGGAAGACGAGGAGCAGTTCCCGGTCTCTCCCGAAACGCGCAAGTGGGCGCTGGAGAGGGGCTTTTATCCCGGGCGGGTGGAGCTCTATGGCCTCACGGAAGAGAATTACCGGGACTATCTCCCGGACTATCACTATTCCATGATGCATCCTCTCAACAACCATTTTCTCAAGTGGCTGGACAAGCTGACCCTCAAATATGTGCTGAACAGCGGCGGCTGCGAGAGCCTCATGCCGGAATACTACGCCTATGTGGAAAACGAGCTCTGCGGCGGCAGGTATACCTATCTGATGGACTGCCCGAGAGACATCCCCCGCAGCGAAGATTTTCTCTGGAATCTTCTGCGCCGCAAGAAGATCCTGGCCATGAAGCCGAACTCCGGCACCTCCGGCGGCCTGGGCTTCATCAAGCTTGAGCTCAGGGACGAGGGCCTGTATGAGAACAACCGGGCGATCACCATGGCCCGGTTTGAAGAGATCCGGGACGGGATGCGCAATTACATCGTCACGGAATACTGTCCCCAGCACCACGACCTGGCCGCCGTCTGGCCCGAGAGCGAGTGCACGCTGCGCGTGATCCTTTGCAAGGATCCCCCCGCGGACAAGTTCTCCGAACCCAACTGGTCCTGTGTCGTTTCCTATGCGCGCTTTGGAACCTCCGCCGGCGGCGGCGCCAGCAACCTGTCCTCGGGCGGGATCGGCGTCGGCTTCGACTTTGATTCCGGCGCCTTGTTTGACCAGGCTGTTCAGTACCGGCGTTATACCGGGAACGGGGAATGGCGCATGCGTACGCATCCGGATACGGGCAGAGCTTGGGCTGGGCTGGTTTTGCCCCACTGGGCCCAGGTTCGTTCCCAAATCGACACGCTGTGCCGCCAGATCGCCTCTCTGGACTATCTCGGTCTGGATATCATCATCACGGAGGACGGAGCCAAGCTCTGCGAGATCAATTCTCTTCCGTCTCTTGACTATGAACAGGTCATCCAGGGTCCGGTCCTGAGGCGGGAAGAGATCCGCTCGTTTTTCCGCAGCAAAGGCCTGGATTCCATTTGCGGAGCGGAACTGTATGAGGCATATCTGGCCTCACAAATCAAAGAATCCTGACTTCTTCTGTGCCGACAAACGCAGAACGGACGCGAGAGAGCAAAAATACAGAGTGAGGAAACCGCGGAATGCTTCCTGTATTGTGTTTTGGAATCATCGTTCCCCTGGCACTGATCGTTGCAGTGCTGGGCATATGGAAAAACCCGTCCAGATGGAGATTGTTTTTCCCCATGCTGGTCTACGTCCTTTTTGTTGGGGCTTATTGTTATATCCCCGGGACAAACTCGAACGTGGATCTGGTACGGTATTTCCCCGAGATCGAGCTTTACGGCGAGATGAGCCTTTCGGAGGCGTTCTCTTACGCGGATGACGTCCTGTACGCCCGGGACTTTCTGTTCTGGTTGTGCGGCCATTTGCACGCCACCCATCTTGTTCCGGCAATCACCACGGCGGCGGTATATGGCGTTGCAGGCTATATCAGCTGCGATTCCGCGGAACGCTGCGATGCGAAGTGCTATATCGGCGGAATTCTGCTTTTTCAGTTGATGATGCTTCCCTATATCAGCATCATCAACAATATTCGAAACGTATCCGGCTTTTCCCTGATCATTCTGGCGGCATATCTGGATATCGTAAAACAGAAAAAGACTATTTGGGTCTGGCTGTGTTATCTCTGCGGCGCCACGATGCACCTCTCCTGCTTCGTCCTGTTGGTGTTCCGCATCTTGAGCCGCCTCTCGAAAAAGCTCTTCGAGGCAGTGCTGCTCCTTCCGTTGGTGTTCTCATCCCTGATCTATCTGCTGTATGATTACAGTTCTGCGATCGCCTTCGGGGGTGCCATCGGCAACTCGATCCAGACCGTGATCCGCAAGCTTTACAAGTATCTTACCAACACGAACACGACTTACGCCATCAAGGCGCAGACCTCTCAGATCTTCATCCTGAACCGCGTCACGATGATGTTCGGCGTCATTCTGGCTCTGATCCTGATCTATTACGGCATCAGAAATAGAAAGAAACTTTTTGGCGAGGATCTTCGTTTTCATGCTTTCCTTGGCATGATCGCATCGATGACGCTGGCCAGCAACGTGTTTGCGGTCCCCAACTATTGGCGCTTTGCGGCTGCCTTCTATGTGGCGGCCGGCTGCCTGTTCGTTCCGCTCATGAAGCACCGCCGGCAGCTTACATTTCCGATCCGGCTTACGCTTGACGCAAGTTTGTTGCTCGGGCCCTTGGGCTTGTTCGTGCAGTACTGGCAGGCAAGAACCTATGGCTACGGCCAATGGGCCATCCGGATCGTGCTTACCGATTATCTCACCATTGCCTATGATATCATCAAGGGCATCATTACCTGGGGCTGAGGCAGACCCGGCACTCATTGCAGAGAGGAAATCATTTCGTGGCAGCATCAAGAACAAAACGGGTATACTACAATATCGTCTCCGAAGGAATCTATCAGGCCACGGTTTTTATCTGCGGGCTGATTCTTCCCCGCTTTATTCTGCGATATTTCGGATCGGAGTATAACGGCATCGTTTCCTCCATCACCCAATTCTTGCAGTTCATATCCATTCTTCGTCTTGGCGTGGCGGGCGCCACTCGCGTGGAGCTTTATAAATCTCTGGGAACAGGCGATATGCGCAAGACCAGCGGTATCGTGAAAGCTACCCAGCTGTTCATGCGCCGGATCGCATATGTTCTGTGCGGGTATATCGTGCTGTTGACTATTGTGTTCCCGTTTTTCAGCAGGACCCATTACGACTGGGGAGAGGTCGCCTCTCTTGTGATCATCCTGGGTATGGTCACCTTTGCGGAATACTTCTTCGGGATCACAAATTCCACGCTTCTGGACTCCGATCAGCGCAACTATGTCTATGTATGGGTCAAAACTGCAGCCGCCATCCTCAATGTTCTGATTTCTGTCTTTCTCATCCTGCACGGCGCCAGCATCCAGATCGTCAAGCTGGTCAGCAGCCTGGTCTTCGTCGCTTGCCCGGTGTTTCTTCATTTCTATGTCCGGCATCATTACAAGCTGGATATGAATGTGGAACCGGACACCTCCGCCCTGGATAAGCGCGGGGATGTGATGGCCTCCTCCATCGCCAACATCATCCATAACGACACGGACGTCATCGTGCTGACCCTCCTCACGAACCAGCTGGTCGTTTCCGTCTATGCTGTCTATCAGCTGGTCATGAACGGACTTAAAAAGGTCCTGATCGTTTTCACCAACGGACTGGAAGCCTATTTTGGCAATCAGTGGGTGAAGGGGGAGACGGAAAACCTGTACCGAGGTCTGAGCCGCTTCGAGTACTTCGTTTCGGCGTTCATCTCTGTGATCTTCTCTGCAACCTTTGTTCTGATCCTGCCCTTTGTCAGACTCTATACCAAGGGCGTCCACGATATCAATTATGATATCCCGCTCTACGCGATCCTGGTGGTCACGGCCCAGGCGGTATTCTGCTTCCGGCAGCCGTATCTGACCTTTGTGCAGGCGGCCGGCCACTACCGGGAAACCAAGCATGGCGCCTTTATGGAGGCCGGGATCAACATCCTGCTCTCCGTTGTGTTGACCTTCCGTTATGGGATCGTCGGCGTTGTGATTGGTACTTTGGCAGCCAACCTGTTCCGCTCCATCCAATATGCATATTACATCTCCAGACATCTGCTGCCCCGGCCGTTTTACAAGGTGCTGCTGCGGCTGCTTTGGACAGCGGTCAATGTCCTGGTTGCTGCTGGCTTGTCTCTGCTGGCCTTTCAAGTCATCGGCTTCCGCTTTGCAAACTGGAGTGAGTGGGTTGCGGGGGGCGTCGTCTCGACCGCCATCGGAGCAGTGATTTGTTCGCTCTCGTCCCTGGCCTTCTATCGGGACGATATGAAGTGGCTGATTCGCAGGAGCCTTGGCCTCTTGCGCAAGAAGTTGTGGAAACGATAGGTCAGGAGAATTCGGCATGAAGAACAGACATATGCGAGCAAGACTGCATAACGCAAAAGCCAGAGCGCAGACGAAAACCTATGGCTTGCTTCATCCCATTCGCCCACAGATATTGTGCGCAAGCTTCAAGGGGAGACAATATGCGGACAGCCCCCGCTGCATCTCGGAGCTGCTGCATGAGCGGCATCCGGAAATCGACGTGGTATGGGCCTTGAACGGGGAGGAGGATTCTTATGGGATCGTTCCACCCTATGTGAATAAGGTTCGGTACGGATCTCCCGACTTTTATCATGCACTGGCACAGTCTTTCTGTTTTGTAACCAACTGTGAGATGAGGCCCAATCTTTCGAAAAGAAAAGGACAGCTGTTTATTCAAACCTGGCATGGCGACCGTAGTTTCAAAAAAGTTCTCTATGACGATCTGCAGGATAAGACGGATCGATATCGGGCCACCGTCGTGCGGGACAACGCCCTGACGGATCTGTGCATCGCCGCCTCGGATTATGGAGAGCGGGTGTACCGGTCTGCTTTTGGCTACTCCGGCCAAATCCTGAAGGTCGGAATGCCAAGAAATGACAAGCTGCTTCGAAAAGACCCGGAAGAGATCAAAAAAATCAAAGCTGTTCTCGGACTTCGGGAGGATGCGAAGCTTATCATGTATGCGCCTACCTTCCGGGATGATCACTTGCACGAATCCTGTGAGATCGTTGATATCGGCGCTCTGGCCGAGAGGATCAGCGGGGAAACCGGAAGCCGATGGATCGCCCTCTATCGTGCCCACAGTTTGGGAAAGGGGATCGGTTCCGGGGACTCTGTTCTGGATGTTTCTGATTATCCGGACATGGCGGATCTGCTCTTGATCTCCGACGCGGTGATCACAGACTATTCCTCGGTTTCCGGCGACTATATGCTGATGGATCGCCCTATGGTTCTGGCCATGTTCGATCTGTACGACTATATCCGAAACAGCCGCCAGCTCAGTGTTTCTCCGGAAGAAGTTGGCCTTCCCATTGCCCGGAATACCGAAGAACTGGTAGAGAAACTCTTGGAGTCCATTCGCCTCGGAAGACTGCCGGGAAGAGAGCAGGCCATGCGCTGCTATGGCGTTACAGAGTCGGGAAATTCGACGGAAGCGATCGTCAGCGTCATTGAGGCTCACTACAACAAGCTTTTTGCTTGATGGGTGCTTTGCAAATAGGGGAAGCTATGAGCATAAAAAGAGCAATCAAAAACTGTCTTTCAGAGTATCAGGAACGTCATTTGATCCGCTCGCGAAGAGAGCATGAAATCCGCAAATTTGAGGATCCGAGAAGGGTAAAGATTTATGAATCGGTGGATCTGACAGCGGAGCAAAAGCAGCAGATCGACGAGCTGTATCTTACCAACTACGGGGAGAGGATCTCCTATACCTGGCATCGGCATTACACGGCTTTCACAGGGAATTTCGATCCTGCCTATTTCCCGGAGCTTCTGTATATCCCGGAATTTGAGCATTTCATGAACGGTGACGCCGCCTATCGCAAGGCGATGGAAGATAAGAATATGCTGCCCCTGCTTGCTGCGGGAACTGGTGTTCGGATGCCCAGGACGATTTTTTCCTCGGCCGCAGGTGTTCTGCGGGATGGAGCAAACCGCGTCTCGAATCTGGACACGATCAAGCGAAGCCTCCCCCGGGAGAAGCTGTTTGCCAAGCCTTCTGTTGACAGTGGGAGCGGAAAAGGCTGTATTCTCGTGGATCCGTACAGCGAGTCGTTTGACGAAGAAATAAAACAGCTCGGAAGGAACTTTGTCGTTCAGGAACGGATCGCGTGCAGTGACAGCGTGAGTGCCCTGCATCCGGAGAGCGTCAATACCTTCCGCGTGATGACCTATCTATGGAACGGAAAAGTCGAGGTCGTTCCACAAGTCATGCGGATTGGATGCGGAGAATCATATCTGGATAACGCGCATGCAGGTGGGATCTTTATTGCTGTAAATGAGGACGGAACCCTGCATGACCGGGCCTTTTCGGAGTTCCGGGACGTGTATACCGAACATCCCGATACGCATATTCGGTTCCAGGGCTATCAGATCAAGAATTATTACAAGATCCCGGAGCAGGCGATCAGGATGCACAGTGCGATCCCCCAGCTGGGAATCGTCAACTGGGACTTTACCATGGGAAAAGATGAGGAACCTGTACTGATCGAGGCGAATGTGTTCGCGGGCGGTATTTGGATTTTTCAGATGGCCTGGGGAAAAGGCCCGTTCGGGGACAATACGCCGGAGATCCTGCGCTGGATCAGAAAGCAAAAAGACCTTCTCGGCAACCGCAGATAAAAGATACGCGGTTTCATGGATATTGAGGGAATACTATGATCAAAAAAGGCATCAAATATCTGACCGACCCGGACTATCGGTTCTTCGTCAATCGTGCCCACGGTCTGAATAAACATATGGGGGATGAAGCGTTTCTGAGGCACCTTTTCCATGCGAAAACGGGAAGAGAGCTGAACCTGGACGCCCCCAGGACCTTCAATGAAAAGCTGCAGTGGCTGAAGCTCCATGATCGGCAGGAGATTTATACCACTATGGCGGACAAGTATCTTGTAAAGCAGCTGGTCGCGGACAAAATCGGAGCGGAGTATGTGATCCCCCTGATCGGCGTGTGGGATGATGTGGATGCTATTGATTTTGACGCGCTGCCGGAACAGTTCGTGCTCAAGTGCACCCATGACAGCCACGGCCTTGTGATTTGCAGGGACAAGAGCAAACTGGATATCCTGGCCGCCAAGGAAAAGCTGCGGACTGCGCTTTCCAGAAATTTCTTCTATATTTCCAGAGAATGGCCCTATAAGAATATCAAGCCCCGCATCATTGCCGAACAGTACATGGAGGATGAAACCGGAGAGCTGCGGGACTATAAGGTTTTGTGTTTTGACGGGTTGCCGAAGCTGATTGAACTGCATCAGGGCAGATTCAGCAGCCTGCACTATCAGGACTTTTACGATACCCAGTGGAGAAAGACGACAATCCAGCAGCTGGGCGAGACACCCCATCCCGGGATCGCGGAGAAGCCTCCATGCCTGGAGGAGATGTTGCGCCTGTCTGCGGAGTTGAGCGCGGGGATTCCGCATATCCGGGTCGACTGGTACAATGTTAACGGGAAACTGTACTTTGGAGAATTCACCTTCTACGATGCCTCCGGCTTTGATATGTTCTGCGATGATCAGGACGATCTGCAGCTGGGCTCGTGGATCACGATGATCTGAACAGGAAAGGTGGGAGCAAGCAGAATGAAGCGGGTTATCACCTACGGGACATTCGATCTGCTGCACTATGGCCACATCAATCTTCTCAGAAGAGCGAAGGCCCTGGGCGATTATCTGATCGTTGTCATTTCCTCGGATGAATTCAATTGGAAGGAAAAGCATAAAAAGTGCTATTTTTCCTATGAGCAGAGAAAGGCGCTTGTGGAAGCGGTTCGTTATGTGGATCTGGTGATTCCGGAGGAGAGCTGGGAACAGAAGCGCTCGGATATGCATGAGTATCACGTGGATACCTTCGTAATGGGGGATGACTGGAAAGGAAAATTCGATTTTCTGAAAGAGGAAGGCGTTGAGGTGGTCTATCTTCCCAGAACTCCGGAGATCAGCAGCAGCCAGATCAAGCAGGAACTGTACGACGCTGCCTCCGTGGAAGAGACCAGAACCGATCATGCGGAGATCGAAACGGATCCTAAGGCCCTGGCATGAATGCGACTTGCTCTTCAGACACGAAAATCAGCTTCCCGAATGAGACCATTTCCCCGCAGATCGAAGAAGCAAAACGGAGCGAATGATGAATCAAATCGAGCAAATCTTGATACAGACCATCCGTAGATCCCTGTGGGACGAGAAGGTCTCTTTTCCCCCGGACGTGGAGTGGACTGCGGTTTTGCAGGAAGCCAAGCATCAGACCGTCGTCGGGATCGCCTTCAACGGCTTGCCCGAGGAGGGCCGCGGACCGTGGATGGCTTCTGTGAACGCGGAGCTTGCCAATTTTATCCGGCTCTTTTACGCCCAGGAGGAACTGATCGGCCTCTTCTCGGCAAGTGACATCCCCCTGGTCATCCTGAAGGGGACGGCCGCGTCGGTATACTATCCCAGGCCCATGGATCGGACCCTGGGAGACATCGATTTCATTGTTCCGCAGGACCGTTTTGAGCAGGCCCGCCGCCTTATGAGAGAGCAGGGCTACCGCATCACCGGATCCCACCGGGAGGGCAGACACCTGGAGTACACGAAGGACGGCGTCATTTTTGAGCTGCATCACCATTTCAGCTACTCCGATGTGGATATCGAGCGGGAGGTGGCCGAGGGCCTGGAGCATCCCCGGCAGGGCGAGATGGAAGGTCAGAGCTTCCCGATGCTTCCGCGCCTGGCCAACGGCCTGGTCCTGCTTTCCCACATGGGACGGCACCTGAAGAAGGGCCTGGGGCTTAGACAGGTCATAGACTGGATGATGTATGTCCATCGGGAGATGGACGACAACTTTTGGAACGCGGAATTCGGCCCTGCCGCCAGAAGGATCGGGCTGGAGACGCTGGCCAAAACGGCGACCAGCTTGAGCCGTAAATATCTGGGTCTCCCGGATCGCTGCTCCTGGGCGGATGACGTGGAAGACGCGCTCTGCGACGAATTTGCCGCGTATCTCTTCTACTCCGGCAATTTCGGCAGGAAACGGGGCGACTGGGGGACGGTGGAGGCTCTTGCCACCGCCATCAAGAGGAGAGGCTTTTTCCGCATCCTGCAGGAGCGCGGGGAGCTCCATTGGGAAGCCTACAAAAAGCACCCCATCCTGAAGCCCTTTTGCTGGCTGTATCAGCTCATTCGGTATCAGCGGCAGTGGTTCCAGGCCAGGAGCAGCAGAAAAGAGGTCCTCAGCAACATCAAGAAGGGAAACGAGCATTTCGAGCTTCTCCATAAGCTCGGTATCCAGTAAACGACAGGGACGCCGGAACTGCTCCGGCGTCCCTGTCCTGTCTGTATGAAAATCCGTTGTCGTCAGGTCTCGAGGAAAGCGTTCCTGCAGAGCCGGAGAAAGGCGGCACCGGCGCGATGGGGAGACCTTCCGGTTTGGAGCGGGGATCTTTTGCAAAAGACTGCTCGCTGAGGGCCGGAAAGCCGCTCTCCCTTGCGTTGGCGAGAGAACTGTGGTACACTGCAAAGCAGAAGAAAGGTCTGAGGAGGGGAGCGCCCATGAAAGGGATCATTTTGGCCGGCGGGAAGGGAACCAGACTATATCCCCTGACCAAGGCAGTATCCAAGCAGCTTTTGCCGATCTATGACAAGCCCATGATCTATTACCCCCTGTCCATCCTGATGCTGGCCGGGATCCGGGAGATCCTGATCATCTCCCCCCCGGAGGACACCCCGATCTATGAAAAGCTCCTGGGAGACGGGCACCGCATCGGGATCTCCCTCTCATATGCGATCCAGGAGACGCCCCGCGGCCTGGCGGACGCCTTTATCCTGGGGGAGGACTTCATTGGGGAGGACAGCGTCTGCCTCATTCTGGGGGACAATGTGTTCTACGGCCTGGACATGACCAGTACGCTCCGCGCCGCCCTGGCGCAGAACACCGGCGCCACCATCTTCGGCTATCCGGTGAAGGATCCCCGCAGCTTCGGCGTGGTGGAATTCAATCGGGAAGGAAAGGTGCTCTCCATCGAGGAAAAGCCCGAGAAGCCCAAGTCCAACTACG
>JAEEGL012392921.1_pt1 | contig 25186 bp, 17 predicted proteins | sample 9134231 | NCBI WGS metagenome assembly JAEEGL01 (sample SAMN16246548, study PRJNA631951) | gut metagenome | biome: gut microbiome; feature: rumen; material: fiber-attached | host: Bos | place: Iran: Karaj | collected 2018-10 | reverse complement strand
TCCTTTTTTCCAGACATTGATGTGCTCTACGCCGGAAAGGTGGTTATACAGGCTGTCTGTATAGCCTTCCTTGGGCCAGATGCTGGTAGGTGTGCTGCCCACGAAGCGTTCTACCCAGTCCATGGAGATGTAATCGGTGGCCCGTACGCAGCGGTTCCGGGAAATAGACGTCATTCCGTGGTCCCCGGCCAGGATAAAGTTGATTTTATCGGCATAAGGGAGGGCCATCAGGCGAAGGTAAAGGCTGTGCATGAGGCTGTCCATCTCTTCGCACATTTCCTTGGTTTCAGGAGAGATGGGGCCATACACGTGGCCCATGTGGTCGGGTTCGTCAAAATAGCCCATCACCAGACGGGGGCGCTCCTTTTCCGGAAGGCTCATCAGGCGCACAATCTCGTCGCAGCGCTCGCTGAAGGTCCAGTGGGGCTCCTCGTCCCAGTGCCGGTAGTAGGTGGGATAGGTTTCCTTGATGGGAATGTCCGAACCGACCCAGTATATGGCGGCACACGTGACGCCCTGCTTCTGGGCCGTGACCCAGATGGGTTCTCCCAGATAATAGCGCGGGTCGAAACGGGCCTCGGCGTCCCGGATGGCATACCCGTGCTGGGTTTCGGGATTCCAGAAAGAATTGTTGACAAGTCCGTGGTGGTCCGGGACCAGGCCGGTAGCCATGGTATAGTGGTTGGGGAAGGTGGAGGAAGGGAACGAAGGTTCCATCCGGGCCTTCACACCCGCCGTGGCCAGGGAATCGAAGAAGGGCATCTCGTAATAGTCGGGATAGTCCCACCGGTTGCCGTCCAGGGAAATGATTACGGTATAGGTGTCACTTTGGTTTTGACAGGCAACACTCGCGAAGAGGGTCGTCAGGAGGATAAAACTAAGGACTTTCCGCATAGGATTTCGTTTGAATCCTCAAATTTAATCATTTTTTACATTTTTTCCGAGAAAAAGGCATCTCTTATTGGTGTCCATGCCGGCTCCTTCCACATCGCGTGGCCACAGGTGGGAATGCAGACAAAATGCTTGTCCTTCGTACCCAAATTGTTGTAAATGGCAAAGTTGGTGTGCGGCGGGCAGGTGGGATCCTGCAGGCCGAAGGCCATGATGACCGGACAGGTGATCCGCGGGGCGAAGTTCTTCACATCAAAATAGGATAGGGTGCGGAAAAGGTCTTCCCGGCTTATCCCCTGCTGGTCGGCCTGGGCAAAGACTTCGTGGACGGGCCACCACACAATGCGGGCGTAGTCGGGATAATCGCCCAGGAAGGGGACCGCCAGTGAAGCGGCTCTGATGCGCTTGTCCGTGGCGGCGGCAATGGCGGTGAAGGCTCCGCCCTGGCTCTCGCCCAGGGCGAAAATCCGGTCCGCATCGGCCTTTTCCAGGGAGGCGGCAAACTCCACCGAGCGCTTGACGTCGCAGAAGGCGCCGCGGTAGTAGTAAGTGTCTTTGTCGGCGATGCCCTGGCTTACCCAGCTCTCGGCCGCTTTCTTGAAAAGGCCCTGTCCCCGCACGCTCACCATAATATCGATGCGGTCCGGGTTGCCGGAGGGGTCAAAACGGAAGAGCTCGGAACCATAACCCATGTATTGGAGGAATACGGGATACTTGCCGGGGGCGTTGGGAAGGCAGACGGAGCATCCGGCCGTCACTCCGCCAAGGGATTTGTAATAAACGTCGTAAGTGGTGCGAAGTTCGTTGGAGTATTCGGGAACTTCTACCCACTCCGGCTCCAGGGGGATGGCCTCCAGTTCCTTGAACGTGCGCTCCCAGAAGTCGTCAAAGTCCGCCTGGGCGTCGGGGGCGCTTACCACGGCGTCGGGTCGCACGCCAATGTTGAACCGTACGGAATCCCTCAGGCGCACCTGATAGAAGCCGGGTTCCAGGGAGCCCAGTTCTACCCGGAGGGTGCTGTCGGCCTCAACGACGGCATCGGCCTCAAACACCACCTGCGGCTCTCCCATGAGGGAACGGTCCGTGACCAGGCAGAAGCTGGCCGGGCCGGGCGCGGCGTCCACGCGGGTGGCCAGCGAATAGGGGGCTTTCCCCAGGAAAAGCCAGCCGTTGTCCGGTTCGCAGGTGCCGGTAGGTGTCTCAATGGCAGAATGGCAGGAGGCCAAGAGAAGGCAAATCAGGCCGATAAGGTAAAAATGGGCTCTCATATCGTGTTTTTTTCTTCAAAGATAAGCAGTTTTGAACAAAAGCTAAAAAGAATGCACAAGTGGATAACATGTAACGATTATAAATACGCTACCTTTGCACCCAGCTAGAACAACGAATAGTTCTTTGGTTAATAGTATGGTTAGGTAACAGAGCCCAGGTGTGACGCTTGGGCTTTGTTGCCGAAAAAAAGCCCGGGCGTGAGTCCGGGCTTTTCTGCAAGGAATGATTTTTGCTGCAATTTGCGGCCGTTAGTGAGTCGTGTCATTGGTATGAATTCCTTTCTGAAAAATTACGGGTCCACACTCCTTTTACTGGCTGGCCTCATCATAGGTGGTTTGCTAGGGGTTGTCCTGGGTGAAAATGCCGCCGTACTGCGCCCGGTGGGCAATCTGTTCCTTAATCTCATCTTTGTCCTGGTGGTTCCGCTGGTGTTTTTCTCGGTGGCCCAGTCCATGGTGGTCCTGAGAAAGAATGGCGTCATCGGCAAGGTGTTGGGAACAGCCATGGGTGTTTTCCTGGCCATGTCCCTGATAACAGGAATATTCACCTATGCCTTAATGAGTATCTGGAATCCCTTTACCTCTATTTTGGGTCAGGGAGGAGTCATTGACTTGTCCGGCGGCTTTCTGGATGAAGAAGTCAACATCGGCGATGCCCTGGTGAGTGCTTTTACGGTGAACGACTTTCCGCTTCTGCTCTCCCGCGAACATCTTCTTCCCCTTATTATATTTGCTTCCCTTTTCGGCCTGTCCGTCGCCCTTCTGGGGCAAAAAGTTCCTACGGTAGAAAAGTTTGTGGGCGAAGGATCCGAAGTCTTTATGAAGATGATGGATCTGCTCATGAAACTGGCCCCCATCGGCATCGGCTGTTATTTTGCCGACACCATCGGCCAGCTGGGCGGGCAGATAATGGGGAGCTATTTGCAGATTTTCCTGGTGGTGAGTACCGCTTGTGCGGTGGTGTTTTTTGTATTCTATACCCTTTGCGCACTGTACTGCCATATCCCCCTTGGGAAGTTCTGGAAGGAGATGATCCCCTCTTCGGCCACGGCCGTAGGCACCTGCTCTTCCGCCGCCTGCATGCCGGTTAATATGACCGCTGCCCGTAAGCTGGGAGTAGAGGGACAAATTGCCGATGGGGTCATTCCCCTGGGCACCAACCTGCACAAGGACGGCTCCGTTATCAACGCCCTGGCCAAGATTCTGTTTGCGCTTTATTTCTTCGGCATTACGCCCCAGGGAATAGGAGCCGCCGCCCTCATTATTCTCCTGGCGGTGCTGCAGAGTGCGGTGGTGGGCGCCATCCCCGTGGGCGGGATGACGGGAGAACTCCTCATCTGCGCAGTCCTGGGCTTAGACCCGTCCTTCGCGGCCACCCTTATGATTATCGGCACCCTTTGTGATATTCCCGCTACGCTCATCAACGCCACGGGGAACCTGGTGGCCGCCACGCTGGTACAGCGCCTGACAGCCCGGAAAGCATAACCATAGACCATACACTATTAACCATAAACGAACTGTTACACATGAAAAAGCTTTTCGCAACGTTTGTTGTGATACTGGCCGCCATGTCGGCCCGGGCGCAGGTGTTCATCATCAACGATAACATGATGGTGGGTCGCCTGAGCACCATCAAGGCTGCCGTGGTGGATTCGCTCAGCAACGAGCCCATCCCCTATGCGTCCTTCTACGTAATCCCGGTCAAGGACACCACCATCTCCAACTTTACCCTTACGGACGACAAGGGCCTGGCCAAACTGGAGGATGTCCCGTACGGCAACTATGTGCTCCACGTGGAAATGATGGGCTACAAGCCCTTTATCAAACAGCGGTATTACAGGGAGGAGGAAACCGACCTGGGTACCATCCGGCTGCAGCAGGACGAGCAGTTCCTCCGCGCGGCCGTGGTTTCGGACGTGGGCAATCCCGTGGTGGTTAAAAAAGATACGGTGGAGTTCAACGCCTCTTCTTTCCGCGTGGGCACCAACGACATGCTCAAGGACCTCATCAAGCGGATGCCGGGCATGGAAATCACGGAAGACGGCAAGGTGAAATTCAACGGTCAGGAGATAGACAAACTCACGGTGGGTGGCCGCACTTTTTTCTTCAACGACCAGTCTACGGCCCTGAACAACCTCCCCGCCTCCATTGTGGACAAAATCCGCGTGATAGACCGGGAGTCCGAAAGCGCCCGGGCTACAGGCGTGCAGGACACCCAGCGGGAAAAGGTGCTGGACGTGGCGCTCAAGAAAGAATATGAAAAAGGCTGGTTTGGCAATGTGGGTTTGAGCGCGGGCTCCACACTGGTTCCCAAGAAGGAGGACGAGCCCCTGCGGGACAACCGCGGGCTGCTTTACAGCGGGAATGCGCTGGTATCGGCCTATACGGAGAAAGACCAGTTCACCTTCATTGCCAACGGGCAGAATGTAGAGGCCTCCGAGGGCACCGTCTTCGTCCGGATAGAGGACGACGATTACGATTTGGAGGAACTGTCGTCCACTTTAATGGACCGGGGCCTTTCCACGGCCGCTCAGATAGGCGTTAACGCCAATACCTCCCGCATCAAGAACGTGGAGACCACCCTCGGGGCCAATTACAAATATGGGGACACGCAGACAGGTGCCCGCTCGGAACGCACTACTTATCAGGCCGATGGAGACCTGGTTTCCACCCGCGACAACAGCGGCCGGCGTTTTGAGAATTCCCTGGGCACCAATCTGGAATTCCAGAAGGAAAACGGCAAAGTGTGGTTCCACATACGCCCCTCCTTCAATTACTCGAAAACGGATGCCACCAGCACCGGCTCCTCGAAGACCTTCCGGGAGGGGCTGGAAATCAACAGCTCCGACCGCCTGCAACATAGCCTGTCCACCGGAAAGAACGCCGGTTTAGGGGCCGATGTTTCCATCCGGGAAATCGGTGGGAAAAAGGGCAGGAGCCTGCGTCTGGGAACCAACGTCAGTTACAAGACCAGTGCATCGGCCAGTGAAGAAAACTCTTCCCTCGTCTCCCCGGAAGGCATTGATTTGCGGGCTCTTACTTACGACGGTAATAGCCAGTCGTTCTCTAACAGCGCGTCGCTTATGTATAACGAGCCCTTGGGTGAAAAATGGAGCGCCCGGTTTACGGCAGGCTACAGCTTTTCCCGGAGCGGCAATCTGCGGGATGCCTTTGACGCCGCCGGAAAGAACGATTACTATTCTTCCGTGAGCCGGAACAATTACTTCCGACACGAGTACGGCGTGAATATGCGGTATCATTTTACCAAGGAGACCTGGGCGGGCCTGGGAATGGAGGTGGCCGGAGTGCTCAACGAAACCTTCTCCAAGAGTTACGGCATAGAGGCGACGGCCGGAAAGGGAGAGTGGGACTGGCTCCTGATGCCCAGCGGCGTTTTCGTGCATTCCAAGGGGCACAGCCGCCTTTCGCTCTCTGCCAGCACGTCCACCAGCAAACCGTCCAACGGCAAGATGCTACCTGTGCTCAACATTTCAGACCTTTCCCGCATGAGCGTGGGCAACGTGAACCTGAAAACCAGCACGCGAACCTTCCTCTTTGCCGACTGGACGCTGAACAATCCGGAAAAGTTCTCCAATCTCATGTTGTTTGCCTACGGAACCATTAACCTCAATACGGTAAGCAACGCCAACTGGTACGATGAAAACGGCATCCTGTACAGTATTCCGGTGAATGTGAAGAAGCCCACCATAAACTATTCGATGTCGGTCAATTACACAACGCCCCTGGATTCCAAAAAGGTTTGGACCCTGAGCCTGAAGAGCTATTTTTCCTATTCCCGGGCAGCCAATTACCTGGCCCAGGGTGTTCTCCCGGGGCTGGACAAGGATAAGTTCAATTATTCGGAGTTTATGGACTCTTTCTGGGGAGATGCCAGTGGAAGCCGTTTCTATAGCGGCGAGAGTGGTTTTAAGGAAACCCTGACCCAAACCTACACCCCGGAGTTAGGGGCGAGCGTCCGGTATAACCTGGAGCGCTTTTCTCTCCAGGCCGGCGTGGATGGTTTCGGCAATATCGGCCGATATTCGCAGGTGCAGGCCGCCAACTTGAACACCTTCAGCGCCCGTGTGTATGCCGAGGCTTCCTACACCACCAAGCACGAATTCGAGTTCCAGACCGATCTGGGATACAGGAAGTACTGGGGATATGCCCAGGGCTTCAACAAGCCGGAACTGCAGTGGAACGCCAGCATTTCCAAGAACATCGGCGCCTTCAACCTGAGCCTTCAGTTCAAGGACATCCTGAACCAGACGCGCAACCTGGACCACAACATTACGGCCAACTACCAGGAAGACACCTATCGTTTGGTGATGGGCCGGTTCTTCCTCTTCGGAGTCAAGTGGAACTTCGGCAAGATGAACGCCCAGCACAGCCGCCGGGCCCAGGATGCCACCTTCAACATGTTCTAGGCCGCTGAAATGCTTTGATGAGTGACAATTAAAGACTACATTTGTAACATGAAAAAACTATTGATACTTCTTCTGGCGCTGGGCGCCGTCCAGCTCAATGCCCAGGATCTGGAGCTTTACAAACAGGTTGTTAAGGAGCTGAGCTCGGACAAATTCCAGGGCCGAGGCTATGCCAAGGACGGGGCCAACAAGGCCGGCAAATACCTTCAGAAAGAGTTTGAAAAGGCAGGGGTCAAGGACGTGACCGTGCAGCCTTTCACCATTGACATCAACACCTTCCCGGGCAAGATGGAACTGTCCGTAGATGGCCAGAAACTTACCCCGGGCGTGGATTTCACCATGCGCGAGTACTCTCCGGGCATACGGGGAACCTTCCCGCTGTACTACGTGGACACGCTCAATTACAATTCGGAGAAAATCTTCCAGGACCTGGCCAAGCCGGAGAACAAGGACGCCTTCGTAGTGTGCGATTTCATGTTCTCGTACAAGCACAGGGCCGATTTTGCCCGCCTCCAGAAGAAGGACGGCGCCCCCAATGCCGGCATCCTTTTCACCTGGGACGAGCCCATGAAATTCTACAAGGCCTATGGCGAGAAAGTGGTGGACAAGCCCATCATCTGGGTGCCCCACCGCTTCCCCAGAGACGCCAAATCCCTATCGGCCGATATTGAAAACAAGTTCCTCAAGGACTTCGAACTCTTCAACGTGATTGCCAAGATCGAGGGCCGCGACCACAGCCAGTGCTATGTTTTCACCGCCCATTACGACCACCTGGGCAACCTGGGCAAGGACGTGTACTACGCCGGAGCCAACGACAACGCTTCCGGTACGGCCGCCGTGGTTACCCTGGCTGCCTACTTCGCCCAGCGCGTACCCCAGTACGACATGTATTTCATCGCTTTCTCCGGCGAAGACGCCAACCTGCGGGGTTCTACCTGGTTTGTGGAGCATCCCGTAGTGCCTCTGGAGCAGATCAAGTACCTGTTTAACATTGATATGATCGGGGACAACAACCCCGTTCAGTACTGCGAGGTGAGCGAGGAAGGCATGGCCGGCTTTGAGCTGTTTGAGGAAATCAACCAGGAAGAGCATTATTTCGAAGCCCTTAACCGGGGCGCCCTGGCGGCCAACAGCGATCACTATCCCTTTGCCGTCCGGCACGTCCCCTGCATCTTCCTGGAGAACGGGGAAGGAGACGCATTCAAGTACTATCATACCATCTATGACACTTACGAGAACGCCATCTTCACCAGCTACCCGCCGGTTTTCCGTCTGGTCCGTGATTTTATAGAGAATTACTAAACCGCTGGTTTACAATTTCTTCCGCCGCCGGGCATTCACTTGCCTGGCGGCGGAGTGCATTTGTCCACATTTTGTCCACATAAAAAGTTTAAAAAATATTTGCAAAACCAAAAAATTGACTTACCTTTGCGGTGTACTATTAAACTATTACACCAGAACATGAAGAAGTTAGTTGTTTTTGGAATGATGCTCATGACGGCTTTCACGCTTGCCGCCAAGGAAAAGAGCGATTGGAAAGGAAAAGTGGTAGACGAGAAAGGCGAGCCCGTGGCTTACGCCAATGTCGCGGTCCTCTCCCGGGCCGATTCCACCATGGTATGCGGCGCCGTCACCGAGGAAGACGGTACCTTTAATATAATAACCACCGAAACCGACGGGATCATGATGGTCGCCATGCTGGGTTACCAGACGGTCTATTTCACGCCGGTAGACGGCATGGTCATCACCCTTCACGATGACACCGCCCTGCTGGAGGCCGCTTCCGTGCAGGCCATCATGCCCAAGACCAAACTCACCGGGGAGGGCCTGCAGACCAACATCCACGGCTCCGTGCTGGAGAACGTGGGTACGGCCCAGGACGTGCTGGCCAAGACGCCGGGCGTCATCAAGGGCCAGGACGGCAGCCTAGAGGTCGTCGGAAAGGGCACTCCGCTGGTGTATATCAACGGCCGTCGCATGACGGATGCGTCCGAATTGACCCGCCTGCAAAGTAATGAAATCCAGAGTGTTGAGGTCATCACCAACCCGGGTGCCCAGTACGACGCTTCCGTACGTGCCGTAGTGCGCATCAAGACCGTGCGTCGCCAGGGTGAGGGCTTCGGCCTCAATCTCAACGCGTCCGACGAGCAGTCGTTCCAATGGGCCAAGGGCAACGATCCCTTCGGCGCCATCAATGTAAACTACCGCACCGGCGGCGTGGACATCTTCGGCGGTATCAACTATGCACACAATACCTTCCGTCAGTCCAGCGACCTGGTGAAGGATACATACGGCATCAACAAGCACATCCGCAACGACGGTGACCTCGTGGCCGAAAACATCAGCAACTCCCTATACGGAAACGCCGGTGTCAACTGGCAGATTGCCGACAACCACTTTGTGGGTGGAAAATTGGAGTGGGGCCGCCGCTTCAATCCCCAGAGCATGACCCTGGTGAACGACAATGTATTTGAAGACGGCGTGCTGGTGGACAAGCTCACCACCACCTCTGTGGATGTGCTGGGCGACAAACTTCCCTATAATCTGGGCGCCAATATCTACTACAATGGCCTCGTGGCCGGAAAACTGGGCATTGACATCAACCTGGATTACTATGGTAACCAGGATTCGGCCCAGACCACCTCTACGGAAAGCAGCGACATGACGCATGACGCTTCCATCCACTCCCTGAACGACAACGATTCCAAGCTGTACGCCGCCAAGGCCGTGCTCTCCTATCCCATCTGGATGGGCCAGCTGCAGGTGGGAACGGAAGAAACCTTCTCCCGCAGGCACGACAACTATTCCGTCGAGGGCATTCCCGTACCGTCCTCCAAGGCAACGGTGAAGGAAGACAATATCGCCGGTTTTGCCACTTACGGTGCCTATATTCCCAAGGTGGGCCAGTTCAGCGCCGGCCTGCGCTACGAGCATGTACACTACTCCTATTGGGACGAGATGAATCCCCTGGCTGCCGTTCAGCGCCGGTATTCCAACTGGTTCCCCTCCGTCTCCTACGCCAATGTCTTCGGTCCGGTGCAGCTCATGCTCAATTACAGCACCAAGACCACCCGGCCCAACTACGCCAACCTGTCCAGCGCCATCCGCTACAACAGCCGTTACATCTGGCAGAGCGGTAACGCCGAACTGCAGCCCAGCATCATGCACAACGTAAGCCTGGGTGCCGTGTATAAGTGGGTCACAGTCATGGTGGACTACACCCGCATGGACAACGCCATGATGACCTGGAGCGAACCCTACAACGACGAAGGCGTGGTGCTGGTGAAGCCCCGCAACATCGAAGAGCCTTTCCGTACCATGGCCGCCTATGTGAACCTGACGCCTACCATCGGCCCCTGGAATATCAATTATACCTTCGGCATTCAGCCTCAATGGCTTAGCATCACGGTGAAAGACCCTCGCGAGGCCAGCGGCAAGCGCGTGACCAGCTTCAACGGCAAGCCCCTCTTCTTTGCCCAGCTGTTCAACACCTTCACCGTCAAGGGTGGATGGCAGTTTGAATTGGGCGGCGTGCTGCACAGCCGGGGATATACCCAGAACCTGTATCTGAGAAACGTTTACTTCAATCTTAGCGCCGCCGTGCAGAAGACCCTGCTCAAGGACGGATCCCTGGTACTCCGCCTGGAAGGTTCCGACCTCACCCGAACCGGTCACTACAACGTGGACTCCGACTTCGGTAACCACACCATCGTGCAGACCAATATGATGGATACCCAGCGCATCAAGCTCTCTATCCGTTACAACTTCAACACCACCCAGAGCAAGTACCGCGGTACCGGTGCCGGCGCAGAGGCAAAAGCCAGAATGTAAGAAAAAGGGACAGACCTTCAGGCCTGTCCCTTTCTTATTTAACTACTTCTGTTAGAAGGAGTAATAGAGACCGAGAGAGAGGGCTCCCACGCCGGTGGTAGAGAACAGCAGCGTCTTGTCTATGGAATCATAAGCCAGGCGGCCGATATGACCCATCACATCCCAGTGGTCGCTTATTTTAAAGCTGATACCCGGTGCGACGTAGGGATTGTAGGAGAAACGGGATCCCCAGGTGAGTCCCACGCCGGCTTCCACGAAAAAGGACACGGGGCCGGAGCTCCAGAAGAAATACTCTGCATAGGGGGTTGCCGTAAAGGTGAAATTGTCACGGCCGGTAGTGGAGGCCAGGTTGAACGAGGAGCCGAAACACCAGTTGCCCCAGGTATAACCCACATCCGGAGTAAGGCCGATGTGGGTGACGGTGGTCTCTTGGAACTGGGTGCTCACATAGACGGAGCCGCCCACATAAAACTGGGCGTTGGCGGCATGTACAAACGCAAACAGGCTCACGATAGCCAGGATAACAGCTTTCTTCATAGCTTCTTAATAGTTTTTGCAAATATACATCTTAGCCTTTACAAGGCCAAATCTACCAGTACGATGGCGGCCATGGCCTCTACAATGACGGGCGTACGCAGGGCGAAGCAGACGTCGTGACGGCCGGGAATTCCGGCTTTGGCTATGCTGGCCGTGGGTTTGAATGCCACGCGAAATACTACGGGATTGCCGTTGGTGATGCCGCCGTTCACGCCGCCGGCGTGGTTGGTCACGGGCGGCTGGGGGTGCTTGTGACGGCCACAGCAGTGGTGTTCGCCGCCCTCTTCGTGCTCCCCATGGCAGCAGTGGTGCTCTTCGCCCTCTTCGTGATGGCAGCCGCATTCATGGCCTTCTTCGTGCTCTCCATGGCAGCACTGATGCTCTTCTCCTTCGTGATGGTGGCAATGGTGCTCCGGGAAGGGGTCGTTGTGCTCGGATCCTTTCATGGCGCTGGCGGCAAAGCCGTCACCAAACTCGACGCCCCTGACGCCGGGAATGGCAAAGACGGCATGGGAAATCTGGCTTTCAACGCTGTTCCAGAAGGGTTCACCCAGGCCGATGGGAAGCCCTTCCACGGTGCATTCCACTACGCCGCCCAGGGAATCTCCCTCGGCCTGTGCGGCCTTCAGCGCCTCCGGCCACTGACTGGCGTCGGAAAGGCCGCCTACGGCCACCAGCCTGGCGTTGAACTTGGCAAAATAGAGCATTTTCTTGGCGATGACGCCGGCTGCAACCACGCCCAGGGTCATCCGGCCGCTGAAATGGCCGCCTCCGCGGGGGTCGTTGAACCCGCCGAATTTGAGGTTCGCCGTGAAATCGGCGTGCCCCGGACGGGGATTCTTGCGGAACTGCTCGTAGTCCTCGCTACGGGTGTTTTCGTTCTTGAACAGGATGGTGAGCGGGGCGCCGGTGGTCTTGCCTTCGTAGACGCCGGAGACAATCTCGGGTTCATCGGCCTCCAAGCGCGGGGTAGTCCCCAGTGCGCCGGCCTTGCGGCGGGAGAGGTCTTGTATGAAATCGGCCTCGCTCAGAGGAATGCCGGGCAGGACACCGTCCACGGTTACGCCAATGCGCGGTCCGTGGGATTCGCCAAAAATGCTGACTCTGAATTTATTACCAAAGGTGTTCATCTGCTATAGGGTTTGAGAGGACCGGTCAGGGTCGGTCATGACGGAAAACATTTCATTAAAGGTGGGGAAGGACTTGGCTACGCAGGTGACGTCGTCAATCTCTACGGGACTGTCGGCGCCCAGGGAGGCCACTTTGAGGGCCATTACCATGCGGTGGTCGGCGTGGGAGCGGAAGGATCCGCCGTGCAGCAGCTTTCCTTGCAGGATGCGCTGCGTAAGCCCCATTCCGGTGATAACCATCTCATCTTCTTCTATTTGGACGGGAACGCCCATCTGCTGGAGCATCTCCTCAATGGCGGCCGCGCGGTCGGTTTCTTTGTGGCGCAGGCGCTCTACGCCCAGCAGGTGGCTTTCGCCAGGGCAGAATGCCGCCAGCACCGCCACTATGGGGAAGAGGTCCGGACAGTTGTTGAGGTCTGTGTGGAAGGGACTCAGCGGTGCGCGGCGCACGTGGATGGGCCCGTCGGGGCTGTCCAGCTGCGACATGCTGGCGCCGGCTTCCATAAGGATGTCCATGATGGAAATATCGGCCTGAAGGCTCTCTGTATCAAGTCCTTCTACTTCTACGTCTCCGAATATGGCTCCGGCTACCAGGAAGGGAGCGGCGCCGGACCAGTCGGCCTCGATGGCAAAATCGGCCGCCTTGTAGCGCTGTCCGCCCTTGATGTGGAAGTTCACGCCGGTGCAAAGGCTCCAATCCTGCGTTTCCATGAAGTCGTCGTCGCCCTCCATCTCCGAACTCATGCGGATTCCGAACTTTTTGAGCACGTCTACGGTGATAAATAGGTACGGAATACTCCGGGGTTCATGGACATATAAGGCCGATTTTCCCTCACAAAGAGGAAGGGCCGCCAACAAGCCGCTCAAGAGCTGCGAACCACCCTTTCCGGAGACGTCTGCGCGGCCCGGAATGAGGGGTCCGGAAACCCTCAAAGGTAGGTAACAATCCTGTTTCCTCTGATTTTCTCCTTCCGGATACAAACGGACGCCAAAAGACGCCATAATATCGTGAGCACTGGTTAGAGGCCGGTTGAGAAGGGTTTTTTCTCCGGTGACCAGAACGGGCTGGTCTGAAATTACCGAAAGAAGCGGGATGACAAACCGTGTTAAAAAGCCGGATTCTCCGCAATGAATTTCTGACAAATGAAGGCTCTCCGGTGATGTGCCAATTCCGTGTATAACAACGGTGTTACCCTCGATTTCTACCCCTGCTTTTAGCATTTTTGCGGCCTTTATCGCGCTTTCATTATCTCCGCAGGGTGTGTAACCCCTCAAATGAGACGTTCCTTCGGCCAAAGCGGCGGCAATAATGGCCCTCTGGGCAAAACTTTTGGAAGAAGGCATGGGAAGGGCCGAGGATTTTACAAACCGGAAGCCGCCGTACACGGCTTTCTCCATGGCTTCCATGCTCCACTGGCCCGGAGCGGTGGCCTCCTCTTCGCTGAGGCAGGCGTAGGTGAAAGGTGCGCCGCAGCGCAGGGCATCCAGGCGCGAGGTGCGTCCGGCATCACCCATACAGAAGGCTATCAGGGAGCCGGGGGCGGCATCTTTGTAGAGGGCGTGGACGGTGGTATTATCGGCCTCTGACGTGGCTGTAGTAACGATTTTTACCACTTCGCCCCCAAAGCTGCGGGCCCTTTCCACCAGTGACTTAAGAACTTCCAGGGGCGGCGTGCCGTTGAAGTCGTGGTAGGAGCGGATGAGGACGGTTCCGTATTCCCGGCAGGCCTCGCGGATGCGGCGGCCCACCGCGGCGGGCGCCTCCATCTCCAGGTCGGCATATTTGGCGCCGGCCCGGATGGCCATTTCCAGCAGTTCCGGGGCCTGGGATTCCTCGCTCATGCGGCAAGTCGCTATGAGCGGAACGTCCGAATCCTGAAACAGTTGCTCTATCTCATCGTCTTCCAGGGCGCAGCGGTCCAGACGGATTTCGGCCATCTCTACGCTTTCCAGAATCTTCTGAATCTCCTGGAAGTCCTTATTTTGAATGCTAACGCAAATCATTCATTGCCTCCTTTACGGTCATTTCCTGGATTACCACCCGGCCGGGTGCTTCTATGAGGATCCACTTGACGCGGCCCTCGGCGGCTTTCTTGTCCACCGCCATGGCGGCCGCCAGGTTTTCCAGCGGATAAGGGCATTCGACGGGCAGGCCCACGGCTTCAATATTGGCCCTTAATTTTTCTTCCAAACCCTTCTGTGCCAGGCCGATACGCTCCGACAGCCGCGCTGCCAGGATCATTCCCATGGCCACGGCCTCGCCGTGATGGATGTCGTCGCCTTTCTTCTGCGCCTCATGCTCAATGGCGTGGCCGAAGGTATGCCCCAGATTCAGTTTGGCGCGGATTCCGTGCTCCTGAGGGTCTTGGCTTACAATATCGGCCTTGATTTGGGCGGCCTTGCTTATGAGGGTGGGCGTTACGCCTTTGAGGGCGGCTTCGTAGGCCTCGGCGTCTCCGATGAGGAAGGTTTTAAGCAGTTCGGCCAGGCCGGCGCGGTACTCACGGGGCGGAAGGGTCTGCAGGACTTCAGCGCAAAGGAACGTGTATTCCGGCATGCGGAAGGCGCCCAGCATGTTCTTGTAGCCGTCCAGATTAACACCGGTTTTTCCGCCGATGGCTGCATCTACCTGCGCCAGAAGCGTGGTGGGAAGGTTGGCGTACCGGATGCCGCGCTTATAGATGGCGGCGGCGAAGCCGGTCATATCGGTGGTGATACCCCCGCCTACGGCCACGAGGAAAGCATTCCGGGAAGCCCCGGCCTCCAACAGCCTCCGGCAAAGCCCCTGCACCGTCTCCAAAGTCTTAAGTTCCTCAGAGGTTTTCAGGCCGATGGCTTCTTTAGCCAGTGGAAGGTCCTTCAGAACAGCCTCTGCCAGTCCGGCGACGTTTTCGTCGTAGATGACATAGAGTTCCGGCTCTTCCCTCAGGAAGGCGGCGACATCGGCAATATGGGCGAGTCCCTTAATCATAGACTACAAAGATAAGGGAAAAAATCGGCAGTTACCAGTCTATTTCCACCTGTACGCCGTCCGGCTGGTTGGGGAAGCGCAGTAAACAGGTCTTGCTGGCCTCGTCCCAGGCGGCCGGAGGGGCTTCTCCGTTTACCAAAACCGTCTTCGGAGGGGCTGGAAGCAGGATGCGTGTGACGTTCCAAGTGTCGGCCGGTCCCTTGCAGGTATAGGAGAAACGGTTCTTGCTGCGAGTCTCATCATAGGCCCGACTGGCGGCAGTTAGGATCTTAGGCGCTTTTCCGGCCCGGGTTACATCATAAAAGAGGGCCTGCTGGCCGGGAAGCACGGTTTTTTGGTGATAAACCGGCAGGGCGGGGTCGTAAAGGTCAATGAAACAGCCTTCCATCGTGAAGGGTTCTCCGCCGACTTCATCCATCACGGCTACGATGCGGTAGGGCCCGCGCTCCAGGTATAGCGTATTGGTGGGACGGAACGTCTCCTTCAGGCTTTCCAGGGCATTCAGGAGGGCTTTTTCTCCATCGGCCTGCTTGACGAAGACCTCCGGATCCTGCCTCATGATGCAAACCGTTCCCTTGCCGTACGGGTAGATTCCGGCCGGGGCGCCGGCGTTAATGCCCATTTGTTCAAATAAATGGTCGGCCGGGGCGGCATAATGGTTCTCTCCGGTATTCCACCATTCCTGCACTTGCTGGTAGGGGTCACTGTCTGTGCCGCAGTAGAGGAGTTTGCCGCCGCGGCGCACCCAATCGGCCAAATACTTATGGGCCTCCGGATCCAGCGGCTTCATGTTGGAGTAGGTCATGAGCATCACGCCCACTCCCTCCAGGGCATTTTTATGCATAAGGTTCTCAATATGAACCATTCCCACCCGTTGTCCCCGTTTGAGAAGTGGCATGGCCAGGCCGAAGAAATCCGACAGGGTGGAATCCCGCTGGAACATCAGGGAATTGGCCATAAGCACGCTGAAATGGCTGGGCTGCAGCTTCTCCTTGGGCATTTCCTGCAAGGAATGGGTCATCACCTGCATCATTGTGGCATATTCGGCCGGAATCCTGGACTTTTCGGCCGATCCCGGACGCACGGGATACAGCTTTTCATAAATGCGCGCCGGCCAGGGCATGATTTCATAATCGGCCACCTGCGGGTACAGGAGCTGGGCTGTGAAGGTAGCCTGGTAGTTTCGCTTGTAATCTTCCCAGTCGCGCACGCCGTCTTCGATAGGGTCCGTGAGGAACCAGAGGGCGCGGCCGGTAGGGGCCGTCATGGAGGCCATACAGCCGTATTCCAGGAAGGCGGTTTCAAACACGCGTTCCTTCCGTATACCATTATAATAATTAAGGACGCGGGAGGTGCCGGTCCACACCTGGGCAATATACCCATCCACGCTCTCCAATGAGGCTAGAGAAGCTTCTGGGCTCACAATCTGCCACTGCGTGTAATTGATAAGCGAGTGGGTGGGAACGTAACACTTGATGTCCCGGCCCAGGCTCCGGCCATATTCCTTTGCGTATGTAAACGCCTCATCCAGAGCGCGGTAATACAGGTGATACTTGAGTTTGGACGTGAGGTAAGTGGCTTCCGGAGATTCGTGCTGCGGCCGCCAGGGGGTGCCGTAATAGGCTTCCCATTCCCGCTTGAAGGCGTCGGAATACCCGGCCGCTTTCCAAAACTCCGGCTCTTCCAGGAAGATGTGATCCACGCCGGCATCAACCACCCGCTTGATAATCTGCTCCTTGAAGTATTTCAGATAGTTTTCTGTGGGAGCAATGTAGGGAACCATCTTCCCGTGCCAGAGGGTATCTCCCCGGGCATTCACCTGCCCTTCGTCCAGATGGGTTTTCCCATCCCACGCGCCGGTAAAGTAGTCCTGGTAGCCGCCCCAGGCGATGCCGGTCATGAAATGGGTCTCGTAGCCCCGTTCCTGCCAGGAGGCAAGGCGCTCTTCCAGCGTCCCATTGACGCCGTAAACCATTACGGCATCGGCCCTTACGTCAATGGAGGGTCGCCAAGGCTGGCTGGACTGGAAGGTAGTTTTGACATTTTCCCGCACCGGCGTAGAGCAGGCCGATAATAACAGAAGCAAAAAGGGCAGACAACGTCTCATGGAAAGGGGATTTGCTGCAAGTTACTCATTTTAACGGCGTCAGACAAAAAAATTTTGCAGTTCACCGAATTTGGCGTATTTTTGCAGTCCGTCGTCAACGACGCCCCTGCCCGGATGGCGGAATTGGTAGACGCGCTGGACTCAAAATCCTGTGATAGCAATATCGTGCGGGTTCGATTCCCGCTCTGGGCACCAAAATTAGAGCTAACAAGCTGATTATCAGCCGTTAGCTCTTTTTGTATGCGCATTATTGCCGAATAATTGCCGACTTACTATTCTTGAACCTTCTCTCCAAGGATATACCTCGCTGCTTCCTCGGCTTTCTTCGCCGCCCAGACAATCATCTTGTTGTCGTTCTTGAGGGCCTTGAGCCAGGATTGGATGTAGGCGGCGGAGTTCCGGAAGGCCTTTTCGTTCTCGATGCCGATGCGGTTGCAGAGCATCGCGCTGCCAATCTCAGCAACCAGCTCCTCGCGGGAATAGTCTTTGTCACCAAAGCGGGTGATGGTACTCTCTGACTTCCGGTTGCAGCGGGACTCGTGCATTGTTGAGTGAGTGAATTCATGGAAGGCGGTGGAGTAGTACTCCTCGGCCAGTTGGTACTGGGCGAGCCTGGGAACAACCACCTCGTCCCGGGCTGGAGAGTAATAGGCCGATGCGGATTCTTCCTCATTGAAGAATTTGAGGGTGCTTTCTCGCTGAAGGTAAGCGGAGATTACATCTTCAGCCCGCTGGATAGGGGAGAGGTTGGAACCAGGCTCAACCGCCTGGCACTTACTCTCAATGCCGACAGTGTCGTCGATATGGAAGACGCGGTACCACTTGAGAATCAGATAGCCGTCACGCTTCTTGTCTTCCTCTTCAGTGACTTCGTTTTTTTCAACGAATTGACAGTAGACGCAGAAGCGGGACTTGGCGCCAGGTTTCACTTGGCCATTCTTTGCCTGAATCTGATTCCATGTGAGCCATTCACCCGGCTTTCCCAACAGGAGCTGGTTCAGCATCGAGTACGCCTTCCGGGTAGTGTAACTGATTGCCATTGCGCTACCGCCAATCCAGGGCTGGTGCCAGGGGACGATGCCTTTGTTCATTTGTTCGATGATGCGGTCGGTGACCATTTGGTAAACATTTGCCATAGTATTCAATCTTTAAGTGTTCAAGGTGAAAAAGAAAGGCGCCCTGGAACGGGCGCCGTGCGAGGCCAGACTGAGCGCTATGCGCTCTCAGCCTCGGCTATCGGGTCGCAAGAGGCTACGACCAGGTCCATTCCAGTAGATTTCTTTCCATCCTGGGGCTTTGCGGGGCGGAAGAAGCCGCATACCTGAACCGGGGTCCCTTTCTTGAGGAGGTCTTCAGGGATGGGGGTGTCCTTGGCGCCGGTCTTGGAGAACATCACCAGGTCCACGAAGAGGGCGGGAGTTCCGGTAACGAAGTTGTGTGCCAGGGAGAAGCGGGCGACTTTGCCGTTTTTGCCATCGAAGATGCGGGCATCGGAGGTGAGGCGACCAGTGAGGTAGAAGCTGTTGTAGGTTTTCATAACTTTTGATTATTAAAGGGTTAAACTAAATTTCTGATACTGCGTCACGAATGCGAACATCCCCGTTCCAAAAATTTTCCGAAAAATTACAGAAACGTAGTGAGGATGAATTTTTCCAGGAAAATCCGGCAGGGAACAAGCCTCCCCACAGGAAGGCGCTGTGTATTTTGGAAAAGGGCTAGATGTCGCATCGTAGCTTTGTATCTGAAATAAGGAGACCCGTTAATCAAACTGAAAACCACAGCTTCATCACGTGGTCGTCTCTGATGCCAGCATGATGGGAAAAACCCAAAGGACCGATTCGCACACAATGCAGTCCGGAACCCCTGGCTAGCCTGTGAGACCGCGTTCTCCATGGCGCAAAGGATTCCCCTTGAAGACCAAGAAAGGGCGGTGAAGGAATGGGAGATTCTTCCAAAAGAGCAATAGGGGAAAGAATCGGAATGGAAAACCTGTAGTAGCCTTGAGCCGATGGAGGCGGAGAGAGAGTGCATAGCGCTCAGTCTGGCCTCAAGATGGGGCCTGTAGGCCCCTCGTGGACGTTGAACACAAGTTGATTTGAACCAAGGTAGCAGCCCAATATCGGCCTGGCCGGCTCTCTGTCAAGGTCGCGAAGCGTTCATTACAATCTTGACGGATTGCCGGCCGGGCAATACCTTTGCGGACTTGGTTCAGACAAAACCGCTGTCTCATGGCTCAAGTTTTACCAAATGGGCGACGACCTCAGGAAGGGCCCTTGGCGTCCCCATGGCATCCAGGTAGTGACGGAGGCGAAGACGGCCTTTCACGTAGACATGGGCGCCTTTCTCCAGATGAATGGATGACGCTTCGTCTTTATCAATGCAGGCAGATACGTTGAACCATGTTGTCTCAATAACCTGTGCGCCCCCGTCATCCTTATAAGCGTATTCTATAAGGAGGGAGAATGCAAGGCTCACCTTGTCTGAAATGGCATGTTGGCGAGCAATTCCAACAATGCCTCTAAGTTCAATACTGTTGAGGAATTCCATGATTATTTATCGTTTTTGATTGTAGTCGACTGTCATTTCATCGGCAAAACTGAAGTACGCATTCTCTGCCAAGATAATATGATCCAGGAGCGAGATATCCATAATGGTACATGCAGAACGGATTTTATCCGTCTGGCGAATGTCATTTGCGCCAGGATGAGGATTGCCGGAAGGGTGATTGTGTGCAAGGATGACCGATGTCGCATTCACAAGCAGTGCTCGTTTGATGACGGTACGGCTATCCATGATGGTGGCGTCGAGAGAGCCTTTTGTCAGCATCTCGCAGACAATTAAGGACAGGTCTTTGGTGAGATACAAGGCCCAGAGTTCCTCATGGTCGAGGGCCGATACCTTGTCTTTGAGGTAGTTTGCAGCCAGGTGACTGTTTCGAATCTGTAATCTTTCTTCAGAAGGTTTCATACTCTGTTTCCTTTAAGAATTTCTTTGCAAGATTTTATACTCCGAGTTCGCCTGTCAAGGGTTTCCAGATGGAAACTTGTCTTGCCCTTGACTGGCGTGGGAGACGAAGGGGTATATCTTTGCAAGGGAAATTCTGGAGAGTATAGAACGAACAACAACAAAAATAGTTAACTTTACGCAATTCGAACTAAAGTGAGAACCTATGGCCGCCAATACAACACAAAAACAAGCCGCCAAACAATTCGTCCGAGACTGGTCCGGCAGGGGATACGAAAAGGGTGAAACTTCCCGTTTCTGGATTGCCTTGCTCCAGAATATCTTTGGCATTCTGGACGCTACCAAGTTCATCGAGTTTGAGCTCCCGGTGAAGACCATCCTCAAGGAAAAAGGCTCCGACTTCATTGATGGCTATATCCCTTCCACCAAGGTGCTTATTGAGCAGAAAGGCTCCAAGATAGATCTCGGCGCCAAGTATCGGCAGTCCGATGGCTCAGAGCTTACGCCTTACCAGCAGGCCAGGAGGTATGCCGCCGGGTTACCCTTGTCGATGGCCCCCCGCTGGATAGTAGCCTGCAACTTCACCACCTTCGAGGTGCACGACATGGAGCGCCCCAACGATGCTCCGGAAGTAATCCAGCTTGCCGACCTTGAGAAAGAGTATCACCGCCTCACTTTCCTTGTGGACGATACCAACGTCCATCTCAAAAAGGAACTCGAAGTTTCCATCCAGGCTGGTGAAATCGTCGGTGTGCTCTACGACAAGATTCTTTCCCAGTACCGCAATCCCGAAGACCCCGAGACCCAGAAGTCCCTCAACAAGCTGTGCGTCCGCCTGGTGTTCTGCCTCTATGCCGAGGATGCCGGAATCTTTGGCTCCAAAGATATGTTCCATGACTACATGGCGCAGTTCAGTGCAGGGGAATTCCGGGAGAAACTTATCAAACTGTTCCGCATCCTGAACCAGAAGCCGGAGGACCGCGACCCTTACGAGGACGAGAAACTCCTGGCCTTCCCGTATGTTAACGGCGGAATGTTCTCCGGCGATATTGAGATTCCTCGCATCAATGAGGAGATCCGCTCGCTGATTCTCCAGCGTGCCTCCGACGACTTCGACTGGTCCCTCATCAGCCCTACCATCTTCGGTGCTGTCTTCGAGTCCACCCTGAACCCGGAGACACGTCGTGCCGGTGGCATGCACTACACGTCCATCGAGAACATCCACAAGGTCATCGACCCGCTATTCCTGGACGACCTCAAAGCCGAACTGGCCGACATCAAGGCAACCTCCGTGGCCAAGACCAAGCGCGAGCGTGCCTTCGCTTTCCAGGACAAACTTGCCGGTCTCAAATTCTTCGACCCTGCCTGCGGCTCCGGCAACTTCCTCACCGAATCCTACACCTCGCTCCGACGACTCGAAAACGATGCCCTGCGCATTATCTATGGAGATAACAGAGTTATTGGAGAAATGGCGGAACCTATCAAGGTCTCCATCAACCAGTTCTACGGTATAGAAATCAATGACTTCGCCTGCTCCGTGGCCCAGACGGCGCTTTGGATTGCCGAGTCCCAAATGATGCAGGAGACCGATGAAATCGTCGGCTTCAACCTCGATCCGCTGCCACTCAAGACCTACAACAACATTCACGAGGGCAATGCTCTCCGAATGGATTGGAATGATGTTGTTCCATCGACAGATTTGAATTACATTATGGGCAATCCGCCTTTCGTGGCCAAGACAGGCCGTTCTTCTGCTCAAGATTCTCATTCAAAAGCCATTATGGATGAAGAGCAAAAGGAAGATAAAGTTAAGTTATTGGGACCAAATAGCGGTGTTCTGGACTATGTTTGTTGTTGGTTTAAGAAAGCAGCTCTGTATATACAGAATACTACAATCAAAGTGGCTTTTGTTGCCACAGATTCTATTTGTCAAGGTCAACAAGTGGCACCACTCTGGAAGTCTCTGTTGACAGATGGAATCAAGATAAACTTTGCTTACCAATTCTTTAGGTGGGATTCTGAAGCAGGGAATAGCGCAACAGTTTATGTAATCATCGTTGGGATGTCCCTCATTGAATCCTATCCACGCTTAATATTCGATTCTGACGGCAAGCACATCGTTGAACACATTAATCCTTATCTTATTGATGCTCCAGATGTGCTGATTGAGAGCAGAAATAAGCCTTTGATGGATGTGCCCACTATGGGAATGGGTAATCAGCCTATTGATAATGGCCAGTATCTCTTTACTCCAGAAGAACGGGCGGACTTTATTAAACTTGAACCTCAAAGTGAAGCATACTTTCATCCTTGGTTAGATGCATACGGCTTTATCAATGGAAAAGAGAAATACTGTCTTTGGTTAGGCGAATGCTCACCGCGAATTATCAAGGAAATGCCTGAGTGTTATAAACGCGTCATCGCCGTTCGAGACTTCCGCTTGTCCAGTAATAGAGCTTCTACGAAGAAGTTGGCTGACAAACCGACTCGCTTCCAAACCGAGAATATGCCCAAAGGCAATTACATTGCAATTCCAGAGGTGTCGTCTGGAAACAGGCGTTATATTCCGATTGGTTTTTTGGATGACAGCGTATTATGCAGCAACAAGTTGCGTTTAATGCCCGAAGCTTCGCTATATCACTTTGGTATTCTTACATCTTCGCTTCATATGGCCTGGATGAGGACTGTTGGAGGATACTTTGGCCCGAGTTACCAATACTCGGTGAACATTGTTTACAACAATTTCCCTTGGCCAATGTTTACCCAGAACTCAAAAAAAGACGCGAGGGACAAGGTCGAGAAAACTGCTCAAGCAATTCTTGACGCAAGGGCTTTATTTCCTGATAGTTCCCTCGCAGACCTCTATGATCCAGATCTTATGCCTTACGAACTCCGCAGGGCTCACCGCGCTAACGACGCGGCCGTCCTGGAGGCCTACGGCTTCCCTAAAGACGCTACGGAAACAGAAATGGTTGCGCAATTGTTTAAAATGTACCAAGATATTGTAAATCAATAATGTGGCTATTGCGCAACCGCTTCGAAGAATAATAATCGCGCCCGGCTTTTCAAGATTCTTGAGTAGTTGACGTCATAAGGATTATCCAAAAGCGTTCGAAAAGATAAATTAGAGATATGATAGAATTGAATACCCCAAAGGAGTTGGGTGGATTATTATTCACAATAAAAGATATTGACTTTGATGCGACTATCGAATGCGATAATGAATGCTTCTATAGAGAGAGTAAGGATTGCAAATGTGGTTGGCTAAAAGATTATCGAAAAAGAGGTATTCATTGTCCCTATTTTAAAATACGGTGTGCGCGTGTCGTATTGAATATCAAAAATATTAGTAAGTATCCTGCCGGCAGGTTACCACCCACAGAAGATGCCATAATACTTATAGATAATTGCGGTCATTCATATCAGTACAATCTTTTATGTGAAGATAATATTCCTCAAGGGTTTTCTGATTGCGGTGATAATATTTCTGTAGGCACTCAGGCCGATTTCATTCTTGTTTATCCACTCCCTCGCGAGGGATGTTTTCATGTAAAATTGAGAATACTTGTTTGGGATGGACTTGAAAGATTCATTGATTTCTCTATCCTGCCAGAGAAAGATGAATTAGAGGGGTGGATTGACTCAATAAAAGAATCCATGCAATCTATTAATACTTTCCCAAAAGTCATATGAACGCGAAGAACAAGTACATCATCGCCTTTTTCTCAATCATAGCGGCGATGATAATATACACCATTATCTTCATCAACGCAGACAGTCATTTGGCGAAATGGACTGAAAGCGACCAGGCATGGATAATCCCCATCGGCATCCTCGCTGGACTCGGTTTCTTCGTCTCGCAAGAACTTTGGGACGAGAGTAAGAAAGAGAAGGAAGCGAAGAAAGAGCAAGAGAAGAAAGAAAAAGCAGAGAGGGAGGCACTGATACTGGCGGAAAAAATAGAAAAAGAGGAAAGGGAACGCAATAATTTGAGAATCAAGCATGAAATAGAAATCATCGAAAAAGAGATTGAGGATATGATTTCTATTCAGAAGCAGGAAGAAGAAAAGGATTGGAAGGATGATTTGTTTCGGGAGGAGTGCCATGCTAAACTCGCAAACGATCCTCAATATATTAAGTATTGGCAAGATCCGTTATGGATTAGAAGTCATGAGAAATTAGACCGGGAAATACAGGAGGAACGACAGCGTAAAAAGGATGTATTTGAAAAGAACATTCAAGCTCTACGAGAACAGATCCGTGTTTTACAGAAGCAAATTACCGAAAGCTAAAGCATTAAGTTAATCGAGTGACTAGCAGGTCGCATTTATATTCTGGTGATAGATATTAACATGATACGTCCCTTCAGTAAATCCTTACCTAAACAGGAAACGGCATCATCCTTAGACAAGCGTCCGGCCTCACTCTATACTTAATGGGTATTCGGATGAATAGTGGAAACGGACTTTATCAATTCCTCTGGACCAGACATCAACAGAGTTGATGTCACTCCATTGCAGCAGATTACGTTCTTGTGTGGGAATGTCCACTCCGTCCACGTTGCCTTATTCATTCTCGCCCCATGGCCGCGGACAGGACCTTGAATGGCGATTCGTGAAAAAATACTATTTTTGTACTCAACCACATGACAACCACTTAACATGAAAGACAAACCGGGAACCATCCCATCACATCTTTCAGTGTTTTGATTAATAACCACGGCGTTATGAAAAGAATTATAAATCAACTCCTTGTGCTAATCAGCATGATACTCATGATGGCCTCTTGCCAGAAGGCCCCGTTCGTAACACTGAACACGCCTCGGAGTTTCACTTTTACCCAGGATGGCGGAACACAGAGCATCACCTTCACCTGCAACCGGGATTGGAACGTGTCCTCTTCCGAATCCTGGATTCAGGTATCACCGTCTTCCGGATCAGCCACTGACGGGGAAATAACCGTGAAGATTACTTGTGCGGCTAACACAACCTATGACCCTCGTTCCGCTACTGTCACCTTAAAAGTAGAGGAGTTGAACGAAGTTATCTCCATTTCTCAAG
>JAEEGL016111818.1_pt1 | contig 25188 bp, 31 predicted proteins | sample 9134231 | NCBI WGS metagenome assembly JAEEGL01 (sample SAMN16246548, study PRJNA631951) | gut metagenome | biome: gut microbiome; feature: rumen; material: fiber-attached | host: Bos | place: Iran: Karaj | collected 2018-10 | reverse complement strand
TCGGCTCGGAATCATTGCCTATTACACTAAGAGACGGCTGTTCAAACGCGGGATCGGTATCTATCGGGATGCTGCGCGTTACGGCGTTTATCTGCTGCGGCGTATCGGAGCTTATATCCCCGACGCCGCACGATGCGGCAACGAAAAGAGTCATAAGCAAGGCCGTCCAGACGATCAGCTTTTTTATCTTGTTTTTTCTTTCTTTCCTTTTCATTACCCGCATCTTTCCGATCTGCCCGCAAACGTCCCCCTACATAGTAAAGGGTCTATATCACTTGTTTTTATATACCTTTATATAATAGTAATCGCAGCTCTTGACGCTGGAATCGTTGAAATCGGCGGTAGCTCCGATCTTAACGGTGTGCGCGCCGGGAGACGCCGTGAACTCGGCGAGCAGATAACCGAAGGTCGAGTTGTCGCTTCCCGTCGGGGTCAGCTCGACGTCGTTCTGCTCTCCGTCGTCAAAGGTATATGAAAGTCCGCGCTTGCCGGGGTTCATGGTCCTGGCAACGTATTTTACCACCAGGGTATAGGTACCGGCTTCCTTGATCTCGAAATCATACGCGGTATAGTCCTTGTTCTTTACGCAGGAGGAGGGAGCCGTGCTGTATACCGTTCCCTTGCTGCTGTCATAATCTCTCGAAGCCTTGTTCATGACGAGAGTCGAAAAATCGGCGTCCTTGGGCTCCGCCGTGACCATCGATTCTTTCTTCAGCGCCTTTACGGCCGTCTTATCCGTCACGTCGGTCGGAGAGACCGCACCGCCGGCATAAGGAATGTCAGTACCCGAGGCCTTCCCGCTCGACGTGCCCGAAGAGGGCGTACCGGTGCCGGAGGGCTCCGAGCTTCCCGTCGTGCTGCCGGTCGAAGCGCTTGAGGAACTGCCGCTCGAAGCGCCCGCGGTGCCGGAAGGACTGTCGGTCGAGCCGCTTGAAGAGCCGCTGCTTGAGCTGCTTGAAGAACCGGAAGTACTGCTGTCGGTCGAACCGCTCGCAGAGCCGGAAGTACTGCTGCCGGAACTGCTCGACGAGCTGCCCGTCGTGCTGCCGATCGATGTCCCCGAAGCGGCGCCCGTCGCGCTCCCCGTTTTTTTGCCGCACGCCGCAAAAGCGGTGACCAGCATCAACGCTATAATAATAACGGAAATTATCTTTTTCATTTTCGTCCTCCGGTCAAAGTATTTATATTATTCAGTTTACCATTTTTGTATATATTGTCAAGTCTCGGGAGAGTCTCCGCTTTTTCGCGCGAAAAAACTCCGCGCTTTCGTCCGAAAGCGCGGAGCCTTGTTTTCAGCGATCTTAAAATTACTTGATCTCGACTTTTGCGCCGGCTTCTTCAAGCTTTGCCTTGATAGCGTCGCACTCGTCCTTGGAAACGTTCTCCTTGACCGGCTTCGGTGCGCCGTCAACGAGATCCTTGGCTTCCTTAAGTCCGAGACCGGTGAGCTCACGGACTGCCTTGATAACGGCGATCTTGTTGGCGCCGATCTCGGCAAGAACGGGGGTGAACTCCGTCTTCTCTTCTGCCGCCGCTGCTGCGGGGGCTGCGCCGCCTGCCGCTACCGCTACGGGTGCCGCTGCGGAAACGCCGAATTCCTCTTCAAGAGCCTTGACGAGCTCGGAAAGCTCCAGGACCGTAAGTTCCTTAACTGCGTCGATAAGCTTCGTTACTTTTTCGCTTGCCATATTAGTTTACCTCCAATTTTATTTTTTCAGTTATTCTGCCGCGGCTCCCCCGGCGGGGGCTCCCTGCTTCTCGGCTATCGCGTTGATAGCGCGGGCAAGCGCCGCTATGGGAGCGTTCATCGTTCCGAGGACCGTTGCCAAAAGAACGTTCTTGCTGCCCAGCTTGGAAATCTGCTTGATCTCGTCCGCCGAGACGAACTTGCCTTCCATGAATCCGCCCTTGATGTTGAAGACCTTGTCCTTTTCCTTCTTCGCTGCGAAATCGCAGAGGACCTTGGTGGGGACTATGGGATCTTCCATGCCGAGAGCCAGAGCCGTCGTTCCGTTGAGGAGCGGTTCAAGCTCGCTCAGGCCGAGCTCTTTTGCGGCAAACTTGGTCAGCGTGTTTTTGACGACGCTGTATTCGACGCCGTTCTTGCGAAGATCGGAGCGCAGCTTGGTGTCTTCGTCGACCGTGATGCCTTTATAATCGACAAGGACTCCGGAGCAGGCCTTTTTCATCTTGTCGGTAAGCTCCGCGACTACCGCTTTCTTCTCCGCCAACACCTTTTCATTAGGCATGCTTTTTTCACCTCCGTGTATTGATAAAAGTGCCCTCGCGCCAAAAGACGCAAGGGCACAAAAACACATAACGTATTCTCGCTTCCTCGGCAGGACGGGGCTCCCCGTTTACTTTTCTCCTGCTGTCTTTGGTTTGAGCAGATTGTATTATATCAACAGATCGGCGATCTGTCAATAGTTATTTTTTAAAGCTCCATTACCTTGTTGGGGCTGATCTTGACGCCGGGGCCCATGGTCGAGGCTATGACGCAGGAGCGGACGTACTGTCCCTTTGCCGCCGCCGGCTTTGCCTTGACTATCGCGCCGAGAAGAGCGTTGAAGTTCTCCTGCAGCTTCGCGGTGCCGAAGGACGCCTTGCCTATCGGGCAATGTATGATATTGGTCTTGTCGAGACGGTATTCGACACGGCCTGCCTTGGACTCCTTGACCGCCTGCGCCACGTTCATGGTGACGGTTCCCGCCTTGGGGTTAGGCATAAGGCCCTTGGGTCCGAGGATACGACCGAGACGTCCGACAACGCCCATCATGTCCGGGGTCGCGATGACGACTTCGAATTCGAACCAGTTCTCTCCGGTGATCTTTGCTACGAGCTCCTCGCCTCCGGCATATTCGGCGCCCGCGTCAAGAGCCTCCTGGATCCTGTCGCCCTTGGCGAAAACGAGAACGCGGATCTTCTTGCCGGTGCCGTTGGGAAGGACGATAGCGCCGCGGACCTGCTGATCCGCATGACGGGAGTCGACGCCGAGCTTGACGTGGACTTCTATCGTCTCGTCAAACTTTGCCTTCGCGGTCTTGAGCACTGTATCTATTCCCTCTGTCGGGTCGAAAAGCTTGGAACGGTCATACAGCTTGGCGCTGTCGACATATTTTTTTCCTCTTTGCATTGTTTTTCCTCCTAAAAGTGGTTTTTCGGATGATTATCCTCCCACGTTCGCAGAACACGTCTGCGGCTATGAAAAATTACTCTTCGACGGTGATTCCCATGCTGCGGGCCGTTCCCGCGACCATGCTCATCGCGCTTTCCAGAGAAGCGGCGTTAAGGTCGGGCATTTTGAGCTCGGCGATCTTCTGAACGGATGCGCGGCTTATCTTTGCGACCTTCTTCTTGTTGGGCTCTCCGGATGCTTTCTCGATACCGCATTCCTTCTTGATGAGGACGGCGGCGGGCGGAGTCTTCGTTATGAAGGAGAAGGAACGGTCTGCGTAGATCGTGATGACGACCGGGATCAGAAGACCCGCTTCGTTCTTAGTGCGTTCGTTGAACTCCTTCGTGAACTGCATGATGTTTATTCCGTGAGGGCCGAGCGCCGAGCCGACCGGAGGGGCCGGAGTCGCTTTGCCCGCGGGGATCTGCAATTTAACTAATGCAACTACTTTCTGTGCCACTTTCGTGCACCTCCTTGAAAATATGTGGTGAAAATGGGCTTACGCCCTCCCACTCAACTGCCGGGGTAATTACTTTTCCATTGATGCGACCTGTTTGAAATCGAACTCAACAGGCGTTTCTCTGCCCATGATCGAGACGTTGACGGTGACTTTGCTTTCGGGTATGTCTATCGAAAGCACCTCGCCGACAAAGCCCTCGAAGGGTCCGTCGATGACCTTCACCCTGTCTCCGACCTCGTAGGACAGCTTGATCTCTACCTTTTCAACTCCGAGAGACTCGGCTTCCTTGGGCGTAAGGGGAACGGGCTTGGATCCGGGACCGACGAAGCTCGTAACGCCGCGCGTGTTGCGCACGATATACCAGCTGTCGTCCGTCATATACATCTTGATAAGGACGTAACCCGGGAAAAGCTTTCTTTCGACCTCTTTTGCTCCGGACTCCTTATATTCCGTTACTTTTTCTATCGGGATACGGACGTCGAGTATAAGATCCTCAAGGTGACGGTTTTCGACTGTTTTCTGGATCGTCGCTGCTACTTTGTTCTCATAGCCCGAATAGGTGTGGACAACATACCATCTGGCTTCATTCTGCAGCGCTTCGTCCTGCATTCGCAACGACCTCCCTTCTTATGAGAAAAGATTGCCCAAAAGCGTAGCCAAAAGGTCTCGAATGCCGCCGAAAACGAAATCCACCAATGCCACGAACGCGCTGACGATAATAACGAGTATTATGACGACGAGCGTGTTTTTTGCGACCGATCTTCCCGTGGGCCAAACGACTTTCTTAGCTTCTATGATAAGCTCTCTGAACCATTTGGCTGCCTTTGTGAAAAAGCTCGGTTTCTTCGTCTTTTTCTTTTTGGTCTCTTCTTTTTTGCCGGTTTTTTCTATGTCTGTCTTTTTCACGTCGACCGATTCGACGTCGGAAGTAACTTCCGTCTTCTTTTCCTGTTCAGCCATCAAAGCACCTCTTCTCCCGATACCTTACTTCGTTTCCTTGTGTAAGGTGTGCTTTCTGCAGAAAGGACAATACTTGTTCAGTTCGATACGATCCGGTGTGTTCTTCTTGTTCTTGACCGTATCATAGTTTCTCTGCTTGCATTCGCTACACGCTAATGTGATCTTAACGCGCATATTATCGGCACCTCCTTTTAGATTAAAGCCGGGTCGCTCTGCGCCTGGCTCTTCTGCCTCCCTAACCGCGCCTTTTCCCAGACATAAAAAAAAGACCTGATAGGTAACAATTAATTTATCACAGTTCTTTTTAAAGGTCAAGCTTTTTTTCGTATTTTTTTGCTTTTTTCTTATATTATGGTATAATATCCTTAAAAAACGTGCTCAAAGGAGGCATCACGATATGACGAACATAGACGCAAAGCTCGCGAAGGCCGCTCTGCCGCCCCGCACCGACCTGTCCGACAAGCGCTCCTTCGGACAGCTTTTATGCATCTGCTCCTCGCGCTCCATGCCCGGGGCCGCGGTCATCGCGTGCCGCGCGGCGTACCGCTCGGGCGTAGGGCTCGTGCGGCTCATTTCGGCGGAAAACGCCTGCGCCGCCGCATGCGGCGCGACGCCCGAGTGCGTCCTTTCTCCCGTTCCCTGCGTCCCCGAAGGCTTCATATCCGCCGACGCCTGTCTCGATCTTTTATCCGACGGAGGGCTTTCTCATTATTCCGCCGTCCTTTTCGGATGCGGCGTCGGCGTCAGCCGCGAGGGAAGGCGCATACTCTCCTTCCTTCTCAAAAACTGCTCCGCGCCCCTTATAACAGACGCGGACGGGCTCAATATCCTTTCGGCGCATCCCGATCTTCTCAGGGGAGATCATGAGAACGTAATACTGACTCCGCACGCCCGCGAGCTCGAGCGGCTCCTTTCGGGCTTCGGTCTCGGCTCCCCGCGCGAGCTTGCCGACAAATACCGCGTGACTCTCGTCTGCAAGGGTCCCGGGACGCACATCTTCTCCGGGAGCGAAGAATACGTGCTCAACGCTCCCGATTCGGCTCTTTCGAAGGGCGGCAGCGGAGATCTTCTTGCGGGGATAATTTCGTCGCTCGCGGCGCAGGGCGCCTCTCCTCTTGACGCCGCCGTCTGCGGCGTGTTCCTCCACTCGCGCGCGGGCGCGCTCGCGAGAGAATCGCTCACCGCTTACTCGACCCTTCCGTCGGACGTCATCGAGACCCTGCCCGACGCCTTCTCCGCTCTCACGGCTTTATGATCTCTATCTTCCCGTGAGCCTCCATTGGCAAAACGGGTATCCCGTCCTCGTCGCTTTCCTCCCCTGCCGGAGCAAAGCCCATCTTTTCAAAGAACCCGACGGCGCTTTTGAAGCTGTTCACCGTGACCTTCATCAAAGTGTCGTCGGTCTTTTTTTCGTCCATTACGGCTTTTTTAAGGAGCAGGGAGCCGATGTGATGCCTCTGCGACGGTCCCTCGACGAAAAGCATCTCGACGCGGCATGGCTCGCGCATCACGCACATCCCGCAGAGCCTGCCGTCCGAAAAGGCGCCCCACGCTCTGCATTCCCCGTCGCCCATCCGCGAGATCATATACTCGCAGTCGGTGCTTTTCCAGAACTCTTCTATCCCTTCTTCGGTGCAGAGCTCCGCCGTGAACTCCGAGAACACGTCCCACGCAAGGTCGAGCGCGCCGGTCATCTCCGACTCCGAAAGCCTTCTTATCTCCTTTTTCACGTTACTCTCCTCCGCCCGCTTTTTTCAGCAGAGCCTTATAAAGCTGATTTTTCGGGAAGGACGTTTCCCGGCTCGCCTGCTTCGCGGCTTCGTTTATGCTCATGCCGCTTTCGAAGAGCCTTTCGGCAAGCTCGAGCGGATCGGGCTTTTCGTCACCGCCGTCCGGACGTCCTTCGATTATCAGGACGAACTCCCCCTTGGGCGGCTCGTTCTCATATCTCGCGGCGGCCTCCGAAAGGGTCGTCCTTATTATTTCCTCGTGTATCTTGGTAAGCTCGCGGCAGAGGCAGATCCTTCTGTCGCCGAAGCTTTCGAGCATATCTTTGAGCGTTTTCAAAAGCTTGTGCGGCGCCTCGTAAAACACCATCGTCCTTTTCTCGTCGGCGACCGACGAAAGATGCTCTCTTCTCGCCTTGTTCGCCGTTGATAAAAAGCCCTCGAAGGTGAATCTCCCGCACTCGAATCCGGACGCCGAAAGAGCCGTTATCACGGCTGAGCATCCGGGTATCGGCACCGTTTCGACTCCGTTTTCGGCGCAGAGCGCCACGAGGTCGGTGCCCGGATCGGAAATGGCGGGCGTCCCCGCGTCGGTCACGAGAGCGCAGCTTTCTCCCGCGAGTATCCTTGAAAGTATATATTCTCCCTTTTCCCGCCTGTTGTGCTCAAAGTAGCTGACGAGCGGTTTTTTTATGCCGAAATGATTGAGCAGCTTTAGGCTCACCCTCGTATCCTCCGCGGCGATGAAGGAGACCTCGGAAAGGACGCTCACCGCACGGGGCGAAAGATCGCCGAGGTTGCCGATCGGCGTCGCCGTTATGTAAAGCTTTCCCTTTTCAGAACCCATATATCCTTTTATATTCCTCCGTGTGACCGTTTTCGTCCCTGAGTATCAGAGGCTCGTCCGTTACCGTTTCACCCATGCCGCGCGCCGCTTCGACCATCGCGAGAAAGGGCTCGCGCTCCGCGCTCTCGCTGGCGTATCTCACGCGCACCGCGTAAAAGCCGTTTTCCGAAAGGAGCGTGAGCGCCGCGCCGAGTCTCTGCGGACGTATGCAGAAAAAGAGCCTGCCGTTATCCCCGAGAGCTCCGTCCGCCGCGGCGAAAAGCCCTCCGAGCTCCGAATGGCGAGCCCTGCGCATCTCCTCAGAAATGTTCTGCTTGCCGTCGTCCGTCCCGAAATAGGGCGGATTGGAAACGCAGAAATCGTAAGACCGCGTTTTCGGGAGCTTCTCGTAGTCTCCGCAGACGATCTCTCCGGCGACGCCGCATTTTCCGTAGTTCTCCCGCGCAAGAGCGGCGGCTCCCGGCACTATCTCGATGCCGTCGACCGTGACTCCGCCGTTTTTCAGAGAAACGAGTATGCCGAGACAGCCGACTCCCGCGCCGAGGTCTAACCCTCTTTCGCTTTTACCGGCTTTTACGAAGGAGGACAGAAGGACGGTGTCGGTCGTCAGCTTGAAAAACCTGTCGTCCATGAATATTTTTTTGCCGCCGTAAAGGTCGTATTCCTTTTTCATGCACGGCCTCCCCGCCGAAGATGCGTTATTCTGCGGATATTATACCATATCCCCAAAAAGTCTTCGGACTTTTCGGGGACCCCATTTATTTAATACGCTCCGGTCGGAATGGATCCTCCCTTCGCGGTCGGCGGACTCCCGCCGCGGCGCAGAAGCGCCGTCGGTATAATATCCTGCGGATATTATACCATAAACGCGGCAAAATACAAACAAAAAGCAATGAGAGGGTCTTTATGAAAAGAAAAACGGTAAAAAGAGCGGTCGCCGCGGTATGCGCGGTCCTGATACTGATCTCCGTCCCCGTCCTCGCCGCCGTCTACAAGCGGGGCGACAGCGGAGACAAGGTCCGCGAGATACAGAAAAAGCTTTCCCGGTGGGGATATTACAGCGGGAGCATAGACGGCGTATACGGGAGCAAGACGGTCGCCGCCGTCAAGTATTTCCAGCGTAAAAACGGGCTGACCGCCGACGGCGTCTGCGGTCCCGCGACCCTTGCCGCGCTCGGCATAAGCGGCGGGAGCTCCTCAAGCTCGGTCGGAGACAGCGATTTTTATCTTCTCGCCCGCATGATCGCCGCGGAGGCGCGCGGAGAGCCCTACGTCGGGCAGGTCGCCGTCGGCGCGGTGATACTCAACAGGGTAAAGCACCCCTCCTTCCCCAACTCGATCGCGGGCGTCATCTATCAGCGCGGCGCCTTCACCTCGATAAGCGACGGACAGTGGGCGAGCGTAACGGTCACGGCGGAATGCAGACGCGCGGCGCAGGACGCTCTTTCGGGCTGGGACCCCACGGGCGGCGCCATCTATTACTACAATCCCGCCAAGACGACGAGCAAATGGATCTGGTCGAGAGAGGTCGTCCTGACCATCGGAGATCACGTTTTCGCAAAATGATCCTTTTTTCTTAATTTTATCCTCCTATTTGTCATTTTTATTTCTTGACTGTATTGAAAAAAAAAGATATAATCTTTATAAGTATACGTTTGTGTATTTAATATATATATTCATATCTTTCATACACGGGCGTGTATTTAATCATAGATTTAGGAGGAAATAACGCAGTGAGTCCCATTATCACGATAGGGATAGCTCTTGCTGCTTTAGTACTCGGCCTGGTCGCAGGCTACGTGATCCGCAAAAAAATCGCCGAAAAACAGATCGGAAGCGCGGAGAGCGAAGCCACACGAATAATAAACGAAGCGATCAAATCGGCTGAAACAAAGAAGAAAGAACTTCTCATCGAAGCAAAAGACGAGATCTACAAGGCACGCACCGAAAACGAAAAAGAACTCAAGGAAAGAAGATCCGAGGTCCAGAAGCAGGAGCACCGCATCCAGCAGAAGGAAGAGGCTCTCGACAAGAAATACGACGCGATCGAAGCCAAGGAGGAAAAGCTCACGGCACGCCTCAAGCAGGTCGACGAGCAGGAGGAAGAAGTAAAAGCGGTAAAGAAGAGCCAGCTCGAAATACTTGAAAAGATCTCCTCGATGACCGTTGACGAGGCAAAGAATTATCTTATCAAGCAGGTCGAGGAAGACGCGCGCCACGACGCCGCGATAAAGCTCAAGGAGATCGAGCGCGAGCTCAAAGAGGAAAGCGACGCCAAGGCAAGGAACATCCTTTCCATAGCGATCCAGAAATGCGCCGTCGATCATTCGAGCGAGATCACGGTATCGACGGTCCCCCTGCCCAACGACGACATGAAGGGCAGGATCATAGGCAGAGAAGGCCGCAACATCCGCACGATAGAAAATCTCACCGGCGTCGACCTCATAATCGACGATACGCCGGAGGCGATAACCCTTTCGAGCTTCGACCCCGTCCGCCGCGAGATAGCGAGACTCTCCCTCGAGAAGCTCATTTCCGACGGACGCATACATCCCGCCCGTATAGAGGAGACCATCGAAAAGGCGAAGAAGGAAGTCGAAGCCACCATAAAGCAGGAGGGCGAACGCGCCATATTCGAGACCGGCGTCGCCGGAGTCCATCCCGAGCTCATCAAGCTGCTCGGACGGATGCGCTACCGCACGAGCTACGGTCAGAACGTTCTGAGGCATTCGATAGAGGTCTCGCACATAGCCGGACTGCTTGCCGCCGAGCTCGGCTCGGATATTTCGGTCGCCAAGCGCGCCGGTCTGCTCCATGATATAGGCAAGGCGGTCACTCACGAGGTAGACGGCTCCCACGTCAATCTCGGCGTCGAGCTCGCGGAGAAATATCACGAGAAGCCCGAGATAATCCACGCGATACACGCCCACCACGGCGATATCGAGGCCGTCAGCGTCACCGACTTCATCATCCAGGCGGCAGACGCGATATCCGCCGCAAGGCCGGGCGCGAGACGCGAAAATCTCGAAGCATACATCAAGCGTCTTGAAAAGCTCGAAGAGCTTGCAAGCGGCATGAAGGGCGTCGAGAAGTGCTTCGCCTTCCAGGCGGGACGCGAGATTCGCATACTCGTCAACCCCGAGGAGATCAAGGACGACGACATGGTCCTGCTCGCCAACGATCTTGCCCGCAAGATAGAGAGCGAAATGAATTATCCCGGTCAGGTCAAGGTCCACGTCGTCCGCGAGACGCGCGCGGTGGAATACGCAAAATAAAAACATATCTCATAAAGCACCCGCCTTGCGGCGGGTGCTTTTTCGGAGGACAGATATGCTCGACATGAAAAAAACACTGAGGGTCGCCGCGGTCCAGGCGGCTCCCGTCCTTTTCGACAAAAAAGCGTCGGCCGAAAAAGCGGCGAGGCTGATAAGCGAAGCCGCGGAAAAAGGCGCGGAGCTCGTCGTCTTCCCCGAGGCCTTCATCCCCTGCTATCCCAAGGGTCTCTCCTTCGGCATAAACTTCGGCGGCAGCGGCAAGCCCTCGAAAAAGGACTATCTTCGCTTTTACGACAATTCGATCCTGCTGCCCGGTCCCGAGCTTTCGATCCTTCTCGACGCCGCGAGGCGCGGAGGGTGCTGGGTATCCATAGGCGTTTCCGAGCGGGACGCCGTGACGGGGACCCTTTACTGCACCAACGTTTTCATCGACGGCGAGGGCAATTACATAGGAAAGCACCGCAAGATAAAGCCGACCGCCTTCGAGCGGTGCATATGGGGCGAGGGCGGCGCCGACACGATGAAGGCGTTTACTACCCCCTTCGGCGTCATCGGCTCGCTCATCTGCTGGGAAAACTATATGCCTCTCGCAAGGGTCGCCATGTTCGAGCAGGGCGTTACATTATATATAGCGCCGACGGCGGACAGCCGCAAAGAATGGCAGGCGACGGTAAAGCACATAGCCCAGGAGGGCAAATGCTTCGTCATAAGCTGCAACCAGTTCGTCACACGGGACATGTACCCGCGCGACCTCGACTGCATAGGCGACCTTTCCTCCTCCATAGAGGAGATAAGCCCCGGCGGGACCTGCATCGTCGCGCCGAGCGGCAAATACGCGGCTCAGCCCGTATATCACAAAGAGGAAACGCTCATATGCGACCTCGATCTTTCGTCCCTTGCCGCGTCAAAGCTCGACTTTGACGTATGCGGGCACTATTCGCGGCCCGACCTTTTCGATTTCAAGGTCAAAGGCTGAATCCCACGCTGGAAATGAAAAGCTTCACGCCGAAAGGCGTGAAGCTTATTTTTATTTTTCCTCGGGGGCCTTCTTTTTCATTCTTTCGTAAAGCTCCATGAGCTTTTTGTTGACGTAGTCGTAATTTTCCCTTCTGTGCGGGACGAGGCAGTTCGAGCAGTCCTTATATCCGTTTTGGGTATAGGTGAAATTGCCTCCGCAGTCGTCGCCGAGCGCGAAAAGGGGGCAGTAGCAGAACAGGCAGTTGAAATCCTCGGGCTTGTCCGTCTTGTGACAGGGGAAAAACTCGCACTCCGAGTGATTTATGAATTTGTAATTTTCCGTTTTTTTCTTCCCGAACAGTTCGTCCATCTTTTTCCGTATTTCCTTTCTTTCTTCTTCGCCGTCGTTCAATAAAACGAATCCGCTTCTTTTGCGTATCAGCTTCGCCCCGTCGGAGATGCCCTCGGGCGCGTTTTTAAGGGAGATATTCTTTCCGTTTTCATCCTCAAGGACCCAGACGTCCCCTTCTTTTCTGTCCGCCGTGTAAATCTTATTTCTCAGTTTCGACACGATATTCGCCTCCGCCGTCAACGATGACCGTGACCTTGCCGTTAAGATCGGTCCTGTAGGTCTTCACGCCGTATTTTTCGAATATCTCCACCGTCTCGCGGTGAGGATGCCCGTAATCGTTGTTAAGTCCGCAGGAAACGACGGCGACGTCGGGTCTTATGACCGACATGAGTGCCTCGGTGTTCGAGCTGCTCCCGCCGTGATGTCCCGCCTTGAAAAGATCGACCTTGCCCGTGATCTTCTGCGCGAATACCTTTTCGGTCTCAAACTCCGCGTCGCCGGTCAGAAGGGCGCGGAAGCCCTTGTATTCGAGCAGGATGACGACCGAATAGTCGTTGACGCTCTCGTAGTATTTGTCCTTTTCGGGAGAAAGGACCGTGAGATTTGCCTCTCCGAGGGTGTATTTAAGTCCCTCGTAACCGTACTGCATATCGGCGCCGACCGCCTCCGCGGCCTCGACCATCTTTCTGAAGGACGCCGAGGTGTGGTCCTTGTCCGGCATGATGAATATCTCGGGAGGGCACGCTCTGATGACCTCCGCCATCGCGCCGATGTGATCGGAATGGGGATGGGTCGCGACGGCTATCTTGAGCTTTCCTACGCTCTTGACCTCGTTTATCACGTATTCCTTCACGTCTCTTATGCCCGAATCTATGAGCATGTTCTCGCCGTCGCAGGAGATAAGTATGCTGTCTCCCTGCCCCACGTCGAGAAATCTTATGATAAGCTCGCCGCCGGTCTTTTCCTCCTGCGGCGAAGTTCCGCCCAAAAGAAAATACAATATGCACAACAGCGCCAGCGCGACGCCGCCGACCGCCGACAGTATGCCTTTCAGTTTGCTTTTCTTTTCACTCATAACTTCATGAGCAATCTCCCGTATACCTCCGCCGCGGCGGCAAGAGATTCCTCGCTTATCCTTTCATCGGGTCCGTGCGCCGAAAACGCCGTTATTTTTTCCATGACTATCGGAGAGAACCGTATTATGCAGTTTCCGAGCTTGGTATAGTGCTTTGCGTCCGAGCAACCCGCAGCAAGGCAGGCTATGCAGGGGACGCCGTTGAATCTGTCGCTCACCGTTTCGCATACGAGCTTATACATGGGATCCTGGACCGACGTGAGATTCATCGCTCTGCCGCCTCCCTGCAGAGTCACCTCAACGGGAAGATCGGAAAGCAGTTTTTTGAGAAAGTCGAACATGTCGTTCACGCTCTCTCCCGGCAGAAGCTCTGCGCTTATAACGCTTTCGGCCGTGCCCGAGAGCATGTTGGGCGCCTCGGAGCCGGAGATCTGAGTCGGCACGAGCACGCTCGTCATCATCGCCTTGACCTCGGGGTCGTTTTTGAAGGCCCAGTTAAGAAGTCCCGTCGTATAAGGCAGGTTTGCCGTGACGAAGCGCTTTTTAAAGCTCATCGCCGGCAGAGAAGCTCTTAAGAACCTCTCGGCGAAGGGTGTCAGTTCAAGCTTTCCGCAGACGGCTTCTATCCTGCATATCGCTTCCGAAAGCGCGCCGACCGCGGTCACGCTCCCCGGCAGGGAGCTGTGTCCGCCGGACGCCTCGGCTTTGAGCTTGAAGTAACAGTTCTCGCGCTCTCCGATGCCGATGAGCGCCGCCGGATAATCGGCGTTGTCCATGTGCTTTTTGGCTATGTATCCGCCCTCGTCGAGTATAAGGTCGAAGACGAGACCCTTTTTTTCGAGCAGAGCGGCTATGTTCTCGGCGCCGCTGCCCTCGGTCTCCTCGTCGAAGCCCAAAGCTATGTAAACGTCTCTGTCTGGCACGTATCCCTCGTCAAGGAGCCGCTCCGCCGCCTCGAAAAACGCCGTTATCGGGCCCTTGCCGTCGCACGCGCCTCTGCCGTATACCTTGCCGTTTTCCCTTTTTCCCTCAAAGGGGTCGAAGGTCCAGCCGCGGCCCTCGGGGACGACGTCGAGGTGTCCGCAGAAAAGCACCGGAGCCTTTTCGGAGGACCTGCCCTTAAGATGCAGAAGGATGCCGTTGTCCACCGTCTCGGTCTCCGCGTTTTGAAAAACGGTCTTAAAGGTCTCTGCCATAAACGAAAGCAGATCCCGGACGTTCTCACGCTCGCCCGCCGTGGTCTTGAAGCTTATCATGCGGGAAAGGGTCTCCGCCGCGTGATCGCGCAGCTCGCGGTTTGCAAGAACGCTCCGCAGATCGACCCTTTTTCCCCTTCGTCTCCCGGCGCGGAAGGTCTTTATGAGCGAGACGAGCAGAAGGATGAATATGAAGGAAAAGAACAGGATATAGACCGCCGTTCCGTATTTCGCCTCAAAGTTCTGAAAAGCGATAGCGACGCCCGCCCAAAAATCACTCATATCTTTACCTCTCCGAAAGGATACCGAGCGCACGGAGCTTGTCTTCGTCTATCTGCCGCGCAAGCTCGGTCCGCCCTTCAAAGCGTTTTTCATCCCTTATCTTATCTATAAAGCTGAGCTTTATCTTTTCTCCGTATACGTTCTCACAAAGCCCGAACACGAAGCTTTCGACCGAAACGACCTTCCCGTCGGAGACGGTGGGTCTCGTCCCTACGTTAGTCACCGAGCCGTAGCTTCTGCCGCGTATGAGTATGCGCGTCGCGTAAACTCCGTTCCCGGGGAGTATTATATCCTTGTCCGTCTCGGCGTTCACAGTGGGCGAGCCGAGCTTTTTGCCTATGCCGAAGCCGTGCTTAACGCTGCCCGAGAGGGAAAAAGGTCTTCCCAAAGCCGCTCCCGCGTCTTTGACCCGTCCCCCGGCTATCATCTCGCGTATCAGCGTGGACGAAACCGTCTTCCCGTCGAGCACGACGTCCCCGCACATGACGGTCTTTATCCCGAAGCTCTCGAGATCGGCGGGCCTTCCCGCCGCGTTTTTCCCGAATCTGTAGCTTTCGCCGCAGACTGCGATGACACAGCCGTATCTGTCCTTGAGCATATCGGCAAAGGATCGCGGAGACATATCCGCGAACTCGGCGTCGAAGGGGAGGAATATCACCTCTTCTATGCCGTGGGAAAGTATCAGCTCGCGCCGTTCCTCGCTCCCGCAGATGAGCTGCGGGGCGCATCCGTTTATAAAGGCTCTCGGATGCGTCTCAAAGGTGCACGCCGCACTGTGTATATGAAGTTTTGAAGCCTGCTCCGCCGCAGTTTCGAGTATCCTTGCGTGGCCTATGTGCACGCCGTCGAAAAAGCCGAGAGCCATGGCGGTCTCTTTCATATCTTCACCCTTGTGTCTTGAAAGTCCTGTAACAGAATGCTGCGTCGGGTCCGCGGTCGAGCTTTTTGGTCACGGCAAGCATGAGAAAATCCCCGTTTTGCGCGTATACCCTGCAAAGCTCTCCCTCTGGCGGGAGCTCGCCGCTTTTAAGCGCTTCCTTTTCCAGAAAAGCGCCGTTCTTCGCGCGCTTTTCGCCGAAGTCGTTCAATACCACGGCAGGCAGATCGCGGAAAAGCGCGTCCGCGGGGGCTATCCTTTCGGAAAGCCTTCCTTCGGCGTGGAGCCTTTCGACTTCCTCAAGGCTCATCGCCTCTTTTTCGGTAAAGACGCTCACCGCCGTCCTGCGAAGCTCGCTCATGCATCCCCCGCAGGAGAGCGCGTCTCCCACGTCGCTGCAAAGCGTTCTTATATATGTCCCCTTGGAGCAGAGGACCTCTATTTTATAATCGGTATCCGAAAGCTTTTCAAGGAGCCTTAGCTCCTTTATCTCCACGTCTCTTGCGGCTCTTTCTATCTCGATCCCCTCTCTTGCGAGATCGTAAAGCCTTTTGCCGCCGACCGAAAGGGCCGAATACATCGGCGGTACCTGCTTTATGCTTCCGCGAAAACGCGCGAGCGCGTCTTCAAGGTCGCGCTCTGTGACGGCGGGATCTCTTCTTTCGAGCACTTTGCCCGTCACGTCCTGCGTGTCCGTTTTTACGCCGAGCCTTAAGACCGCGACGTATCTTTTAAGTCCCTGCGCGGCAAAATCGGAAGCCTTTGCCGCGTTTCCGAGCAATATCACAAGAACGCCCGTCGCAAGAGGGTCGAGCGTTCCGGCATGACCTATCTTTTTCTGCCCGAGCACCCGCCTGAGCTTTGCAACGGCGTCGTGAGAGGTAAATCCGCGAGGCTTGTCTATTGCAAGGATCCCGTCATACATGGGAAAGCTCCCTTTCGGCTTCGCTCATAAGCATTCTTACACATTCCGAAGGGTCGCCCTCGAGTGTCGCGCCCGCGGCGCGGTCGTGTCCGCCGCCGCCGAATGCGGCGCAGATGCGGCTCGCCGAAACGGGGGTGCGGCTCCGCACCGAGACTTTGAAGGTCCCTCTCGCCGTGTTCTCGGTGAGAAGGATCCCGCAGAGCAGAGTGTCTATCTGCATGGTAAGGCTCGAAAGATTGTCGAGGTCGTCGTTGTCGGCGCCGACCTTTTCGATAAAGGCGCGGGACAGCACGGTCGCGCATATCCTTTTGTCCTTTGAAAAGATCATCTTGTCGAACATCTCTTTTTCAAGCTCCATGCGCGCTCTCGTTTTTATGACGAAGAACTTTGTGTTTATGCCGTGGAAATCGGCGCCGAGCCTTATGCACTCGGCGGCGACCCTGTGCGCCTTTACCGTAGTATTGGCGTATTTGAAGCAGCCCGTGTCGGTCGCGACGGCGAGATATACCGCCTCGGCGATCTTCACGTCAGGGGTCACTCCGAGCTTTTTCGCGAGCGCGAAGATCATGACGCCGACCGCCGCCTCGTCCTTGTCGACCCAGGTCAGCGCGGCGTATTTTTTATTCGTCGGATGGTGGTCTATGCAGAGGTCGACCTTTCCCGCATACTTCTTTGCCGAATCGGGCAAAAGTCCCTCGTCCGCCACGTCGACGGCTACTATCTTGCAGGGCTTGAAGCTTTTGGGCGGAAAAAGGTCCGCGACAAAGGGGAGGAGCCTGTCGGTCAGGTCCTCGTTTTTGCAAATATACGCCTTTTTCCCCATCGCGCGGAGGGTAAGGCACAGCGCCGCCGCCGATCCGCAGGTATCGCCGTCGGGACGGCGGTGCGTAAGGATGAGGAAGCCGTCGTTATCCTTTAGAAACTTCGCTGCTTTCAGCATCGCTTTCAGCCTCCGGTTTTATGTCGAGTCTGTTCAGTATCTCGGAGATATGCGCTCCGTATGCTATATGATCGTCTATTATGAACAGAAGCTCGGGAGTGTAACGCAGGCGGACGCTTTTGGCCAGCTCGGAGCGCAGAAAGCCCGACGCCGACTTGAGTCCCTGCTTTACTTCCTTTTCGTCATAATCTCCGAGGATGCTGACGTATACCCTGCACCAGCGAAGGTCGTTGGTCACGTCGCAGGAAAGCACGCTCAGCATGATATTCTGGAGTCTCGGATCCTTTACCTGCCTTATCAGCACGGCAAGATGCCTGAATACCTCCTCGTTGATCTTTTTCATTCTGCTGCTGCTTGAGGGCATTTTATATCACCTTTTACTTTTATGCGTTTATCTGTTCCATGACGAAGGCTTCGATCACGTCGCCCTCTTTTATGTCGTTGAACTTATCTATGCGCAGACCGCACTCGAAGCCGGAGAGGACCTCTTTCACGTCGTCCTTGAATCTGCGGAGGGTCGCGAGGTCGCCTTCGTAAATGACGATGTTGTCGCGCACGACGCGGACCTTCTCGTTCCTCTGCATCTTTCCGTCGGTTACGTAGCAGCCGGCTATGGTGCCGACGCCCGAAGCCTTGAATATCTGTCTGACCTCGGCGTGACCGATTATCGCCTCTCTGAACTTGGGCGCGAGCATGCCGTGCATCGCCTGCTCGATCTCCTCGATGCAGTCGTAGATTATGCTGTAAAGCCTTATGTCGACCTGCGCCTGCGCCGCGCTGTCGGCGACGCCCGCCTCGGGACGCACGTTGAAGCCGACGATTATCGCGTTGGACGCGCTTGCGAGCATGACGTCACTGCTGTTTATGCCGCCGACGCCCGCGTGGATGACGTTGACGCGCACCTCGTCGTTGGATATCTTTTCGAGACTGCCCTTGACCGCCTCGGCGCTGCCCTTGACGTCCGCCTTGACGATGATGTTGAGATCCTTGACCGCGCCCGTCTCGATATGCTCGAAGAGGTTCTCGAGCGTGACCTTCTGCTGAGCCGAGGCCGCCTCGCTCTTTTCTTCAAAGCGGCGCTTCTCGGCAAGGGTCCTTGCCATCCTCTCGTCCTCAACGGCGTAGAAGACGTCGCCCGCGCCCGGCACCTCGGAAAGACCGACTATCTCGACCGGGACGGAGGGTCCCGCCGTCTCGAGCTTCTTGCCCTTGTCGTCGGTCATCGCGCGGATCCTGCCGACCGCCGTGCCCGCTATGACTATATCGCCGTTTTTCAGCGTGCCGTTCTGCACCAGGACGGTCGCGACCGGGCCTCTGCCTCTGTCGAGCTTTGCCTCGATGACGGTGCCCTTCGCAAGTCGGTTCGGATTTGCGCGGAGCTCCATGACGTCCGCCGTAAGGAGCACCATCTCAAGCAGGTTGTCTATGCCCTCCTGCTTCTTCGCGGAGACGCGGCAGACGGTGGTCGAGCCGCCCCATTCCTCGGGGACGAGATCGTATTCGGTGAGCTGCTGCATGATCCTGTCGGGATTGGCTCCCTCTTTGTCTATCTTGTTTATCGCCACGACGATGGGCACGTTTGCCGCCTTGGCGTGGTTTATCGCCTCTATCGTCTGCGGCATGATGCCGTCGTCGGCGGCGACGACGAGTATCGCTATATCGGTGACCTGCGCGCCGCGCGCTCTCATCGAGGTAAAGGCGGCGTGGCCCGGCGTGTCGAGGAAGGTTATCTCCCTGCCGTTGAGGTTGACTCTGTATGCGCCTATGTGCTGAGTTATGCCGCCCGCCTCGCCGGAGACGACGTTGGTCTTTCTTATGGCGTCGAGCAGGCTGGTCTTGCCGTGGTCGACGTGGCCCATTACGACGACGACCGGAGCTCTCGGGCAGAGCTCGGACTCGGTGTCCTCGCGCTCGTCGAAGAGCTTTTCCTCTATGGTGACGACGACCTCTTTTTCGGGCACTGCGCCGAGCTCCATCGCGACGAGCGACGCCGTGTCGTAATCGACGTTCTGCGCGACCGAAGCCATGACGCCGAGCTTCATAAGCTGTTTGATGACCTCGGCGGCGGTCTTCTTGAGTCTGAGCGCCAGCTCGCCGACGGCTATCTCGTCGGGTATGAGCACCTTGAGCGGTATCTTCTTGATCTGCGCCTGCTTTTCGAGACGGCGCATCTTCTCCTGCTCCTCGGCGCGGCGCTTACTGCTCATGAACTGCTGCTTCTTCTGATTCCGTCCGGTCAGCTTCTGCTTGTTCTGAGTGCCCATGCGGTCGGCCTGCCTCGGCACAAGGGTCTCCATACGCTCGTCATACTTGTCTATGTTGACGCTCGAGCCTCTCGTGTCTACGTAGTGGACGCGCTGACGCTGCTGCGAGGGCTGCGAAGGCTCCTTCGTCTCTTTGCCCTCTGCGGGAGCAAGAGTGACGGTCTTTTCGCCGTGCGGCTTCGCAGGCTGTTTTTTGGGCGGCTGAGGCTTCTTCTGCGCGTTCTGGGCGCGCTCCTTTTCCTCCGCCTCTTTCTTTACCCTTTCTTCCGCCTCCTGCTTCTGCTTTATAAGGCGCTCCTCGTTCTCTTTTCTGCGCTGTTCGGCGGCGGCCGCCGCGGGCGCGAAGATATCCGCGATGGATTTGACCTGACGCGTCTGGCTGAGCGCGTCGAAGACGATATTGAGGTCGTTCTCGCTCAATATCTGCGAGCTGCTCTTGGGAGCGGTCGCGTATTTGCCCAATATGGCTTGTATCTCCTTCGACGTTATTTCAAAATCCTTCGCAAGATCGGAAAGCTTGTATTTAATTGCCATGAGCTGTTTTCCCCCTTTTATTTGCCGTTCCCGGCTTTTTTCCGGATCTTCCCGTCTTCTCCCGCAGGAGCCTTCTTTCAAGTATCTCCGCTTCATCGGAAAATCCGAGCTTTTCGCAAAGCGAATGAGCGAATCCCGTGTCGGTCACGCCGAACGCCGCACATTCCTTCTGTCCCAGCGCCCTTCCGAGCTCTTCCTTGGAATAAGGGACCGTGACCGTTGGAACGTTCATTTCGAAACCGGCGCTTTTTACCGAAGCCGCCGAGTTTTCCGCGGCGTCGTTCGCGACGGCGAGCAGTCTCACTTTTTTCTGCTCGGCCGCCTCATAGGCGTTCTCGGCGCCGATCGCCAAAGCACGGGCTTTTTTCATAAGTCCCAAAAGCAAAAGCGAATTATCCATCCCGATACTCCTTTATCATGCGCCTGAGTTCCTCCGCCGTTTCGGCGGGGAGAGGCGCGCCCAGCGCTCTTGCGAAAGCATTGGTCTTGATGGCTTTTTCAAGACACTTTTCGTTTTTGCAGATATATACGCCCCTGCCCGGGACCTTGCCTTTTTCGTCGGCGACGATCTCTCCGTCGGGCTTGCGCACTATCCTCAAAAGCTGTCTTTTTTCAAAGTGCTCTCTGCATGCCGCGCATTCTCTCACAGGTATCTTCACAGGATAACCCCCTTTAGCTTTTTCGTGTCAGTTCATACGGCTTTCGGACTTTATGTCGATCTTGATACCGGTAAGCTTGACTGCGAGCCTTGCGTTCTGACCCTCTTTGCCTATGGCGAGGGAAAGCTGTCCGTCGGGCACGACGACCGTGCAGCTCCTGTTGTCGGCGTTCATCTGGACGGATATGACGTCCGCGGGAGAAAGCGCCTCGGCGACGAACTGGACCGGATCGTCGCTGTATTTTATGATGTCTATCTTTTCGCCGCGAAGCTCGTTGACGACGGCGGCGACTCTTCCGCCCTTGGGTCCCACGCAGGCGCCTATCGGGTCTACATCGGGATTATTGGAGGCGACCGCTATCTTGGAACGGCTGCCAGCCTCTCTCGCGACGCTCATCACCGAAACGATGCCCTCGCTTATCTCGGGCACCTCGAGCTCGAAAAGCTTTTTGACGAGCCCGGGATGAGTTCTCGAAAGCATGATCTGCGGACCCTTGCCCGCCGTGCGCACCTCGGCGACGAATACCTTTATCCTGTCGCCCTCGCGGATGACCTCGTTGGGGATCTGCTCTTTTGAGGTGAGCACCGACTCGGTCTTGTCGCGTCTGCCGCTGAGTTCTACTATGGCGTTGCCCGTAGAGGGGTCGGTCTTTGTGACGAGAGCGGTTATGACCTCCTGCTCCTTGTCCGAGAATTCCTCGGCGATGAGGATGCGCTCCGCCTCGCGGATGCCCTGGATTATCACCTGCTTTGCCGTCTGGGTGGCTATCCTGCCGAAGCCCTTCATGTCGACGGGGACCCTGACCTGCGTGCCGATCTCGGGGTCCTTGGTGAGGTTTGCCGCATCCGCCTTGGAGATCTCGGTCGCGGGGCTCTCTACCTCTTCGACTATGGTCTTGAGCGCCGCCATGTTGATGGCTCCGCTCTCCTCGTCGATGGAAACGAAGACGTTTTCCGCCGTAGCGGCGTTGGCGTCTTTTCTGTAATACTGTCTGTAAGCCGCGATAAGTCCCTGGGTGATCCTTTCGAGCATATAGTCTTTCTTTATGCCCTTTTCCTTTTCGAGCGCCTCGAGCGCGCCGATGATGTCGCTTGCCATTGTTTTTTCTCCTTATTTATATTTATTTTATTACTCAAAATACAGTTTTGTCCCCCCGGATTCGGAAAGAGGGATCTTTTTTTCTTCCTCTCCGCAGAGAAGGACTATCTCGGCGTCGTTTTTTTCGAGCAGAGTGCCGACGACCGTGCCGCCCTTGTAAAGCGAAACGGAAACGGTCTTTCCCTTTGCCCACTCGAAATGCTCGGGACGGACGAGCTTGCGCTCGAGCCCGGCGCTCGACACGGTAAGGGTGTAGGACGGAAGAGAATCGAACTCGGGCTCGTCGAGCTGAGGATCTATGGCACGGGAGACCTTTTCGCAGTCTTCGATGAAAACGCCCTCGTCACGGTCTATATACACCGTGAGAACGTAGGACGACCCTTCTTTTTCAAAAGTAACGTCCCAAAGAGATACTCCGACCTCTTTGCAGACGGGCTCCGCCATCTCGCGGACTCTCGCCGTCAGATCCTTGATCTTCATTGCCGCACCCTCCTGCTTCATAACAGATAAGAAAGAGTGAGAAACGCTTCTCACTCTTTCCGTTGATCATTACTTGTGGGTAGATTATATCACCTATTATATAATAATGCAAGCTTTTTTCGTCAATTTTCCATCTGTCTTGCAAAAAACAGCGCGGAAGCCTGCGCCATGCGCACGTCGAGCTCGGTGATGGGGGTCTCGTTTTTGAGAAACGCTATGCATCCGCAGAGGTCTCCCTCGGCTATCACCGGCGCGACGACCGCCGCAGCTGCCGCGGGCACGGACGGCGAGACCGAGAGCCCCTCGGCGCTCTGCCTTATCTGCCGCGATTCCATCGCCGACTCGAGTTCTTTTGAAAGAGGCTGATTCTCGAGCTCCTTTTTAAGACTGCCCGAGCTCGCGATAACGCTGTCTCTGTCGCACACTATCATGGGGCGCATGCAGGTCTTGAATACCGAGTCGCACAGATTCGCCGCCGTGGCGGATATCTCCCCCGCGGGCGAATACTTGCGGAAAATGACGCTGCCGCCGCCCTCCGTGAATATCTCCAAAGGCTCGCCTTCTCTTATTCGCATGGTGCGCCTTATCTCCTTGGGTATGACCACCCTTCCGAGGTCGTCGATCCTCCGGACGATTCCCGTTGCTTTCATATATCTTTCTCCTTGTCCGTTAAGTTTTTAAAGTGTATTTCTATTATCTGTCAAGGAGAGAAAAATATACTTTGCGAAAGATCATGTCTGCCGCCATCCTCGGCGTGACCCCGGATTTGACGGCTTCAAAAATCGTCATAGGCAATTTCTCCTTTCTTTTTCGGCATTTTTATTTACCGTCTGAATATACGGAGAAAAAGTCTTAGACTGTAAAAATCCCGCAGTTACGCAAGAAATCAAAAAAGCCCTCCCGCAGTCTGGCAAAAATACAAGAAAAAAGAGGGCTGTTGTAAGCAATCAGCGCTTCTATTCGGAGTAAGTGCAAATAAAAAGTGTGATTATATACACGAAAATATAAATAATTTTGTGATACTGTTAAAGCCTTTTGTTTTTTCTCTAATCAGGTATCCCCCATCTTCCCCTCTTTGTCCTCTCTTCACGATTGAGTTTTGCCTTGGTTTTTGATATAATATCCCCGTAAGAAATACTCTCGGGCGTTTCGCGGAGAGTAACCGGAGGCGGCGGAATGATAGACCTTAAGCAGATAGAAAAATACAGGGAAAACAACCGCATAGAGGCGAAAAAGGCCCTCGGCGGACTTCCTCACAGCATGTGGGAGACCTATTCCGCCTTTGCCAACACTCTGGGAGGCATCATCCTGCTGGGCGTGGAGGAATACAGGGACAAGACCCTCCACACGGTCGACTTGCCCGATCCCGAAAAGCTGGTCAAGGAGTTCTGGGACATGGTCAACCATCCCAACAAGGCCAGCGTGAATGTACTTTCGTCGAAGGATGTTGTGATTGAAAACGTCAACGGGAATCACATTGTTGTGATCCAGGTTCCCCGTGCCGATCGCACGTATAAACCCGTGTATGTGGATGGCAATCCGCTGAACACCTTTCGCCGCAACGGCGAGGGCGATTACAAATGCACCAGCGAGGAATTGCGTGCCATGTATCGTGACGCCTCCGTCAAGACCCAGGACATGCTGGTGCTGCGGGACATGGGGATGGATGTGTTCAACGCCGACAGTCTTCGAGGGTACCGGCAGCGGATGCGTTTGTCCCGTCCCGGCCATGTTTGGGACACGCTGGAGGACGAGGAATTCTTGTTGAAAATGGGAGCCGCAGGGATCGGCGAAGACGCCAAAAAGCACCCGACCGCCGCCGGTCTTCTGATGTTCGGCAATGAGTATGACATCGTGCGGGAGTATCCGCAGTATTTCCTGGATTTCCGCGAGGTCTATGATGACACCCACCGCTGGACGGATCGCTTTGTCTCCTCCTCCGGAGACTGGAGTGGAAATATATTTGATTTTTTCTTCCGCGCCTATAATAAGCTGCAGCTTGATCTCAAAGTGCCGTTTGAGATGAAGGGGCCTTTCCGCGTGGACGATACACCTGTGCATCAGGCTGTGCGCGAGGCGCTGGCGAACTGCCTGGTCAATGCGGACTATTACGGCAGAGGCGGCCTCGTGATTATCAAGCGCCGGGGCGAGATCACCATGAGCAATCCGGGAAATTTCCGCATAGAACTTGCTGCGGCGAAGGCCGGCGGCTTGTCTGATCCCCGCAACGGAACCATGCTGAAAATGTTTAATATGATTGATATAGGTGAACGTGCCGGCAGCGGCATTCCCAACATTTTCCGTGTCTGGCACGATCAGGGCTGGGTGGAACCGACGATCACGCAAAGTATGAACCCGGATCGTATCACGTTATCACTTGTTTTATCGCCGACAAGCACGGATAAATCGGCGATAAAAATCGGCGATAAAAGCAACTCGGCGATAAAATCGGCGAAAAGACAGATGATTATTGAATATCTGACCGATCATCCGGCGGCCAAGTCCGCAGAGATCGCCGAATATGTGGATCTTAAGCCGTCGCGCGTCAGAGACTACCTTGCTGAACTCATCGCCGAGGAGATTGTTGTCGCCGAGGGCGGGAATAGGAATCGGACGTATCGGTTGAAGTCGTAAAATAAAAAATGAGTTTCATAATGGACAATCGTTTTAAGGAAACGTATGACAGGGCATCCATGCTGAAAGACATTTCGGATCGTGAGCAAATGATAAACAACTTTCGGCGCACAGGATATCTGGATCGGGATAAAGCTATTCAGAAAATACAAGAGCTGCGCTTATCTGACACTGACGTAGCCGCAGCCACCACAGCACGGCTTTCGATTAGTTCAACCCCGTTTTCACAGGTGTCGGATCAGGGGATCAGAGCTGAATTACAAATGCAGCTAGAAATACTATCTGCAAAAACGCTGAAAATCCAATAATAGCAGTTTTTGGTAGGATCCAGATGCCGGCGCATGAATCATAAAAATAGGAAAAATGGAATCGGAGGATTTGGTATGATAAAGGATATTATGGCAGCGAACGAGAGCGTTACACCGAACGCAAAAGAGCTGGGGTGCTCCGTGAGCATTTTCCGGCCTGTTT
>JAEEGL013602575.1_pt1 | contig 25188 bp, 44 predicted proteins | sample 9134231 | NCBI WGS metagenome assembly JAEEGL01 (sample SAMN16246548, study PRJNA631951) | gut metagenome | biome: gut microbiome; feature: rumen; material: fiber-attached | host: Bos | place: Iran: Karaj | collected 2018-10 | reverse complement strand
GATGAAAAGCAATCAGATGGAACATACATACCATCTTCTTATAAAACTTATACAGTAGATTCTTGCGAATATATTGGATGCGCAATAGGTTCTCAATACGACTATCTAGCCCATAAAGGCAACTGCCGCTTCTGCAAAGAGCGTGATTCTATTAAATGGGAAAAGCGTAAAAAGGAATTGGAAGAGCTGGTAACTAAATTAAAAAAGAAATAACTATGGCAACAGAAACATTGGGCGCACATTTAAGGAATTTATTAACGCCATATAAAACATTACTCAACCTAGTTAAAGACGTTAACAATGGTACAATGGATGTAAGCGTTTTGAAAAAATATGAATGTAATAATATTGATGAAATCATAGAATTTTCCCATTCCGATAAAATGGAAAATACTCTATGGAGAAATGAAAATGAATAAAGATTATGGCAACAATTAAGGATAATAAAGAAATAATCCAGTTATTGGATACTGCAAAATATCTTCTTAGAGGGCATAAACAGAATTTGAATGTCCAATGGTCTATTGATAAAATTAACCAAGCAATTAAAGCCCTTAAATAACAAAGGCAACAACTTTAAGGATAAGGAATAAAACCTTATCCTTTTTTTATTAACCGGATATTTATAGATAGAAAAACAAATAACTAAAACTACTAACCTAATTAAATAAAAAACTATAAATATCATGAAAGGCTCATGGAAAGAAATAGGTATAAGGGAGAAAATGCAAATCATTAATGGAACAGCATTAACATTCGCTGCCATTATCCTGTATTTCCTTGCCTTTATTATAACACTAACAATACAATACCCAATAGTATCAGCAGGAGCAGCACTACTTGCATCAGCACTTGCATACTTTGGCATAACAGCATTCGTAAAGACACAAATGATTAACTTTGAAACATCAATAGATGAAAGACTGAAAAAAATAGAACTACAAGAACAACAAAATATTAAAAGGGATAAGAAATAATTCTTATCCTTTTTTTATTCCCCTGATATTTAATAGTAAGAATAATAATTAAATAAAACTATTAAATAATATACCATGAGACAAATAATTAAACTAACAGAACAAGATATAAATAATATCGTTAAAAATGCTGTAAATAAAATCTTGAAAGAAGATAGAAATTATAAAAATAGATTAAATAAAATTAGAGCAGCATCACACGCATACGGACACGGAGATAAAGCAAATGGCATGATTGATAAAATGCTTGCTAAATCAGCAGCAATACAAGATATTAATGCAGATAGAGCCGTAAGCAAAAATAGAATCTATAAAACTAATTATAACGGAGACTTTGACGGAATGGATAGAGACTCATTCGAAAAATGGGATGACTACCATAGAAAATCAAATAATGACTTCCTAGACGTAATAAAATATAATGACCTCGATGTCGTACCAGAAGAAGGAGAAGATATGCTAACAGTAGATTATTAATAATATAATAACAATAAACTGTTAATAATATATTAAAATAAAGGGTAGAGGAAAATTTCTTCTATCCTTTAACTTTATTTAACATAAAAAATTTGCATTTACAAAATATTTTATGTATCTTTGCATACAGATAAAATAAATAAAAATATGAGAAATAGTAAATACGAATATTGCAAAAAATCCTGCGATGTAAGAATTAAAGGCACAAACATTTTTGTTAAATGCCTAGGAATTGGTACAACGCCACACGGCCAAAAAGGCATAGAATGCGAATATCAAAATGGCCCTCACGCAGGAGCAACAGAAGTAATACCAGGCGATTGCTTAATTGAAGAATATAAATAATTATGGCAAACAATAAAGATGTACCCATTGAAGTAGTTCTTAAGAACACGCTTATTGAGAATGGAAAATTAAAGTCCGAGATACAACATCTTGAGGCTGAACTGCAAAACAAAAATAATGCAATTAAAGCATTTAAGGAATGGCAAAAGAAATGCATCAACTATAATTTACAACAGATGTTCGATGAAGCAATGAAAACCCTGGATGATGACATGAAAGAAAAGTTTAAGATAATGAAATCCATCAAGGATAATCATTCATGCTTCCTTAAAAGATATAGACAACTTGATAACCTGATTAATCAAATGATGAGGAAATATCAATTTGCATGCGAAAAGGAAAAAATATTAAGAGAAATAATGGAAAAAGAAGAAGAAGTAGAAGCATAATAACAAAAATAGCCAAAAAAAACAGTTTCTTGTGTATTATTTCACAATTTTTTGAAAATTTTTAAAATCCGGGAGAAATTTCCGGATTTTTTTATTTTTTATCCGGAAACATTACTCTTAATATATGTTAAAATGGGCTAACTAACTGATAATGAGGCTATTAACTATATTTAACATTATTTATTTGTTTTTTTAATATATTTTTTGTATATTTGCGCAAGAATATATAGTTTAAGAATAGATTATGTCAAATAAGAGAGGTAAACGTGGGTCTAAGAAGAAAGATGTAGTTGTGTTAAAGATTCGCAATGAGGCGCAATTACAGCGTACCTTAGACTTGTGTAATGTAGTTGGTGAGAAGCCTATCATCAATGAGTTTATGCCGTCTTATATGGCTCACTTAGAGGAAGCTGAGCGTGCTGCTTCTATTGCTATGGCTATGCGTTGGCGTTATGGTAACAATTGGTCTAAGCATATGATGTATGAGTGTATGGGTGAGGATTATCCCGATGATTTGGATTACGCCCCATATGAAGAGATTTACGATGGTTTGGGTAGTAAGTCTGCGCGTGAATTAAAGGCTTTGAATAAGAAGTTATTTAAGCGGCAGAATAGGAACAACAAAGGTAAGGGAAAGAAGCGTTATACTCATATGGATGATTTGGATGATGAAGATAATTTCGATGAGCCTGAGAAGTATATCAAATTCTATGAAGATATAGAAAATGAATTAAGTGCCAGGGAATTTTATTCATTAAAATCATTCAATGATTTTTGCGCAGATAATGGATATATAATGAGTACGACTGATTATAATAATTTAATGAATTGGTCAGTTATTCATTGTTGTCTTGACCCTATCAGTGTTGAGTATGGTGATAAGGAGATTATCACTGATAATTCGTATGGTGGTTTATATTGGACTGTAAGTGAAGATATAACCAAGCATGAGGAATACAGTGGTGTTGATGAGGATGCTGATTTAATGTAAAAAATATAATCGATATATGAAAAGAGATATTCTTGTAGTTAGAGGTAACATCAATGATACCATTGTTCGTTTGGAGCAATTAGCGAAGGAGAAGGAAGAGCGTGAGAGAGCTGAGCGTGAGGCACGTTGGGCAAAGGAACGTGAAGAGCGTGAGGCGAAGGAGGCTGCTTGGAAGAAAGAGCATTTTATATTGGACAAATACACTTATATGTCTCAATGGAATTGGGAAACCTATTCTTGGGTTGGTGATTATATCAATCTGTTCTTCTATGAGTGGAGCGATATTAATAATGAACCAAGACATTTCCCTCACACCACTGCTTTGTACAGATTCCTTGACAGTAGCAAGTTAAATCTTACCGATGAGATAAACGAGAAGTTTAAGCATACACCTGGTTGTCATATGACTTGTGTTCCTGGTACTCACGATTTAATTATTGGTATTACATATCAGGACTTAAAGAGGCAATATGAAGAGAAGACAAGCCTTGCCAAGATATTAAAAGATGTTCCTAGTGTTGGAAGAGTATAATCATTATATACTTAATTAAGTACCTAAGACCCCCTTGGTCTTGGGTATTTTTTTATATGTATAAAATATAATATATATAAAAAAAGCACCTCACATAAATGAGGTGCCAGGAGAAAAACATTATTTAAAAAACAACTAAGCAAAATCTATTATATGGTATGTATATAGATACTTAATTAAGTACCTAAATACTTTCTATCAGCGTGCATTGTTCTACCAAGTAGAATTTCTTAATGTTCTCTACTGAGTTATCGAATGCGGAGCATCCGTTTCCACTAACGCTGTCTACGTTCTCTTTTCCCATCGCTTCGCAGCAATCTTCATATGAGTCACAGTACTTACAGAGTCCTGAGTCTGTAACGAAGTCGAAGAAGTCTTCGAATGTTTGCTTCTGGGTAAGCCTAAATCTTTGAATTTTATCCATGTTGCCCTTATATATTAATTAATATAATGGGGCAACTGTGTATACTGTGACGCAAGATTTGTGCAGCATACCATATGGTACTTAATTAAGTACCTTAGTGATACCAATACAAGGCATGCTGCTGAAGCATATTAATTGCCCCAACTATTCCTTGTGCAAATATACACAAAATATTTGGAAAAAAGAAGGAATTTAAGGTATTTTTTAATACCTTCCCTTAAATTCCCTCTCCCATGCTATCCGACCTTTATTCTTATCAACGAACTCGTTGATTCTCTGTAAGTCATCTAACTTCTTGTGATTGGCGATAACTACCTTATTGTCTTCCCAATCATCTTTACAAGCGATGGTAATTGTGCCACTCTCAGCCATTGTGAAGCGATTGCGAGGCGATATTAATGACGTAAAGCTCTCATTAGGTAATGTGCCCTCTCTGAGCTTTTTCATCTTAATTACGTGGTCTCTTGTAATCTTTACTTCGTTGTCGCCCTGTTTGAGTACTAACAGCCTTGTTTGAGGCTCTATTGACATCTGTACAGGGCGTAATTCTGTCATCTTTAAATCTGCCATATAATATCTGTTATTTATTTACACTGCAAAGGTACAAACAATTTTTTGAAATAGCAAGCAAATTAACACTTTTATACTATTTCTAAAAATTCGTTAAGAAATGCAAAATGGGTACTTGTTTAAGTACCCATTGTTTGCTTAGTCAGCATACCACTCAACTAATTCGTTATCGTCACTTATAACAAAATCGTCATTTGGTGAAATGTAATTGCCGTTTCTATCGTAATTTGCTGCTGTCGTATGATAGTGCAAAGCCACTACGTGCTGTTTGGGGTCTAAATATCTCATATCCCACAAATTGCCGTCACATACTGGATAGCCAGCAAACTTCATTGGTATCATTTCTTGGTTAGCGAAAACCACAGCCACGTTCCCACCGTTTGAAAGAAACTCTTTACACCTATCAAAATTGTGTCCATCATAACTAAACGTTAAATGATAATTACTATATTCCTTTAATAACTCTATTCTATTAAAGACCTTCGTGTAGTCATAAAACTGCACGTTGGGGAAAATCTCCAGTATATTCTTACCCTCATACACAAAAGCCTTGGGCGACAAGTCACTTGTACAATTCAAGCGAACTGAAAACTCCATATTATGCTTTTGGGCGTACTTCTGTGCCTTATTAATTTCGTGAATTAACAATTGCATAAATAAGGGCTTATTCTCATAAAACAACCTTGTGCGCTTTACTCTACCCTTATTGATTTTGCTCAACTCAACGCCATTAGCTAGTATCTCGGCCTTATTGTGCCCACTTCCATTTAAACAGAACTTGTGGCAATATTGGCCACCAGGGCAAACTTGATAACCTGATAAGTTCCACGGTGCCAAATAGAGTGAATAAGTTATCGTACCATTTGCAGTAGACAACTTCATTTTCATGCTTTGTGAGTGATTACCCAGATAGGCAATACCCAACTCTCTTAATGTCTTAGTGTAATTCAATTTTCCCATATTATAATACCTTATTTATTAATTCGTGTGCAAAGATACAAAAAACTAACTGAAATACCAAATTTTCTTTTGTTATTTATATTTTTTTAAGAAAAGTGTTAAAGTTATGTTAAACATCAAAAATAATTTGGATTTTTTGTAATAATTTACTAACTTTGCAGTGGGATTGCTGTGCGAACCAGAAGACCGTTCCTGACGGCAACGTAACTTATTGACAATCAACTCCTGATTCAACAGGAGGCTTTTTTTCCTTCATCAGTAAAATGTATAATTAATTCATCTACTATAATATATTATATAATGTACGCACGTAAGGGAATTGTTAATAAAGTATAAAAGATTCTCAAAAATTTGGAATTTTGAAATTTATTTTGTACCTTTGCAAACAGAAAAAGAAAAGGAGTAAAATATGATTATTACGATTGATGAAGTTAAAGAGCAGTTTAATAAATGGAATGGCGCTATATTTAATAATGAGTTGCCAACACCCACTTTTGAGTTGATGCGCACAAAGCACCTCTTAGGGCAATTTAAGTGGCGCAGAATCGCTTCGGACAAGTTGGGTTATACAATACGCATTAGCACGTTTTATGACCGCCCATTTGACTTGTATGTTGATACTATAGTACACGAAATGTTGCACTATTACATCAAGTTTAAGGGGATTAAGGACACCTCTTCACACGGCAGAGAGTGGAAGAGTATGGCGAGAAAAATCAGTAGGGAGTATGGGTTAAACATTACTCGCACAAGTCCTACTGGTGGTGGAGTTTCTCAAAATGTCTTAGAAAAGGCAGCAGAGAAAAGGGTAGCAAAATTCGAGTACGCTATTGTATGCAGAATGAGGGATGGTATTCATTGGGGTGCAGCTGTTGTACCAATGGGGAAGATTAACGCAGTTGTACCACGCTTTAGGGATTGGAAGGCGGTTAGGGAGTTTAAGGTGGTAAAAGCCCCTTGGAATTTGACCTATTCATTAAGGCATCTGAGGACGGCTATTGGAGTGGGATATATTACAAAAGAGCAATATGGGGAATTGTTCAATTGTAAGGAGGTGGGGGTTTAATTAAGGGGGTTTAACATTAATTAACGCGGCAGATTTCTTTCTGTCGCGTTTTTTTTGTATATTTGCAGTAGTAGTTTTTAATTTAATATTGATATGGAAAGAATTAGTAAAGAAGATTTAGAACTGCTACACGGCAAAATGATAGCAGAAAAGGAACTTACAATTCTGGGTTTCAAGAATAAGCTTAAGTTTGAGATTTACGATGGCTTTGCTTATTGCCCCAACTATCGCGGTAGCGAGTATTGTATGAAGTTCCCAAAGATTGAGTTCGTTAACAAGTCAACTGAAATGCAAGACGAAATTCGTGAGTATATGAACCTTGACGAAAATGACGACATTACCATTTATGAGATTTTGCAGACCTTTAACGAAATGGCGCGTGACGGTGTACGTATCGAGTACGATAAGAAATCTAAGCACTATAAGGAAAAGGCTATCTGGAAATAATTAATTAAATATTAATCGAATTATGGCACGTTATACTATAAGACTAAATTATATTGCTACTTTTACCACAGTAGTAGAAGGTGAGTTTAGAAATGAGGGTGATGCGTTGGATGCTGCACGTGAGCAAGCAGAAGATGCGGATATGAATGAGTTCGTGATTGGTGATGAACAACAGTCAACCATTCTAGAAGTCCATTAAAGAGGCTAATCTTCTTTCATATTATACTGAAAAGGGTTGAGCGTTTAATTACGCTTGACCCTTTTTTTGTGCATACTGCCTCCACAGCTCCTTCCCAGCAACAGACAGCAAACCCACTGCAAAGGTACAAAAAAAATTGGCGTTTTGCAAGCAAATTAACACTTTTAACTTATATGTTAAAGTAATGTTAAAGTGGGAAAATAATTTGGATTTTGGTAAAAAATGTAGTAACTTTGCAGTGGGGATACAGGAGCCGGTCATCTGATGACGACTGCCGGCAAACGGGCATGAAAAAAGCGGCTTGCAATTGGTTGCCCAATGCTTGCCGCACATAAAGAAAGGAGGTATTAAATATGGTAGTTGAAGCGAGGGGATTCGAACCCCTGAAGATTCCGAAGAATCACCTTACTTACCGTAAGGCCCATTTGGCCAGATAACTTGCGCCACCCTCGTCTTTGGTACACTTCAAATAGTTGACAGAGAGGGATTCGAACCCCCGAAGACTCCGAAGAGTCGGCTTATTTACCATAAGCCCCATTTGGCCAGACTTGCGTCCTCTGCTTTGGTATCTGTCAAGTAAATTTTTTATTATGACTTAATCAATCATCTTATCGTCTTTCAACACTGCAAATATACACAAAATAAACGAGAAAAAGAAATGTTATCCCATTTTTAACATTTAATTAACACTTTATAATTTTGCGCCAATTTCAGCCAATTTTGTCGCATCTATTTGTCTATACCCACGACCATTGTAAGAAACATATATTGGTTTTTTTGTTTTAACGTGTTCTGTCATAGCATCAGCAACGTTTTTAGCATTCTCAATATTAAACCATTTGGTGTTTCTATCAATGATTTTGCCGCTTTTTGAACGACCCGCTCCAATTCTAATTACAACGCTCATACTTGGTTTCATAATTAGTCCTCCAATATTTGTGTTATTTCGCTATCAGCCCTATCGAGAATCCCTCTCGCTTCATCGAGAATGTCAATGACATCACTATTCACTTCGCGGCACTGAGCCTTGCGTACAATGGCATCAATGTTTGCAATTGCATCAGCAATCTCTTCTCTTGTGAGTTCAAGACCCACTACACCATTTCTTGTTAACTTTGCCATACTATTAATATTCTCCTATGTTTTATTTGTTTTACGATGCAAAGATAGCAATAAGTTTTTAAAAAACCAAATTATTTTAGTTAAAGATTATTAATATAAAAAAAAATGAGGTGTTATAAACGCTCTTCCCACACGTTTACAACACCCTTTAAAAAGGTTTTGTCCTTTGAAAGCAAACGTAAACAGTAGCGACTGTTTATGGCCGTTTGCTATTGGTAGCGAGATTAAGCCCAACCAATCGTCATTGGTATTCAGCCCTCCTGCAAATTCCAAATGTCTGCGCAAACGTATTTGGTAGTGCCAACTCGCCGGTGACAGTTATCACAAGAGTTTATTTTTTGTGGGCCTGGTAGGGCTTGAACCTACGACCTCCAGATTATGAGTCTGTTGCTCTAACCAACTGAGCTACAAGCCCGTGAGCACGTCTAATTCGTGCTCGGAATAGGTTGCATCAAACTTCCCAATGGGAATTGTGTAGCAAACTCTTACTCCCTATTTAATGTTTTCTAATGCAAATATACTAAAACTTTCTCATAAAAACAAATTTTTTAAGTTAAATTTTATTAATAATTATAATTTTTTAAACTTGCCGTTATTATCTCTATAATACCATGTGCCGTCCTCAAAGAGGTATTGGTAATGGAATCTGCAAGGAGTTACTTCATCGCTTTTCTCTGGTGGTGTATCACCCCAAGTTCCTTTAAGACCTCCATAAGGCATACAGCCATCCAAAATGGTAGAGAAGCCACCTGCAAGACAGAGATTTAAAACGTCCTCATAAGTCTTATAGTGCTTCTTCAATTCCTTACCCAAATTTGACGGGTAAGCATCCCAATGATGATAGATAGTCAAATACTTGGGCAATTTAATGCGCTTGCAAGCCATTGCTAACTTATCATACGTTGGGAGAGTATCGCACTTAATCATACCTTGTACGAGCGCCTCCAATTCCTCATCAGTTTTGCAGAGAGGTCTATATAAGGCTCTAATGTCATCAACAGTGCGCAAGTGAATCTTCTTCACATCACACTTTTGAAATCTGTTGAGGTCAGAGTCCTTAACTCTAATTGTAATCGTTGCCGTTGTACTCATAATTATGCCTCCTTTTTACAGAAATCTTCGTATTTCTTTATGTTATACATCAACTTATTGAGAGTTGAATAGTTCAAAGTGCTTAAAGCATAGTTACACGTTCTGCGCTCCTTTGTGAGCGGATAACGCTTGTAACCATAGGCTACTCTATCGGACATCATTGTGACAACCCACTTTGAATCTCCCAACTTAAACTGCGGGTAATGAAAGCCGTGCTCAAAAGCGAGTAAGCCACCCTCACCAATATATTCTCTAATTTCTTTGAGAATTTCAGTTGTATCTTTTAACTTTCCCATAATATATACTTGATTAAGTACCTAAATACTTTTCTTATCGACTGCAAAATTAATAAAAAAATATCGAAAATGCAAATGATTTAATTAATATAATATCTTTTTAACGTCTTTTAACATATTATTATTAAATGAATGAAATATCAGTAAGTGAATAATCACTATACATAATACACAACTTAATGAATCACTCATAGCTATATAATACTTAATTAAGTACCTTAACGGTATATATAAATTGCTGTATATGAATCATCGCCATTGTCCTGGTCCTCAGGAATATGTCTGCCAAAGTTAACATACCCGGCTTCTCTCATTACATGTTGTAATGCTAAATGGTCATGCTTCCAATCACCGTCAATAACAGTAATTTGAATAAATCCCTGGTAATCTATTGTAAAATCATAAGGCATTTTGTGAGAGGAAAGAATCTCTTGGATTCTTTCCCTTAAATGTTTCTCTATTGCTTCATTATAAGCTTTAACTGCTGCTGTATTCATATTAAATTAATTTAGCGCATACACACAAATAACTACCCTTAATCTTGGTGAACAGATGCACCTTAATGCCCTCCACGTCAATCTTAACGCCAAAGGGTCTTTTAGTTGACCCTATTAAGCTTATATTATAATTGGGGTACTGTTTCTTTACGGTGCTTAGAATTGCCTTACCGTAGTCGTTAATGTCCTCATACTTGCTTTCATCCCTCCACCTATCATAGAGGTTGTAGAAAGCGTTACCTACCTGTTCGTTGTTGATAATCTGTTTAATCTTCTCCATAACTTAATACCTTTTATTTGTTTAACACGCTGCAAAGTTACAACATTTTTTTTTAAAATCCAAATGAATTAACATTTTTAACATTAAAAATTTTAATGAAGCGATACATGCTGTATGACTGCTGCCGGGCTGTCTGTGCCTGGAAGCCCACTGCAAAGGTACAAAATTTTTAAGCGAAATCCAAATTTTTTTTCGACTTTAACAGTTATTTAACATAAAAAAAATGCGCCACCCTTTTGGGGGTGACGCACCTTTGGGAAGAAAGCCTTTGTTTAAGGCTTTGGTTGCGAGAGGTACACCTCAATGTACTCGCCCTCGCCATTCATTTCATCCTCGTAGGTGAAGATGTAGTCAGTGCCAATGCCATAGGCTTTGCAGAGTGCGAGAATGCAGTTCTTTGCATCTTCGCGTGCGTTCTTATTCAAGACCCACACGTAGTCGCCTCTATCCTCGTCAGCGAAAACCTCGTTCACGTGCAAGTGGAACACGCAGCAGATTTTCTTCAACTTATGCACGAAGCGCGCATTCAACTTTTTTCTTGTGTGTGGCAGACTGCCAACGTACTGATAGGAATGTGTCATAGTGTTTTTCTCCTATTTTATTTACCCTTGGACCATCCTTGGGTTTCTGAGTGCAAAGGTACAAAAAAAAAGTTCAAATTCCAAATTTTTTTCCTTAAAAAAATTAAAAAAATGCAAACAAAAAAAATGCACCCAGTTAACAACAATTAACTAAAATAATTTGGAAAACGCCAAAAAATGTAGTAACTTTGCAGTGGGGAAACCAGGATACAGGGGACCTGACATCCAGCGATCCGGCGAGCTTAATATAAACAAAAAAGCGCGTGACTCGCACGCGCATTAACATATAATAAAGTTGCCTTAAAATTTGTTTTTCTCAATATTTATTTGTATATTTGCAGTATGATATTAGGTAGACGCATAAATAATGTTGTCTAACGCCTTTACTTTTTAAAATTTCATACTATTTATTTTATAAAATAAATGGTATGAAAAGAACAAAAGCAGAATACGAATTAGCAGCAAAAAATGCTTTCAGTATCGCCCAAATGTGTCGTAATTTAGGTATTAAACCAATAGGCGGTAATTACAGAATAATTAAAAATGCCATACAAGAATACGAAATAGATACAAGCCATTTTACTGGACAAGGGTGGAACAAGGGGCTAATATTTAAGCCTAACACACAAATACCTTTAGATAGAATATTAGTAGAAAATTCAGTTTATCAATCTTATAAACTAAAAAATAGATTGCTTGAAAGCGGTTTAAAAGAACATCGTTGCGAAAAATGCAAAAGAACTGAATGGGAAGGTTTACCTATTCCTTTAGAATTGCATCATATTAATGGAGATAATACAGATAATAGAATAGAAAATCTTCAAATTCTTTGCCCTAATTGTCACGCTCAGACAGAACATTATAGAGGGAAAAATAAAAAAGATGCGAGGGTGTTGTAACAGGTAGCCAAGTTGGTCTTAAAAACCAATGAGCATTAAAGTAAGTCTCGTGGGGGTTCGAGTCCCCTCCCTCGTACTCTATGTTTTTCATAGTTTCTCGATTTTTTAAGTTAGTTATTGTTTGTGGAATCTACCTTTGGGTGGGTTCCACATTTTTGTTCTGATGACCCCACGCCTCCTTCACAGCGTCTGTAGCTCTCCCACTGCAAAGGTACAAAATTTTTAAGCAAAATCCAAATTTTTTCTCGACTTTAACAGTTATTTAACACAAAAAAATGCACCACTATCTCTAGTGATGCACTTTAATTATAACTAAGCCATTGTTAATCAGTCTATTGCAGCGATTAACCAATGAATTAAAGGTTTATCGCTTGAAGGCTTTTTCTCAGTTATTACCATAGTGTCAGGGGTTCTTTGATACCATTTCTTAGGCTTATTAACGACCTTTGGCACTTCGATTTCCTTTGGCTCTTCTACTCTTTTTTCGAAGCGAACAACAAACTCATATTCGAAGATAAAGAGTGTAAAGAGCATATAGAGAACGTTGTCCTTATCATCTTTAACACTTCTTTCTTCCCTTAGAATTACGTTGTCCTCGGGCACTTCAATATGCTTTGCAACAAATCCTTTTAATAATTCAGGTTGAGCCACATACGAATGCAGAAACAACTTGCACAACTTTTCGTGCAAACTCTCTCGCATAGACGGAGTTACTTTTTTCTCTTCTTGCATTTTTGATAACCTTTTAATTTGTGCCTTTTGGGGGTGAACTGTGGTCCACCACTAATGAAAATATCCTTTAAAGAAAGGAAATAGGGGCCACAAGACCCCATAAATATATTATACACCATACTCTTAGAAGATGTAGCGATAGAAGCGAATATCTACGCCGTGTCTTTCTGCAATAGTTTCTTTACCGCTCACGTTGGTAACAACCACGTTAGCCTTTGCACCCTTTGTGCCCACGATAGAAGATACGTTGACCATATACGTTTTACCATTGTCAGCCTTATAGCGTGCCTTATAGGTAAACGTCTTGTTGCTTGGGTTCACTTCACACTTCTTTGGATTGATTTCTACGCGGCGGTTCTTTCCTGCGAAACACACCAACATTGATATAGTCTTATTATTTTCGTTCTTCATTTGAATATTCTTAATTTAATTAATATAATAAAATAAATAAAGGGGTAGGTAGTTAGCCTACCCCGTTGTTTGGTTTAGCCCTCAGTCTTTTCCTCGACCTTGGCGGGCTCGGCGGGCTTCTCAGCCTTTGCCTTTGTCACCTTGGCTTTCTTCTCAGCCTTTGCCTTGGGCTTTGCAGCAGCCTTCTTCTCTGCCTTGGGGGCGGCTACTTTTTTCTCAGCCTTTGTAGCAGCCACCTTTACTGTTGCAGACTTCTTTGCTGCCTTTGCCTTGGCCTCTTTTGGCTCTGCCTTGACCTCTGCCTTTGCAGCCTTTTCCTTGGCTTTTGCAGCCTTTGCAGCAGCCTTTTCCTTTTCTGCCTTTTCCTTGGCGGCTTTCTTCTCTGCCTTTGCCTTGGCTTTTGCAGCCTTTTCAGCCTTTTCAGCCTTTGCAGCGGCTACCTTGGCCTCCTTTGCTGCCTTGGCATCTTCCAAGACCTTGCTGCCGTTGAACAAGGTTTTCCAAGCCTTGCTACCCTTGGTGGGTGCGAAGAACTTAGTTACCCAACCCTTCTTGGCGACCTCGACCTTGATACCCATTGCCTCGACCTCGGCGACTGCCTCTTTGTGAACACCTGCAAAGTACACGGGGACGTATGTGCGACCATTGAACGCGATAGCGTTGCGCAACAACTCCAAATAGTGATTTACCTCTGCCTTGATTAACGACTTGTTTGTTGTCATGTTCTTACTCATAATCTTTTCTCCTTTTTTTTTAAATTGTTAAACTTATTTTTATTTGTTACTACTTCTTTTTGTTTGACGTTGCAAAGTTACAACTTTTTTTTTCAAATTCCAAATTTTTTTTCGACTTTAACTTTTCTTTAACGTTTTATTTCAAATTTTTAATTTTCAATTTCAATTTTCTATTTCCTTTTGTTTGACGATGCAAAATTACAAAATAAATTTCAAATTTCCAAATTTTTTCTCGACTTTAACAGTTATTTAACACTTGACCCTTGCGCGTACATTATTTATTATATTATATATGTACTTAATTAAGTACCTTGGGCTTTTTATTTAGTTGCAATATCTGTAATCAACTTCACAATTTCTTGGTGTTTTGCGTCCGAATACAAATCTGCAATCTGCTGCGCATAAGGGAGAATCTTGTCAGCCATAATATCAATTTGCTTTTGGCTCTTTCTGTTAATCTGCTTCAACATTATCTTATATCCGCACACGTGCTGCGCACCTAAGATAGTACATGTTACTACACCATTAGTTACTGTGCACGGGGTAAGATAAACCTTTACACCACTCTCATAGACGTTACCTGAAAAGTAGTTCATACCACCTTTCTCATAGTCTACCATTATCCTCAATTGCTTCAACTCACTGCTAGCTGACTTCACTGGGGTTTTCAAATCTACAAATACTTTCTTGTGCATATTCCTTGTTTTTTATTAATTGTTTAACTTGGGTGCAAAATTACAAATTTCTATTTCAAATTCCAAATTTTTATTTAAAATTTATAATTTATTAACACTGTTTCTTCTTATCTATATATTTTTTAATATCTTCTAACGTTTTAAATTCAGTGCCTTTAATCTTGTACCATCTAGTACCTTTTAACTCACAAGGGTAGAAAATACCATATACTCCGGTACCAATCATTTCGTATTCCTGAACAATACGAAAGCCCTTGTATACTCCACAAATATGTTTCTTTACTGCCATACTGTTATTATACTGTTTATTAATTATCTTTGTTTATCAGGTGCAAAGTTACAACCTTTTTTCCAAAATTCCAAATTTTTGAGAAACATTTAATAATCTTTAAGCCTAGTGTTAAAGTTATGTTAAAGTGGGAAAATAATTTGGAAATCGCTTGATTTTTTTGTAACTTTGCAGTGGGGATGACAGGATACATCCTGAAGGAGGCGTGGGCCACAGCAGTGGCGTAAGCACAAAAAAAAATGGAGCAGTCGATCGGCTACTCCATCACGTTAAACAATTAAAAACCAACAAATTATGAATGCAAACTATTGCTCTCACCTATTGGACTCGAACCAATGACTCCTACGTCACCACGAAACTCTTGCAAGCGTCACTCAGTTATATGACCCGCAATGGGCTTCAACTCTGAGATTCTAGATTCGTAGCACTCTGCCGTAGTACTCTACCAACTGAGTTAAGGCGGAGAAAAAAAGTTGGGGGCACAAGCCTTAGTGCGGGCCTCAAGGCATCTGCTATGGTGAGTTGGCAGAACCCTCTTAGGGCAGCGTGTGGCGGTGTGTCCCCTTAGTAGCCGGCTAAATCGGTATTTATCAGGGGTGGCCGGCTTAGGGCGCAAGGCGACAAGCGAAATAACGCTCGAAACGGCGTGCCTAACGGGGGTATCGTTGTCAGTGCAACAGAACCCAATGGCGGGCCAATAATACGCGCCCTATTTATTTGCGCAGCCTCGTACTCCGTCCATCAGTCCGACCGAGATTTATCTTGCTGCGCTCACCAACCGCTTTCACACTCCGGTTTATGTCTACGGCGGCGGTGCTATTGACTAGTTTTTTTATATTTTCGGTAAAACCTTAATCCTCTTCGTTACGATTCAGATAGGTTAGTTGGCTTTTTAGGGCCGACTTCTACACATTATTTTCATATAACTAATTTTAAAATTTCACTAATTACTATACTAAAAAATTATTATCTACTATATACCCTCAATGGGGCGGAGGTTTGTTTTTCTGCATACGCTCACTTTTACGCTTTAATAGTTAAAAAAGGTAGGTTTCCCCAATCTTGGTTGACGGCTTGCGCACACTCTCTATCAGTGGCGGTACTTACCATTCGCTAATTGGATTGTTTTATCCTACCTACGGAACACTTTAACCCAACTTGACGATGTTGTATAACTGTTTTACTACCTCGCCTTTGGAGTTCTTAATTTGCCGACCCGGGATTGCCATCACTCGATTCAATCTCACAGCTTTTTTAAATGACTTTTTGCTCATTCTTTGTTATCTTTTATGTTTTTGTTTGACGATGCAAAGGTACAAAAAAAAATTCAAAAATGCAAGCAAATTAACACTTTTAACACTTTATTTTTTTACGAAGATGCAAAAATGCAGCCATGCAAGCGGCCTCTCTCGGCTTCGTTCACAAACTTCTCATACGTTCCCTTGAAGCCATCCGGTGCTTTAAAATAAGCGACCTTTTCGCCCGTTTGGTACTTCTTTCCACTTTTGCTAATTGCAACCTCAGGCACTTCGCCAATTCTCTTTAATCCTTTAATTTTCATAATCTATTAATTTTAATTTATTATTAATTATGTAGGCGAACCATAGGTTGCCATATTACTTACATACTCGTTCCAATTCTCTTCTTCCCTTACTGCGTCATAAATCTTAGAATCATCTACGACACCATTATAAGTGAAATTAGCCAAGGTATAGCCGTTTAACGAACAAATTAATTCGTCTGTTTCTCTGTCGTATACATCAAGACCACTTAGAGTTTCCTTGACCTCTAATCCAAAGTTATCTGAATAGTAAATCATACCTCAAAGAAATCTTCAATTTCGTAATGCTCAACTTCAACGTTCTCACTAGTGCTCTCAACACTAATCTCAATGTTGTTGACAACATTATCAACGCTATCGAGTTCAGTATCTACTTCTACTGCCAATGTTATGTTTAATGTTTTCTTCATAACTTATTGTTTTTATTTGATGGTGCAAAGTTACAAAATAATTTATTAAAATGCAAGCAAATTAACACTTTTAACATAAAAATATTTTCATTAACAAATAACGCCATTCAACAGGAGGATACTGCCTTCCTGGCTGTGGGCTGTTTTCCCACTGCAAAGTTACAACATTTTTTTTCAAAATCCAAATTTTTTCTTGACTTTAACAGTTATTTAACACAAAAAAAAATGTGCCACTCTTTCGAGCAGCACACACCTATTAGAGGACAAGTACTTAATTAAGTACCTTGGGGTTACTTCTTCTTGAACAACTTGTTAATGTTGTTAAGACTGAACAAGGCGAAGCAAGCGAACTTGGGGTTAATGTAGATGTCCTCTCCTTGACCGAGAAACACCACGTTCTCCAACTTGGGTTGCTTGACACCTACAATGTTGGCAATACCCAATGCTTCTTGCTTGGCACTCGCTTTCTTTGGGGGAATGTAGCGATTAATGTCAGCCATCAATTCACTATCCTCGGGGACAATCTGATAGTTATAGATAGTGAAATATACTACCTTGGTTGGGCGACGACCTTCATACAAGCGAAGATATTCTTGCTCACTATCATTCTTCTTTAAGATGATGTTTGCCAATGCGTCTTCGGTTGCTTCGCAGTAGGTTGCTTCCTTGGGGAAAGCCAACTCAAACTCTTCCTTGGTGAAATGGATTCCCTCTCTCTCACATTCACCTTTAACTATATTATAATAGTTTAAGCCCGTTGCAGCGTTCTGATAGACCGCCAAGGTGAAAACCTTTGACTCTCCCTTTTCATCCAAATAGGGGTTAACGGGTGTTGTCTTGCGCTCAGCAGCACTTGTGCCGTTGGGGTACTTGTTCATCTTCTTTGGGGTGAATGTAGAAACATACAAACCAAATGTGCCGCGCTTAATGCTGCGTGCAAAATCCTTGATGTCTGAAATTTGATTGTTGTACATAATCTATTATTATTTAGTTGTTTAACTTTATCGAGTGCAAAGGTACAAAAAAAATGTTCAAAATCCAAATTTTTTTCATTAAAAAAATTAAAAAGATGTAAATAAAAAAAATACATACAGTTAACAACAATTAACTAAAATAATTTGGAAAACGCTCAAAAATGTAGTACCTTTGCAGTGGGGAAACCAGGATACCAAGGGACCGTCATCGAGAGGCAGTTCGAGTACAAACAAAAAAAAGCGTGACCCTTATCGAGCCACACGTTTCAACAACACAACAATCATTGATATGTCGATTACCCTATCACGACCTTGGATAAGAGTGGTTTCAACTCTCTTTTGCGCCTTTGTGCTGCCTGTAATTTAAAATACTAATCCTTGCACTTTAGGAGTTAGGTAGGATTATAGGATATGCGAGTTACCTCACCCATTGCAGTCCTATTACTTCTATTGCACCTACGGGCTTAATTGTTTTCTATACTACCAAATCAACTTACGCATAATTTATTTATTTGTTTATTTAGTTAGATAATATATTCATAAAAAAAAGTCAGTGGCTACTCAGCTGTAATAGCATTCACCACTGACGTTTCCCCCGTTTCAAGCGACATTAACAATCTATCAGTAAACTACCTCAAAATTGTCGCTCTCAACTACTATGGCGAGTTCGCCAAGTGCCTTTGTAAAGGTCCCCCATACTCAACGTATGTCACTCGACCTTTCTCGCCATCATATCTTTAAGTCATAACTTTTATCTCCTTTTGTTTGACGTTGCAAAGTTACTAAATTTTTAAGCGAAATCCAAATTATTTTTCACCTTTAACATAACTTTAACATTTGCAAAAAGTAAGCGGCTTTCACAAGTGGCTCACTTCCATATAACTAAAATACAAGTATGAATGATAAAAAAGAAATCTCTCATTAATAAAACGAGCGACTTATCGCAAGCGGCTCGTTCCTCAAAGTTTTAACCTATTAATCGAATTATGAATCAATGTGAGTTAGAGAAATGTAATCAACTTATCTTATCAGTGTACCTGAACTTATGTTTGCAGTGAGGGCAGCGAAACACCTCGCCCTCTTCATCTAAGGCTTTTGAAATATTTATCTCAACCTCATTACCGCATTTGACACACTTTATTTTCTTCATATAGTTTATTCGTTTTATTTATCGTTTGCAAAATTACTAAATTTAAAGCCAAATTCCAAATTATTTTAGTTAAATGATGTTAATATACTTAATTAAGTACCTTGGGGCACTACGAATTGTCAATCCCCAAAGTCTACTTGCAAGTCCTCGTAAATTATGTCAATTGTCTTTTTATCCAACTTCTCTACAGGGGTCTGCTTATAGCCATACTTACCTACGAATGACATTACCAACACCTCTTTTCCATTATACACCAAGTCTGAATACTTCCCACAAGCTTGGCTTAATTTAATATCTCCCAAGTCTTTGGTTAATTCAGTAATAAACTTTAATTTCTTTTTCATAACTGTATATTATTTAATTATCTATATATTAATACTTAATTAAGTACCTTGTGGTCATTCCTCAACACTATCTGCCCAACTCTTCAAGTCGCCGTGCTTTTCAATCGCGTCACTAATGACCATCACAATTACTGCTACTACTATTAATGTAATCATATATTTATTAATTTAAATTATTTAATAATGACCAATCGAAAGACAATCAAAATAAGCTTGCGCTTCATCTAATGTCATAGGACGTGGGGTTTTTACACCAATTCTATTCTCACCTTGCTTGGTGAATATATTGAATCTTTTATATTTAGGCTCCGCCATAATATTTGTTATTTAGTGGGTGAAACTTCTAACCATCCTACAAAACTACCTGAGCCGCTGAAAATTGGCTTTAACTTTTTCTGTAACTTCGAATCCCAATGTGTCTTGTAACTTCTTGCCATAATTTAATTTATTTATTAGTTTAACGTTTGCAAAGTTATAAATTATTTTTTAAAATTCCAAATGATTTAACATTAATTAATATAATTTAAGAGGCATTACGAAACCATATATTTATCGGCTTCGCTCTGCCACTCCATTAACCACTTTAAGAATGGCATTGGCTCTTTTATATAATCTAACCATTTTGTGTAATCCCAACCATATCTCTCGCAGTGCTCAACCATATCCCAAGCATCGTCATTCTGCATCTTGGTGCGAGTAACGTAGTCCTCATAGGCTTCTTGAATGTCGATAGAAGCGTCCTTATTCCAAAACGCATCGGGGTCGAGCAACATAGCCATAGTAGCGTTCTCACTCTCGATTTGGTTCATCACCTTAACTAAATTCATTCTCTTCATAATCAAATGGGGTTTAAGTTATTATTTTGTTTAACTAGTGCAAAGTTACTACATTTTTAGCCAAATTCCAAATTTTTGAGAAACATTTAATAATCTTTAAGACTAGTGTTAAAAAACAGTTAAACACTAAAAATAATTTGGAAAACGCTCATTTTTTTTGTACCTTTGCAGTGGGCTTCCAGGCATGCTGTGAAGAGGCGTGCTTGAGTCATCGAAACAAAAATGCGCAACCATCTTTGGCTGCGCATCTGCTTTATAATTAGGGTTTTAAGTTATACCCAATTATGCCCTAACCTTTCATTTTCCCTTGCTTTTTCCAATACCTTGCGTTGAACATCTATTGGTAATGCAGTAAAGGCTGCTCCCATTCTCGCCTTGATTTGTGGCACTCTCGCTACGAGGTCAGTTATGTGTCTATTAGTATTAACGTTATAGACTTTAAGAATACCCTTGTCAGTGAGTTCAAATCTCTCAGCACCATTCTTATGACCCCTATCGAGGACGTTGGTGCATAACACGTTATTGGTGTCGCCAATAACATTCTTAATTAAGTTATCTCTAACTTGTCTGTCTTGAGCAAAATGCTTTGTGTCCATAAACATAACATTTTAAAAGTGAATAAATAAACTATCAATTCTCTACGTACAAATATACTATATAGTTTTTAATTTATAGCAGTTTTCATACGTATAAAGCAAATATACAAGAAAAAAATTAAAAACAATAATATATTTAAACTTTTTAACGAAAAAAATTTGGAAAACACCCAAAAATGTTGTACCTTTGCAGTGGGGATGACAGGATACAGGAGCTGAGGCAGTCTTGCTGCTGTAAGCACAAAAAATAAGCGTGACCCTTATCGAGCCACGCTTCTTTATTTACCCCCAAAACTCCACAAGACTTGAACCACTACACTTAGGCTTGGTCTTAATCCTAACAACTATTGGTGTTCCTTGTGGGATTCTTTTGTTGCCATATCCCATTGTTTGGTAGTAAACAAAATATCCCTTCCTTTGGTATTCCCTTGCTACTTCATCAGCAAAGTATTTACAAGACACGTTTTGGTAGCCATCATCAATCGTGCCCCAATCAAGATAGGCTTCGCCACAATCCTTCTCGAACCATTCGCCATTAAAGTAGGCATCGCCCTTCAACATTGCTTCTACCATTTCTCTTGCTGCGTCAATACTTCTTGCAATCTTTTCCATAATTAATCAGTTTTTAAAATTAATAATTAATATAATGACTTGTTGTTTATCGTTTGCAAAGGTACAACATTTTTTTTCAAAAATCAACTGACTAAAGGTAGCATAACATTCTTTAACACCCTTAGATTAATTATAAAAAAAACGTGCTACTTTCACAAGCCACACGTTTCCAACACAACTATAACTTAAACAACCTAAACCACTCTCTTATTTACTTCTCTCTTTATCAACTTTCCAAGTCGCCATTAATGCAGTCCAATTGAAAGCACAAGCCCATACTCCCCTTTCCTTGACTACCTTTGCAGTGTTGGTATCAACATACCTTACTACAATCTCTTCGCCATTTAAAGGGTTTCTTAATTCCTTTGTCACTTGAACCATCGTTCCATTCTTGGTGAATCCACTCACTGCAATCTCGACACTTACACCACCATTCTCTTTCGCGTGCTTACTATATAATACATCATTGAAATCAATACTTGGTTCCAACATCTTAGCCACGCTAATAAATGCGTTAATGTACTTTTGGTTCTCTTCGCTCACGTAAATGTTCTTAATCATAATCGTTTGGGTTTTAATTAGTACTATTGTTTATCGTGTGCAAAGGTACAAAAAAAAAGTTCAAATTCCAAATTTTTAATATTAAAAAAAATTAAATACAGTATTTTAATATCTTTTAACTAAAATAATTTGGAAAACGCCTCAAAATTTAGTACCTTTGCAGTGGGGAAACAGCAAACCAAGGAAGGCAGTCATCAGACTCTCAGTTCTGTTCAACTGCGCATAACAAAAAAAGTGTGCGACTTTCACAAGCCACACACTCCAAACAATAACACAATCAGTACTAACCTTTTATTTCAAGAACACACTTAACTCTTTTCAGTTGCCATTACCTTTGCAGAAGAAAGGCTTTCCTTTGCCTTAGTGAACAAACCCAATGCTTTTTCACACTCAGCATAGTCTTGCTGCATCTTGGGTGTTGTTGTGCCACTAATCAGTATCTTTGCGTTTATGTCGCCCATTTTCTTGACTAACGCATCAATGACAACATCAATACCCTTTTCCCCTAACGTTATTGTAGTACACATAATAGCCTTATAATTTATTTATTAATCTTATTATACTCTATCTCTATATTAGTTAAATAATCTACGAACTCTTTGGGAAGAATAACGTTCTCCATATCTAAGCACTCGCTGAACAAGGCAGCAACCTCATTAACCTTAAAGCCTGCTATTCCACAACCAATCTTAGTGACGTAAAACGTATAATAATCAAAGTGTTTAGCATCACTAATAAAGGCATCTACAAATGGCTTTATTTGATTTACATTATCAAAGGGTCTTGTCACCCTAAAAGGCTTTAACGTTCCTGCCCACACTCTAAAGCAAGTGGGAATAGCATAGGTGTTGCAAGCAAGATTACAAAATCCAAAGCCACAACCCATTTCTGCGCCTAACACTTTGTTGGCAAAGGCGGCTGCTCCACCTACGTGTTCGCCTTGTATATTAGAGCCAAAGACAAATACTTCGCTCTTATTTAATGACTTAATATTGTCAGGTGTAAACTTAGTTCTACTCATAATATATTAATCTAAATTATAATTCGTTTTTTAACTTGGGTGCAAAGTTACAAAATAGTTTTATAAATTCCAAATTTTATTTCAACTTTAACATTATATTAACATAAAGAAAATGCGCGACTTTCACAAGCCACGCACCTCAAACTAAACCTAAAACAATTATATGAAAGCAATTCAAACACTCAATACATAAAATACTTGGCTGCGTCCATCGCTTGTCTGTGGGTCGCCCCATACTCGCTCTTAATATAGTTAATTATATTAGTGTACTTGTTGTTGCCCTTCTTGTACTTTTCCTCGTTGGGGACACCACCATCACGTCTGACTGCATACACTAAGTCAATCACTCTTGGATAAATCTTTATGCTCATATATATACTTAATTAAGTACCTTGATACGTTGTTGCTATTGCAGTTACAAATATATTAGTTTATTATTTAATTAACAGTTTTTTTATATGTATAATTTTATTTTCTTAGATAAAAAAGGAAAGGGCTTGCGCCCTCTCTCTTAGATGTCAGTATACAACTGAATCTCAATGTACCCCGACCACTCGCACTTGGGGTCATAGTCCTCTTCCCACTCAATGTTGTTGGTGGGAATACTGAACCTATTCGCCAACTTGTGCGCCAACACCCAAGCCCAATCATAGACAGGGTTATCCTTGCCCTTTGGCAAGTAGATGCTGACCAATCCACTGCGATAGTTTCTATCGTCTACGTGGACGTGGTTTGCGCCACAAGACATCTTGAGCGCGTTAATAAACTTGGCTAACTCGCGTCTGCGACTGCGACTTGCCTTGTGGTTCAATTGGTAAGCGTGTATGTATGCCATATCAATTGGGGTTTAGGTTTACCCTTGGACTACCCTTGGGTTTCTGAGTGCAAAATTACTAAATAATTTAGTAAAATCCAAATTTTTTTTCAACTTTAACATAATTTTAACACAGTTATTAAAAAAACTTAAACACCTAAAAAAAGTCGCTCAAAAATTTGCAAAACGCCTCAAATTTTTGTACCTTTGCGGTGGGTTTGCTGTCTGTCGCCTTCTCAGAAATTTGCAAATGAATTAACAAAATTAACATTTCGCTCGTTGCCCTAATTAATTAATATATTAAGCCTTATATATTATTAATTAATATAATAATTAAATAAGCCTATTTTAAGCCTTATATGAGCCTATTTAGACGTTTGCCTATAACTATAAGGCAAAGGTTTAAATTAGACGTTATAGAGCCTTATATAAGCCTTTATAAGAGCCTTTTGGCGCGTTGCCTTATAACTATAAGCAAAGGCTTATTTAAGCCTTATATGAGCCTTTAATTAAGCCTTAATTATACAGGGGTTAATTTAGCCTTATATATTAACTTAATAATATTAATTATAAGGCGCAAAAAAAGGGTGCAACTTTCGCTGCACCCTTTGTACTTAAATAAGTACTTATTGCCACTCATTAAATATCTCCTTTGCTTTTTCTTTGCTTTCGCCAAAGTAATAAAAGCCGTCCCACGCATTTGTCACGTCTATTTGGTACATTGCAGCCCTCACGTCATTCTTGTTATCAGTGGGCTTTAACCACCTTTCGATTTCAGCGACCTCGTTTGGTGTGGCTAACCTACCATCGTACAACCACTTTGTTTCAGTGTGTATCGCTGTATCGCTCAAAGCATAATAGATATTTAAGTATCTATAAGTGGACTTATTCGCTTGCTTAATGTATGGGTACGTTAACCACGTCATTCCATTTAAGGGCTTTGGCACAATCGACATACCTGTCTTTGCAGCCACCTTTGCGTCATATTTGGGGAATGTGGCATTATTAACCATATACAACTTACCAACGTGCCCAATTAAGTGGCGACCACCCTTATACACGCGCGCTTCCTTTAAAGCGACCACGCAAACGATGTTGTGCCCAAATTGCGTGCGTGCGTGATTTGCAGCATAGTTGTTAACGATGTTAGCGACCTCTGAAAAACTCAACTTTGTCATAATTCTTTACTTTTTACATTGTTAGTTCGATCGATTATCGAGTGCAAAATTACAACATTTTTTTCCAAATTCCAACTTCTTTTCCTTAAAAAACAATAAATGTTTTTTGTAGGTATTGCCGGCTAT
>JAEEGL012407486.1_pt1 | contig 25191 bp, 24 predicted proteins | sample 9134231 | NCBI WGS metagenome assembly JAEEGL01 (sample SAMN16246548, study PRJNA631951) | gut metagenome | biome: gut microbiome; feature: rumen; material: fiber-attached | host: Bos | place: Iran: Karaj | collected 2018-10 | reverse complement strand
CTTTCTCCCCGATATTTGCATTGCTGAGTACATAATCGCACTCATACGGATCGGTGAGCACATACTCAGAAGTCAGTCCTTCAACGTATCTTCTTTCGATATCCAAAAAGCCGTCTTCTGTATATATTGTTCCAAGTGAAAATGCCTGCTGTGAAACATCAATGCATTCCTCAAAGCCGCCAAGAATCTCGACATAAGAATTTGCAAGTTCGGAGATAGGAAAGCTTTCAGCGAAATTGTCACTCACATATGCAGTCATCGTATCTGCAACAAGATTACCATTATCGCATTCAACATTGATAACAAATGTTCTGACACCATTTCCTGCGCTGATAGTGCTTCGAATGTAATCATCTCTGCTCTTGCCTTCTTCTCCGGCTACAAGGCTCTTATCAAACCAGATTGCGATTGGAATGTATCCGTAATACTTATCTTCGCTTTCTTTTTCTGTGACTATGAAGCTGCTCAGCTGATCATTTATAGTGTACCACTTATTGTCGAATTTACTAATATTCCAATGTGCATTAGTATAATTATCTACTACATTGCCCTCGATAACATTCTCAGAGTATAGCTCGGTTCTTCCAAGAAGAACCTTGTTCCCATCGAGGTCCGCTGTAACCCTGACGTCTGCCGTTCCATCAGCATCAAGCAGAATATCCCCCCTAGACACCGTGATAACAGCGCGTTCAGGATCATCAACTATGGTTATCTCCTTCTTTCCGTTTTCATCGGTGCTAACCTTATTGGTATAACCTCTATCAACAAATATATCAGATTTAGTCACTCTGTCGGCAAGCTGCTTTTCTATCACCTTTTTGGCCAGATCTTCGCTTTCCGGGTCCTGATTAACTGTACTCAGAGCGCTCTTATACTGATCATAGTTGGAAATCTCAGTCGCAACATCCTGATAAGTCACTTTTTCGTTTGCCACCCAGTCATTTCCTATTCGGTATCCCGTAGCCTGAATGAGTGCAAACAGATTGATCAACTTATCGTATTCCTCACTGATTCCCATCTTTCTGAGAGCCTCAATAGAATAGTTTACATTGTCGTTGATAAATTCCATATCAGCCCCTGTTTTATCTTTGGAATACGAGACACTATAGGCATTAGCCGGAAAATACAGGTACAATCCACCGAAGTTCTCTCCCTTATTAGTGTGGGTCTGCTGTGAATTTACAACACTCTCATCCAAAATATTCAGGACTTCTCTACTCTTTTCCTTAATATTTGGATAATCATCCAGCAAAAGAGATTCACAGAGCAGCTTGATGTCAAACTCATTCGTAGAATAATGCCCGTTTGTTGTTCCAAAGTTTGATACTTTTCCTATTGCTTTTGATATATCAAAATATGCCCTATCATCTTTCAGCTCTGCTGTAAGCGCCTTGTAGAGCTCAGAAAGAGCCTCGTCCAGGAATTCCACTCCCATTAGATTTGTCGCAGAAAGCGTCGCTTCTATTCCTTTATCTCCACCGCCCATTCTGTTATATTTGACCAAATAATCATCGACTATTCCCGAAACAAACGTCTCAGAGCTCATCGTGCTGTCATTATTAAGGCCATTTAGCATATCATAGTAGTTCCATCCGCGTCCCGGAATGATTTCCTCAGATGCTACATAATAGTCTGCATAAGGATAAAAAGATGCTGCCACCTCATAGTTTCCCATCTTGCAGGCATCCATACCAATGAACTCCAGCTTTCTTCCTGATTTAAAGAGATTAGTTGAAGCAAACGCATCTGAAAGGGCTGTTATAGTGAGTGTTGCGGGAACCTCATGTTTACCCCCGGGATTCTCGGCATAGTACTTATTTAGAAGATCATCGCCTCCATAGCCATTTACCCCATTGCCATGTCCGTACATGATCAGGTCATAATACCTGGCATTTGTCTGCTCCGTACAATAGTCAATGAAACTGGTCAGCTGAGCATTATCTGTCATGTAGCCGTCAACATCTTTTATCTTGGAAAGGTTGAAAACGCCATCTTTAGACACGACTTCCCAATACTGCATCCCGCTTATTTTCGTGGAATGCTGCTGTAAAAGGCTCTTAGCAAGTTCATTAGCCTTGTCTTCCTCTTCCTTGGTTAATCCTGAATCTCTCCCAGGATAAAGAACTCCCTTCGCATAACTAGAGTATGCAGATAACTGATTCATATACCACAGCGTAGTTCCTCCGGTAACGATGAACATGCGTGTATTATCGGGAATTCCGGCTCTTAAGATATCTAGGAGATTTCCTGTTGCAACTCCAAAATCAGGCTCAAGATTGGTAGGAGCTGCATAGAGCATAATGACTCTTTCCTGGTCATAATGTACAACAGGTTCCGGTTCAGGCTGTGGCTCAGGTTCTGGTTGAAGCTCTGGCTTAGATTCAGGCTGTGGTTCTGGCTCAAAATCATAGTTATCGTCAAAATCATCATCTTCATCGTCTGTTTTTTCATCATCTGCTTTGACAGGCGTATCTTTAGGTTTATCCGGAACTATTGCCGCCGGAGCAATCTGATTATTAACTTTCTCCTTTGCCACCACACTCTTTTCTTCCTGCTTAATAGCTTCCACAATAGCCTTTACAAGACCTTTAGTGTCAGCAATATTTATCTCAGTTTTATTATTTCCGGGCAAAAGAACTGTCATCTCATCATCAATTCCTGACTGCTCAAATGCCTGATATAACGCTTTCTCTTCTCCTTTTGGAAGGCCTGACATAGTAGCCTTCGTGATAAGCATTGTGCCCTTCGTCAAATTTGTGACTGTGACACCAAAAAGCCACTTGATGGCAACAACACTCTCTGATGCAAGCTTTGCATCCGTGACTGTAATATTAAGATCAACTTTGTTCTCACCGGCCTTGATAACATAGCTCTTTTGACCATTGAACAAAATATAAAATCCGGGAAATGAATCAGAATAAATAATCGTACCTACAGGTAATGAAGAAATTGACTTTGTGGGCGATGCCAGCAAAGAATGAGCTGCAAACACATTCGTCACAGCAAGATCTGATACCGCAGCACGAACTGTAACTGCAGGAAAAGAACCGGTAACTACCAATAAAGATGAAACAAATAAAGCTGTTCCTTTTAAAAACACCTTTCTAATTGATGTTGATAATAATTTTTCTTTCATCCGGCACCCGCTTTCTAGTCAATATAAGCATGTTACGTAGTTTATTTCGGCTATTTTCAGCCTTTCCATTAGCGGGTACCGGCATTTTTATCTACAAAACCATGTCAAAGAGGTCACTCAGCACTAAGGCTCTTCATATACTTATCCATATCCTCTGCAATCTGCTTGGATACAGCAACTGCAGCAACTACTGTCTTGGCCCCTGTAACAACATCTCCTGATGCAAAAACACCAGGAAGCGATGTCTCACCCTTTGCATCTGTGGCAAGATTTCCCTTTTCATTGAGCTTAAGCTCTTTTTCGTGGGTGACGATTCTGTCCTGTGGAACCTGAGAAATTGCTATCATTATGCTGTCAGCAGGGATAAGGCGCTCAGTATCAGCCAAAACTTTGAATGGAGTTCTTGTTACTTCCTCTCCATTTTTCTGCATCTGTGCAATCTTCTCCTCATCAGGCACCATATCACAGAACACCGGTCCATCATCCTCAATCCTGACAATGGCCTTTCTGTATTCGAATCTGACTCCGTCGACCTTCGCATACTCAAACTCAGCCTTAGAAGCGCTGACTTCGTCGCCTCTTACGTATACCACAACCTCTTTTGCCCCATGTCTTATGGCAGTTCTGGCAACATCCATAGCAGCATTTCCCGCACCAATAATTGCTACTTTGTCACCAAGCTCATAGACATCAGGATTGTTCAGATAGTTGATAGCATAGAAAACATTTCCGAAGGTCTCCCCCGGAACCCCAAGTTTCCTCGGCTTCCAGGCGCCGGTTCCAATGAACACGCTCTTGTAGCCATCATTTAAAAGATCCTGTATTCCTGTGGATCCTCCTATCGCAAAGTTAGGTCTGAACTTGATTCCGAGCTCTCTCATCTTCTTGTAATATCTGTCCAGAATTGACTTTGGAAGTCTGAACTCAGGAATGCCATAGCGAAGAATTCCGCCTATCTTGTCATGAGTTTCAAAAACTGTGATGGAATACCCCTTAAGTGCCAAAATGATCGCAATCGTGATTCCTGCAGGACCTGCGCCGATGACTGCTGCCTTCATGCCATTTGAAGGTGCAGGCTTAAGCTCCAGCCTCTCAAAACAGGAATCAGAAATATAGTTTTCAATAGATGAAATGTGAACAGGCTCCCCCTTAATTCCCCTTACGCAGCCTCCTTCACACTGATTCTCATGATTGCACACAAGTGAGCACACCATGGAAAGCGGATTATTCTCAAATAGCATCTGAGCCGCTTCCATCATGCGATTCTCTTTAAAAAGGCGAATCATCTCCGGAATGTTGGTGTGAATAGGGCAGCCCTTCTCCCTGCATCTTGGATTAGGACACTGCAGACAACGGTTTGCTTCATCGATTACATGTACTGACATAGAATAACCCTCCCTTATTGCAGATTATTTTACATGTAAAGAAAGTCAATAAATACCCATTTTAATGGTGTATTTATTGACTTTCCTGAACGTGCTAATACTTTCTTATCAGAAGCCTATTCTTGCCAAGAATCTGATTTCGAAGCAGATTCGCTATCCTATAGCATTCTTCTTCAAGTAAGTACATATGCTGTGCCAGTACCTTCCCTACAATCAGGCCTTTTGATGGACTGGTTATCGCAGATATCGTTCCATCAACAGATTTCCCAAACTGCTCCTTAATACTATTTTTTTCAACATCACAGGAATATCCAATTACTGTTGCCATAAAAAGGTTATTCTCCATACATATCATAGATGAAAAGTATTGTTCTTTATTTTCAACTACAGCATTGTCTCTGTATATAAGTCTGTCATCAAGGTATATCTTCGTATCAGATTTATAGATGTAGAAAGAAAAAGCTTCATTGCGCGATACTCTGCCCGGAGAAAAGATATCCCACATTATCAGTTTTGAGCTTTCTTCCAATTCTATGACTGTATCCTGTTCATAGTATGAATCTTTAAAAGGTATCACGCTTTCAGGATAGTACTCCAGACAGGCATCTTTTCCCAGAGAAAATAAGTTTTTCTGAACTGACTTAAATGAGTCTTTCCTTTTATATACTTTATTGCTTGACGGGGTAGCCAGCATCAGTCTGCTATTATCAGAAAGGCTGACATTTATATAAAATTCGTCTCCCGAGACCATTCCTCCACTGGGATTTAGCAAATAAAGCGATACCGTTCCATCCTCATCCTGATAAAATGGCGGCATTATCTGAATCGGCAACTTGAAATACTGTTTTTTAACATATGACTTTGTTCCGTTCTTTTCTGTAGCGACTTGAATTGATATTTCTCCGATACTCATACGTCATTTTATATCCTCGAACAACATGTCTTTTTTTATCCATCCGATAATCTGATCTACGCCAACAAGCTTATATAGGTCAGTAAAAACAAATGGTTTATCTCCCCTCATGCGACGCGTATCACTTTCCATCACTTCTAAATCTGAATGAACGAGGGGAGCTATGTCGATTTTATTTATAACAAGCAGATCTGACTTTGTTATACCGGGTCCACCTTTTCTCGGGATCTTTTCACCTTCACCTACATCAATAACAAATATCAGCCCATCAACCAGCTCCGGACTGAACGTGGCAGCAAGATTATCTCCTCCACTTTCAATAAAGATCAGTTCAAGCTGTGGATGCCGTTCCATAAGTTCATCAACAGCTTCCAGATTCATTGAAATATCTTCACGTACTGCTGTATGTGGACATCCTCCTGTTTCCACGCCGATTATTCTGTCTGCGTCAAGAGCATGGGCATCTGTCAGAATACGCTGATCCTCCTTGGTATAGATATCGTTCGTAATAACTCCTATTTCATATTCATCAGATAAAGCCTTGCAAAGCTTTTCAATGAGCGCTGTTTTTCCAGATCCGACCGGTCCACCTACCCCTATCCTAACTGTTTTTTTCATAATAACACCACCAATCTTTGCTTGTATTCTTTAAGACATGTAAAGCCTGCTGTATAACTCTTCATGTTTCATGCACATCAAAGAATGTAATGGCATAAAACTGCTTAGTTCTCCCTCTTTATTCTCTACTATCTGCTCAGTACATAACGCTATGTCATCATATAGAAGGGTAATTGTCTTCTGCCCCTGAGCCTGTCCCATAGGTACTATCTTTACAGCCACCTGAACAAGGTTATTTATCTCGCTAAACAGATACGCTGCTAGTGCGTCTTCTAGCAAAACATCAAGTTTTCCTGACACACTCCCTGCAACAACAGGATAGTTTCCAAGCATTTTGTCGCTCAAAGTCATCTCCTGATATTGCCTTATAAAACTGTCATCAATAAGCTTCTCTGCTAAACGAAGCATCGACTTTCCGGTTTTTAAGGATGCACGTCTGCTTTCATCAGTGGTTCTCATGCAGGTACACATTTCATCAAGCTGGATCAGTTCTTCCATTTTTCCGGCTCTTCCAAGTTCAAAAGCCTTCGCAAAAGCCATCCCATCAAACTTCGCATATGAAAGCTTAAGTATCCCCCTGATATAATCTGTCAGAGTGCATTCATCGTATACTTTTCCCAAAGCGATATAAGTCTCAAGTCCGTACGAGTGCTGAAAACTTCCTATAGGAAAACTGGTATTAAAAAACTGATGAAGACAAATTCTCTTTTTTATTTCTTTATGCTCAGCCAAGGCTCCTATGCTCATGATATATCGCGTGCTCCTTTGCCGTTACATTAGCTCTTGTCCCCAATATCGGGCATTCTTCGATTCTCATTGGAACATCAAATTTGCGAATCACACCTTCCAGAACATGATCATAGGGAACCAGAATTTCTTTTTCAGTTAAAAAAGCTTTCTGATGCATATTTCCAATATTGTAAGCAAGCATTCCCCACTCTTTATTTGTCCTTGGTTCCATAATAATGACTTTTTCCTTTGCGGCTTTTACTACAACAATTTCTTCGTCATTTTCATACAACACTGCTCCATCAAACAGTGCCTCTCCCTCAGCAAGAGACACCGCTATCTCAAACCCTGAATCAGCAGATAACCTCTGATGTCTTTTCTCAATGTCATCGTGGGTAAGTTCGATTGTATGTATCCTGCGCTTTTCCCCATCCAAAAGCTTTATGTTCTTATCAATTTTTTCAATAATCATGTCAACCTCTTATCTGAAATAATACTTCTGTGCCAAACATACTGTTTTAACAGGTTCGCAGCTTATTTTTTTACCTTCCACAAAGACCTCATAGGTTTCCGGATCAACAGAAATATCAGGGCAATAGTCATTTCTTACCATATCTTTTTTACCTATTGTTCTTGTATTTTTGACTGGAAGAAGCTTGTCTCCTGAAATCTTTAATCTATCTGCTAATCCATCCGCTATTGCTGCGCTGGTAACAAACACTTTAGACAGAGTATTATTGCAGGATCCAAAACCTCCATACTGAGCCTTGTAAATAAGCGGCTCTGCCCAGGCAACTGATGCATTTGCATCTCCGCATGGAGCCCACGCCAGAAATCCCGATTTTAGTACCATTTCCGGTTTTGAGCCAAAAAACTGCGGTTTCCAGATCACTATATCTGCAATACGCCCAGGCAAAAGTGACCCTACATACTCATCAATTCCAAATGTCTTTGCCGGATTAATTGTATATTTTGCAAGATATCTTAAGACACGCTCGTTATCGTTATCGCCGGTTTCTTCCTTAAGTCTTCCGCGTTGTGCCTTCATCTTGGATGCCAGCTGCCAGGTCCTTAGAACAGACTCGCCTACGCGCCCCATGCCCTGTGAATCAGATCCGATCATACTGATTGCACCCATATCATGAAGAATATCCTCTGCGGCAATCGTCTCTTCTCGTATCCTTGAATCCGCAAAAGCCACATCCTCCGGGACATTAGGATTCAAATGATGTGCCATAAATATCATATCCAGATGCTCATCGAGCGTATTAATAGTAAAAGGGTTAGTGGGGTTAGTAGAAGATGGCAGGATATTAGGTTTACCACATATCGTAATTATATCCGGGGCATGACCACCGCCTGCTCCTTCAGTATGATACGCATGCATCGTTTTCCCTCCGATAGCATCTATCGTACTCTCGACAAACCCTGATTCGTTCAGCGTATCTGTATGAATCTGAACTGAGAAATCCATCTCATCCGCAACAGAAAGGCATGTTTTTATTACTTCAGGAGAAGCGCACCAGTCTTCATGGATCTTCATTCCAATACAACCGGCTTTTGCCTGATCAATAATCGCCTCAGGTTTACAGGAATTACCTCTTGCAAGCTGACCGATATTCACAGGCACCGTCTCAAAAGACTCTATCATGTTCTTTAGATTAAATGGCCCCGGAGCTTCAATACTAAGTGTTTTAGCTCCACAGCCACCACCTATCATAGTAGTAAGGCCATTGCTAAGAGCCTCCCATGCCTGATGCGGTGACTCAAAATGAACATGTACATCTATGCCTCCTGCTGTCGCAATCCATCCCGGATCACCGGTGATTATTTCCGTTTCAGGACAGATCACCAGTCCGGGGGTAATATCCATTATATCCGGATTACCTGCTTTCCCGATTCCAACAATCTTTCCATTCTTTATTCCCATATCACCCTTAATAACTCCTAATATTGGGTCAAGAAAGATCATATTGGTAATAACAAGATCCAGGCCGCCTTCTGCTGTCGTAAGTCCAGGTTTCTGAGCCATTCCGTCACGACATGACTTTCCGCCTCCGGCTATAACTTCATCGCCATAATGACCCTCGGCAAAGTCTTTCTCAATCTCAATTACAAGTCCTGTATCTGAAAGATGTACTTTATCTCCTCTTGTCGGGCCAAAAATATCTACATATTCCTTTTTTGTCATAACATGAGCCATATGCCCACCTCCTACTGTTATCACATAAATTCTTTTTCTTTCGCTCGCTTTAAGGCGTTCTCTTTTACAAAAGAGTCTTTAGTGTTACCGTTCGTGAGTCCGTTGAAGCCATTGGCAATACCCCGACCCGCATATTCGACAAGCAGCACCTTTTTTTCCACTCCCGGTTCAAACCTGACAGCAGTTCCTGCCGGAATGTCCAGATGCTTTCCAAAGGCTTTTTCTCTGTCAAATCTCAGATATTTATTCACCTCGAAAAAATGATAATGCGATCCCACCTGAACAACTCTGTCTCCATCATTTGTTACGATCACTTCCGCGGTTTTTAATCCCTCATTAAGAACAATATTTTTTTCTCTGTATATAATTTCTCCGATTTTATATGTCATATTTATTCTCCATTAATATCCCATTGATATCAGATCCTTAAATGTATCACTTTTATTTTCTATTCTTATAGGGTCATGAATGCTCACCAGCTTCGTCCCATCCGGCATAAGGACTTCAAGCTGAATAAACGGCAAAAGCTGTTCTGTACCTTCCATCACATCTTCCATCGATATGATGCTTGATCCGATGGACATTAGCTCAGCCAGAGTATTTATTCCTGCCCTCGCCCTTTCCAGCAGTTCATCACATATAATCGCATCAGCTTCGATATAATTGAGTTTTAGTCCCCTTTTCCATCTTCTTCTGGCCATTTCTGCAATTTCAAATATGACCAGCCGTTCCTCTTCTTTTAAAGTTAGTTTCATACCCATCCTCCTTTAAAATGCTTGTTGCAAATATTGTATTTTGCGTCATGGCAATTTACAAATGAGCCAATTTAGATATTACCCGGAAAAAATTTAGATTTTGCAGCTGTTTGTTCCGTTTTTTACAGTACCAATTCTTAGAATGTCACTATAATATGATGATAAAAGAGGCAAAAGAAATCATCAGAGGGAGGCCGGCTATGATAAGGTGCGTATTGTTATCACGAAGCAGACAGTTTATAAATCAATTCCAAATGTATGATGTCTTCAAATTTCCTTCACCTGCCCAGCTATCTCTCTGCGCAGGAAACGAACCTGATCTCATCTCCTACATGTATAACAGTCCGACTGATATCGTTTTTCTTGAGCTTGAACCGCCCTTTAGCATGTGTATGACGCTTATAACTACGCTGCGGCAGATCTGCCCTGAAGCAAAGATAATCGTGATAAGCGATAACAGGGACTTCGACATTGCCATCAACGCTATCAGGAACGGAGCGTCTGATTTCCTTGTAAAGCCCATTTCGCCACAGTGTCTGTCTGATCTCATGTTAAGGTTTGGGGCTTCTGTGCCGGGCTTTAATCTAAATCCCAGAATAATCATGCCAATTGAGTATACTCAGGCTTTAAACTACCTGAAAAACGTAAGTGATGAATTCCTTGGCTTTGTAGAAAAACTTTTCATACGGGCTGAGTTGTGCAGAGAGGTAAAGCTTTACGAAATGCAGAAAGGCTTTATTGAATTCTTTCATGCACTGGTGAAAGACTGCGAAGATGCTTTTCCTTATATTAAAAAATATCTGTCACACAAAGATTTTTCTTCAATCTCAGAAACTGCTTATATCAATTCAGAAACCTTAGGCAGCGATCTTTCGCTTCTTGCTGGCAGACTGTTTGCGCTTGTAAAACTGTTTGTGCCGCCTTCCAAAAACAATCTCATCAAAAACGTCACCAATTACATACTGGAAAATGTGGAGATGCCGCTCTCTCTTGAGAGCATTGCGGATGCCTTCTATGTAAACAAAACTTATCTAAGTCACCTGTTCAAAGTAGAACATGGAATATCCTTCGTAAAATACTATACAGAAGTGCGCATGCAGCGAAGCAGAGTCCTGCTGTTGGAAGATAGAAAAATATATGAATGCGCCATGTTGCTTCATTACGAGGACACTGAATATTTCAGCAAAACCTTCAAGCAGCGCTTCGGATGCCGTCCATCAGAATATGGTTCTGTTCAAAGCACCACCAGTTTATTGTAAAAATCCACATTATCCAGTCTGCTCTTTAACTCCGAAGGGCTCATTCCGCACATTTCCCTGAACTCTTTGACCATATGTGCGCAGTCATAATAATTAAGCTGATATGAGATCTCAGTAGGATTCATCCCTGCTTCAAAATCCTGAATGGCGTTCTGGAATCTTATGATCCTTGCAAATTTCTTCGGCGTGATTCCGATGCTTTCTTTGAATATCCTGTTTATATATCTTTCCGAATATTTTGTCTCTTCCGCCAGATTCTTTAAAAGGACCGTCCCTTTACTGCTAATGTTTTTATCAACAACATATTCTACAAGCCGCTCTTTTCCACTTGGCACTTTTCTCGATTTATATTTTGGAAGATAGTGTTCCCAAAATACATCTATTCTTTCTTCAAATACGCATTTCTCCAGAATCTCATCGCACCAGCATTTTTTCTGCATTTCATCCTTAAGGCTGATCGTTTGATCAAAAACGTCTGCCATTCTGATGTGGAGCATTGGAGGAACAAATCCGGGCATAAATCTTATGCCAAAATAGCTGTACCCGGCCCTCATTGGAATGCTCATCGGCTTCAGCCTGCTCCCCACTATGTCTGCTCCTCTGTCGTTATTACTTTTATTGCAGTAAAACATGATGTCGACACAACAATCAGGGATATGCACCGCAAGGCTCTTATTTTCCGCAACCTCCATCTGATAAAAATGCGATACCCCATATTTATAAACAGTTTTTTTCAAATATCTGTCCGTAGTCATAACCAGGAATGGTTGCCTCGGAATTAGTACACTGTTTTTCTCCATACTCTTTTTGGAATACACATAAAAAAGCCAATGGAAACATTTCTGTCTCCATTGACTTTGCAGTTAGCAGTTCTGTATATACTTATCAATTTCCCATCCGGAAATATTCTCACTGTACTCAGCCCACTCCCTGAGCTTGAGTTCACGGAAATTCCTGTAAATATGTTCTCCAAGCGTCTTCTTAATAAGTTCATCCTTATCAAGTGCCACCAATGCTTCTTTAAGGTTTGTCGGAAGAGACCTGATACCTTGTGCTTCCAATTCCTCCTGTGTCATATTAAAGAGATTATAATTAACACTATCTGGGGGCGTCAAGCCTTTTTTTATGCCATCAAGTCCAGCTGCAAGACAGCAGGCAAGCAGCAGATATGGGTTAGCAGAAGGATCCGGAGATCTCAGCTCTATACGGGTTTCAGAACCACGTGCAGCAGGAATTCTGATAAGTGGGCTCCTGTTCTTGCAGGACCATGCAATATGTACAGGAGCTTCATAGCCCGGAAGAAGCCTCTTGTATGAGTTGATGATAGGATTTGCAATTGCAGTTATGGCATCGATGTGCTCAATAAGTCCTGCAATGAATGAATATGCCTCCTTACTCAGTCCATTTTTTAACGGATCCTTTGGATCATAAAAGATATTCTTTCCATCCTTTTTTAGCGACATATTTGTGTGCATTCCTGATCCATTTTCTCCCTCAAGGGGCTTTGGCATGAATACTGCGCAGGTTGCCATCTTTTTTGCTATTGATTTTACTGCCAGCTTAAAGGTCATAATGTTGTCTGCGGTCTTTAAAGCGTCATCATATCTGAAATCAATCTCATGCTGTCCATGCGCAACCTCATGATGCGAGGTTTCAAGTTCAAACCCCATCTTTTTAAGCGCCAGACAGATTTCACGCCTCACATTTCCTCCAAGGTCTGCAGGCCCCAGATCAAAATATCCTGAAGTATCATGAGTAAGAGTTGTAGGCCTGCCGTTGTCATCAACATGGAATATGAAAAACTCACACTCCGGTCCGACATTGAAAGAGTATCCCATATCCTCAGCTTCTTCCAAAACGTTCTTAAGACAATGTCTTGGATCTCCCACGAAGGGATTTCCATCCGGGTCATAGACATCGCATATAAGTCTGGCTACTGAATCGACTCCCGGTCTCCAGGGCAATATTTCAAATGTATCCAGGTCCGGCCTTAGGTACATATCCGATTCTTCTATTCTTGCAAAACCTTCAATAGAAGAACCGTCAAACATGATCTTATTGTCCAAAGCCTTTTCCAGCTTATCAGATGTTATTGCTACATTTTTCAGGCATCCTAGCACATCAGTAAACTGAAGCCGAATGAAACCAATATCATTTTCTTCGATTATCTGCATAACCTGTTCTTTTGTGTACTTTGACATTATGTCTCCTCCTATACTGATAGATATTTCTTGATCTTGTCATAATCCAGTATCTCTTCTCTTGTCAGTGAGTCCTGGATTGCTCCCTTATCCATTGCATAGCATCTTTGCGATACCTGCTGTATAAGTCCAATATGCTGCTCTACCAAAAGAACTGTTACCCCAAGCTCCTTGTTAATACGAACAATAATGTCTCCTATCTGCTCAACAATATTAGGCTGAACACCTTCCGAAGGTTCATCAAGAAGCATTATTTTCATATTTCCGGTGAGAACCCTGCCAATTGAAAGCATCGCCTGCTCACCACCTGACATAGTACCTGCTTCCTGAGTTCTACGTTCTTTAAGCCTCGGAAAATACTCATAAATCAGATCATAATCCGCTTTTTTACCCTTGATAGGATTTATGTTCTCACCCATCATAAGGTTTTCTTCTACCGTAAGCCTTGGAAAAACCATATGTCCCTGTGGCACATATCCTACGCCTTTCCATGCTCTTTCATAAGATTTAGTCCTGGTTATATCTTTATCCTCCAAGTATATCTTTCCTTCGGAAGTTTTAATAAGTCCGGTAAGTGTTTTGATCAGTGTGCTCTTTCCGACGCCATTTCTCCCAATTACCGAAACGATTTCACCTTTTTCTATATTGATATTTACGCCATGCAAGATCATTACTTTTTCATAACCGGAGATTAGTCCTTCAGCTCTAAGCATGTTCATCACCTCAATTCTACGAGTTCAATTACAACAAGGCCCTGTGGTTCTAAGAATTGCCCAGATATATTCTGATAACTTCAGGGTCGTTGACTATTCTTTCTATCGGACCCTCAACAAACTTTTTACCATAGTACATAACTGTGACGTCATCAGCGATTTTTTTCACGAAGTTCATATCATGTTCTATAAAAAGAATCGATAGTCCCTGCTTATTAAGCTCAGTTACGAGTTCAGCAGTAAAATCTGTCTCTTCAGGTCCAAGGCCCGCTGCCGGCTCATCAAGAAGCAAAAGATCCGGATCCGATGCCAGTGCCATTGCTATTTCAAGCCATTGCTGCTGCCCATGAGACATATTCTTTACCAGTGGATTTCCAAGATCCTTTATATGCACCAGTTCTATAAGTCTGTCTATTTCAGTTTCAAGGTCTTTTTTGGGGATGTAGTTCTCAGCAGCAATTCTTATGTTTTCTCTGAGAGTCATTTCCTCATATACTCCCGGAACCTGCATCTTGATACTCATTCCCTTGCGTGCTCTCTTTGAAGCCTTAAGGCTTGTGATATCCTCACCCTTGAAAAGAATTCGGCCGGAAGATGCCATGTAGACGCCCATTACCATCTTAAACACAGTAGTTTTACCGGCTCCGTTTGGTCCAATGAGGCATCTTAGCTCACCCTCTTTCATCGTCATGGAAAAATCTTCAACTGCCTGGATACCTCCAAACTGCTTCGATACCTTGTCAAGCACCAAAATATCTTTTTGAGGATTGATAATCTTTTTATCCATATGCTTTCCCTCTCTTTTCAGATATTAGTTATGCTTTTGCTGTTCTTTCTTTAAAAAAGAAATCAACCTTCTTAAATAGTTCTTCCAATAAGCCATCCGGCATAAACATTACGATCAGTACTAGTCCGATTCCCAGAATGACATCTGAAAAAACATTTCCCGATGCTGCGAGTTTCTGAGTTATAAACGAATAGATAACTGTCATGATCAGAGCTCCTGTTATGTTCTTTCTTCCTGCAAGAGCTACCATCACAACCGCAATGGTCGAATTTCCAACGGATAATGTAGATGGAACAACATATCCGCTCCAGGCTGAAAAAAGAACTCCGCCAAGTCCGGCGATTGCTCCGGAAACTCCAAAGGTCAATGTCTGCAGTTTTGCTGTCTTAAAACCAAACAGCTCACTTCTTGTCTTACTTTCACGAATTCCGAATAAGGCATATCCGATATTCGAATGAGTCATATATCTAAAAGCAAGATATATTGCAAAAACAATTGCTGCGACGAAGAAATACAGAGAAATATCTGTCAGGTAAAAATCTCCAATCTGAAGTTTTGGGATACTGTTCAGGCCATTGTACCCTCCGATCCATACTCCCAGGATCTTATACTCGGGCCCGGAGGTCTGAACTATGAATGTCTCAAGGATGATCGAAACACACAACGTAATGATTCCCGTAAATATCTCATCAACGCCGCCATAAAAGATGAAGTAACCAAGCAGTGTTGCCGCAATGCCTGCAATCAGAGTTCCTGCCAAAGCAGCCACAATAGTTAGGTTTTTATCTGAACAAAGACTTATAATAGCGTATGTGTAAGCACCAATACCATAAAAGGCTGCCTGGCCGAAAGAAAAAATACCTGTATATCCCCAGATCAGAACAATGCTGAAGGTCAAAAAGCATGTAATATAAAAACCTGTAAACTGATCAACTTTATAGGCCAAATTAAAAATCGGAAAAAGTACTGTAAAAAGCAGCATTGCAATAGCAACTAAATTCTCTGTACACAATTCTTTTAGTTTCTTCATGCTGCAGCACCCCCTCTCTTTGCCCTCTTTATCTTAATGTCCATCTGAAGGGCATTATATAAACCTGAAAAGCCCTTCGGCAGGATTCGGATGAACAGTATCGCGATGAGGAGAATACCGATCTTTCCATAAAATGTATTAAGTCTCATATCGAGAATTCCCTCAACAAATCCAAGACCACCGCCGGCAAAAACAGTTCCGATAAGCGGATCAGCACCTCCCACAAGAACTGTTACAAAGCTCTGGACAAGGAAGCTGTCTCCATAATTCGGTGTCAGTGCCATTGTTGGTAAGTACAGACCACCACATAAACCCGCCAGTGCAGCTCCCAGCATGAATGTTCCAGCATTCATCCAGTCAGCATTTACACCAAGGCTGTTAGCAATATCCCTGTTCTGCATTGTTGCTCTGGAATGAAGTCCAAAGCGTGTAAACTTGAAGGCCACAAATGTGGCAAGGATAAGCACCAGGGCAATAGCTATAAGCATCAGCTTATAGTACGAATATGATTTACCGGCTACATTAAATGAGCCAAAGGGAATTGCTATTCCTTTCATGCTTGACCCGAATATAATAAAGGTCAGCTGGGATATGGCGATACTCAGACCCCAGGTAACAACTATGGAATCCAGAGGTCTGTCATACAGATGCCTGACAACGAGTCTGTCAAGAACAAGTCCTACAACGCCGGAGAAAAGTGATCCGCATACAATTGCAATTCCTAAAGGTAATGCCAGTTCATTAACGCAAAGATCTGTAATATAAGCACCTATCATAATAAGCTCGCCCTGCGCCATATTAGTAATCCCCATCATTCCATAAATAATTGCCATTCCAAGCGCAGCAAGAACCAAAAAAGATACGCTGTCTATAAATTGATAAAAATATGCAAACATTCTGTCACCTCATTTCTTTGAATTACTAATATGGAAATAAGAGCTGTTTACTTGCCCAGGCCGTCTTCAAGCGGTGAAAACTGCTTCTGTGGATCCTCTACTCTTATATCGATTCCAAGATTCTTAAGATATGTAGGCTCAATATCTGACTGTGTTTCAAGAAGTTCAAGCACATTGTCATCATTTACTTCCATAATAGAAACGGTAAGCTTAGCCTGATGTGTTGCTCCATCTACCGATACCTTGCCTGAAGGAGCGTCAACTATGATCTCATCAGAATCAAATGCATCTATAACAGCTTCTGTTTCAGTTGTTCCAGCTTTCTCACAAGCTGCTGCCCAAAGAAGTACAGCTGTATAAGCGCCCTCTGCCTGGTTTGTGATATATGCCTCATCGGGATACTTTTCTCTGAACTTCTCAACAAAGCTCTTAGCTGTATCGGTATAGTTGCCAAGTTCCTCAAAGAAGTTAGCTGCAGAGATCATTCCTGTAAGACCGTCTACCTTCTTATGCTCGTATGAATAGCAGATGTTACAGGTTGATGCCAGTCCAATATCGCTAATTCCAGCTGAAACCCACTGATCAAAGAAGGAACACTGTGCTGCACCTACCAATAATGTATAAACGTAATCAGCTCCTGAATCCTGGATCTTACTGATAGAACTTGAAAACTGTGATGTTCCGAGTGGAGAAAACTCTGTTCCCACTACCTCAACACCAAGTTCATCGCAGTACTCCTGAACCCATTGTGCTGAGATCTGACCATAGTTGTAATCAGCTGCAAGAATATAAAGCTTACTTGCTCTTTTGTTCTTTACAAGGTATTCCATCATAGGAAGGATAGACTGCTCAGGGCCTGTACCTGTACATATGCAATATCTGCTGGCAACGCCTCCCTCGTAGAAGGTTGGATAAATAAGAAGCTTCTTGTTCTGCTCAAAAACATTTCTGCAAGCCTCTCTGTTGGCGGATGTTCCATCCTGGAACACTACTGCACAGTTCTTTTCAAGGATCAGCTGCTTGGCCAGCTCCTGATACCTTTGTGTATTACTCTGACCATCTACAAATACCGGTTCGATCTTCTTGCCAAGTACACCACCTTTTTCATTAAGATCATCAATAGCCAGCTGGAATGCTTCGACATTTGCTGTGAGTGCGTTATCGCCTGAAGTATCAGACATGATACCGATCTTTACAGTGTCTCCACTCGCAGCTGATGAAGTTGCTCCTGCAGCTGATCCGCATCCGGCCATGGACATTGTCATCATGGCTGCCAATAATGTTGCTCCCACCTTTTTCATGAATCCGACTTTTTTCATAATGTTCTCTCCTTTCATATGGAAAACTCCTCTGAAATGAAAAAAGAGCAAGCAGCGTGTTTTTATAGCGCCCTTGCTCTCAAGTCATCTCGTGTATACGTCGTAATATAAAGTCATTCGATTCTCCTGTAAACGGATTAAAATTTGCTTTTACCCGGAAAAAATTTAGGGTGCCCAATATACCTAAAATTTTTCCGGGTCCATACAAATTTTTGTCAGTTGAAGCAGAATCTATTTATGCTATAGTTTTCTCAACGAGAGGCACAAAGAGGTGTTTAACACATCTTCTTTGTGCTTATTTTATTTTAAGTTTAAGGAGGAGTTTAATATGAAAGACATCATTACCATTTCAACAGTTACCTTTAACGCAATCTGGGGCGAAAAGGAAAAGAACCTGGAAAAGATTATAGGTTACATTGAAGCTGCAGCAGCTAAGGGCTCCAACTTAGTACTATTACCTGAGATGTCACTCACAGGCTATGACGATGAACCTGAAAAAGAAAAGAAAGATAAGATGCAGTCCATTTTGGCTGAGACCATTCCCGGACCTTCTACCGATAAGGTAGCTGCTGTTACAAAGAAACTTGGTATCTACTGTGCTTTTGGTATGCCTGAGCGCGATCCTGAGGATCCGACTACAATTTACAATGCACTTGCAATCTTTGGACCGGATGGACTTATCGGTTCATATAGAAAGATCCACCTGCCGTTCCCTGAGCCACACTGGGCAACAAGAGGTGCTGGAAAGCCCTTCTTATTAGATACACCATGGGGCAAGATTGGTCTTTCAATATGTTATGATACCTATTGCTTCCCTGAGGTAATGAGATATGAAGGTGCAATGGGCGCAAGAATCCACTGTAATGCAACTGCCCTTGCTAAATGCCACGGCAAAGCACTTGGTACAACAACAGTAAATGCCGCTGTTCTGCAGAATGGTATGTATGTTGTATCTTCTAACCTGGGCGGCGTTGATCTTTATAACGACTTCTGGGGTGGTAGCAGCATCATCGGACCAAGCCGCAATCTTTGGGAAACACATTATTATGCCGGCCTTCCATTTGAGGATCCTGCCGCAAACGAGTGTGAGATGTACACCGCAACCATCGATCTTTCTCTTGCAACAGGCGCTATCTTCAAGTCCAATCCACTTATTGACGGCGCTACTGATTTCAGACCTGACAAGTATATCGAGCTTTATAAGGAAGTTCTTGATAATCCTGAGTTTGGAGCAGGTTCAGGCAAAACAAATCAGTTTTAAATAAATAGAAAGTCAACAAATGCACCCTGGATGGAGCATCTGTTGACTTTTTAATTTCGATATTCGAATAAGTAATTCTGTCTTATGACGCCAGATCTTTTCTGGTGTAATAAAGATACGTTGACACGAGCGCTGCTACTGTTATGATCGCAGCAAGTAATAAGCTATACTCCGGTGCGTCGTGGTCAGCAAAGATCTCTGAGGCATTGGTAAAAGAGAACGGGCCGACAAAGAGATAATCTTTAAGATCAGGAATTACTCTTCCCATAATGTCGTAGGTGTAGACAATAAGTGCTACTCCAAGTCCGAGACCGATGCGATTTTTGCTGGAGGTTGCGGAGATCAGATACGATATTGATGCCACTTCAACATTCATAAGGAGCATACTGCAAAGGAATCTCGACATTTCTTTTGCAGGAAGCTCCTCTTTTAATGCTGCAAATCCCATCACATAGAAGAGCCCGCATATTATTGTAAAAAGGATCAGATTTACGAGAATAGCGATTCCTTTAGCAATTACTGCCTTTCCTCTCGATACAGGAAGGGAATACAAATATTCACCGGTGTGTCCGTCTTCTTCCTTTGAAAGCATGGATGCTCCGAAGAAAGCTGCGTACATAGCGCTTCCAAGGCCGTGGACCGTACCAACTTCCGTAGCAAAAAAGCCGGCGAGTGTAGCTATACTAAGAGTACTCATTCCAAAAGCATCGGAAAAGGCTCCCATCTGAGAAAAGCTATCTGCCATCTCCATTACATCGCCTTCCATACTGGTGTACATGAGAGTACAGATAAATCCAAGGCCCCCAACTGTCAATGCCCATATAAGGAGGCTCTTGAAGTTTAGTTTTAATTCCTGTCTGATTATTGCTTTCATCTTGTCCCCTCCTCTCCTTCATAGAAATGCATGAACATGTCCTCAAGTGATGGTTCTTCAATGCTTAAGTTTTCCAGATGCCTGCCACTAAGCGATGAAACAAGCTCGTTTATGTCACCTCTGAATACAAATTCCTCATGTTTTCCTGCTTCAGTCAGCTTCACGTTTTTAACGGAAGTTCTCATAAGGTTTTCCACAGTGTCGGTCTTGATAAGATGTCCTTCCCTCATGACTGCTGCCCTGTCGCAGTAGCGGCTTACTTCAGATAAAACATGGGTTGAAAGCATGCAGGTTGTTCCCTGCGCCACGTACTCGTTTATCAGTTCAAAGAAAATATTCTGCATAAGCGGATCAAGGCCGCTTGTGGGTTCATCGAAGATAAAGAGCTTTGGCCTGTGCTGCATGGCGCAGACAATTGACACTTTTTTCCTGTTACCCAAAGACAGCTCTTTTATCCGCTTTGAGGTATCAACTTTAAGCCTGTCGCATAGCATCGCAGCTTCCTTTGAGCAGTCCACTCCCCTTACATCCTGCGCATATCTGATTACTTCGCTCACTTTCATCGCAGGATAAAAAAGTGCTTCGGAAGGCATGTATCCAACTTCTTTAAGTATCTTTTCGTGATCCTTAACGCTGTCCATGCCAAGTATTTCTATCTTTCCGGAATTAAACTTTAGAAATCCAAGCATTGAACGGATAGTCGTAGACTTTCCTGCTCCGTTAGGACCAATAAATCCAAATATCTCACCTTCTCCTACTTCAAAAGACACATTCTCTACCCCGCGCTTTTTTCCGTAGGTCTTTGTAAGATTCTCAATTCTGATTACATTTTCCATATCGACCCTCACTCTTTTATCAATTTCTTACGAATCACACAGAAAGTGCATGATTCTACTATCTGGAATTTATATGCCGACACCTTTTACTTTCTGTAATTTTACTTTACGCCACAAAAAAAGCGGGAACAATACGTGTTCCCGCAAGCAGCACTTATTCATCCCTATCCTGCACTTTTTTATTATGTTCAGTCTTAAAGAGCTCAAGATCCTCGTTCAGCTGTTTGTCATCAATCCTTCTCTTTGTCTTATAGATAAGGATCACGCAGACATAAGTCAAAATCAGATATGCAGCGAGACCTAAAGTTACATAAATGTTCTTGTCAAACCATCCAAAGAGGTATGAAAGGAGGCTATAAATGATAGTACATAGGGCAATTCCAAGGATTTCTTTTCCCCCTACGCTGTCAGCCTCGTCAAAATTCCACAGAGCATAAACCTGGATGTATCCTATAACATAGCAGGTAAGAATCATTTCCGTCATGTGGATGATACTGGCATCCATAGTGCCTACGCATATGCGATACACGCAGTAAAAGAACAGAATGGCAAAAAAGTACAGACAGGCCTTAAACTCGATACCGATCTCTCTGGTAAGATATTTTTCCCAAAGTGTTGTCTTCTCTTTATTCTTCATGATCAGCCTCCCTTAAGTACTCTTCTGAAATCGGACGCATAGGTTCTGGATATCAGAATATGCTCACCGCCTGCCATAGTTGCATCGATTCGGTTAGACGAAAGACTCTTCAGCCGCTCTACCTTTTCGATATTGATTATCATGGATTTACTGCAGCGAAAAAATCTTACGTCATTAAGTTCCTCTAATAGCCCCGACAAGGACCCTTCCAGCCTTATTACGTCGCTTTGAGTGTAAGCAAAAGTCTTGTCATCAACTGACTCTATGTACAGGATTTCTCCAGGATCAAGGGAGACAGTGTCTCCATCCTTTTTGCCATATAGCACCACGCCACAGCCGGCTACAGCATCCAAAATTCTCTGTATCCTGCGGTTCTTTTCCCTATATCTAACGATAACCTCATCCTCACCGGATTCTATCTGCTTAATATCAATTTTCAAGCTCTGTGTCCCCCGACTTAATCATCATGTTATTTGGTAGCCTGCTTATCTTTTTCACCCCGTTTATGGATCAGAGCAAAAGATTCCATGCAAAGCCTTTGGATGTTCTTATCTCAGGCTCCTTAAAGTGGTTGCCTTCATTCCACTCAAGAATACAATTAAGCTTCTTTTCTCTTAGCATCTTTTCCGCTTCTCTTATGCAGTCTCCAACTGTGGCCATCACGGGATTTCTTGCCTTTTCCTCCTTATTGCCGAGGCTAAGATAAATGTTTTCACACTTAATCTCATTTTCTTTCATATAATCAATAAAGCCCGGAAACCACATGGATGGTGAGACAGCTGCGACGCCCTTAAAAATATCGGTCTGATATGATGCCCAAAGCGAAAACAGGCCTGCAAGAGAATATCCCCCAATGTAGTAGGTTTTTGAAGTGTCAGTGCAATAGGTCAGTATCTCATCAAGTGTCCTACCAGCGCCATCACCAAAATCTTCTTTACCAAATACTGCAGGAGCTTTCCACGGAGAAAGGTCCTTGTTCCAGTCATTTACGCAGAATGCTGCCAGCATGATATTTCTCACACCATCTAATCCGGTAGCCAAAGAGTTTTTTCTATCTTCTCCATTTTTTTCCAAGGTACAAGATTCTATCAGCTCCAACTCATGGTCCATTGTATCAAGGCTGTGTCTGTCGATTGGCTGGATCAGAACTATATCGGATGACTTGTCACCATATTCATAGATTTCCATCGAAGGTCCCTCTCTTTTGGGAATGTGAATTTGTGCTGGTTTCAGATAATGCCTTATATTTTTGTCTGGCATTTCTTTTATAATAGTTTACACCTAATCTTCTGCTGAAGTTCACTATTTATCCCTATCCCGGTAAAATAGTCCTCTACAGTTCCGTAGTTGTCCTCTATCAGCTGCATGAATGAAACCATGTTATTCTCATTAGGAATTACAATGTCCATATCAAGCTCAGGGTAGTTCTCATGCAGCATCTTGAACCGCGCTTTGCTGTTCTCCTTAGTTCTCATATAGTCAAAAACAATATCACTTTTCCTAACGCCGCAAAGCCAGAGAATAAGTGCAGAGATCACGCCCGTCCTGTCTTTTCCCGCAGTGCAGTTAAACATGACGCCGTAAGGAGCTTCCGCTATTGTTTTGAAAATCGCCGAGATATTCCTGCAATGAGCAATATTGTAGTAGCTTTCAGGAATCGCCTCTACGCTGTCAGGAAGGCCACTTCCTTCATCTATTGGAAGCTCGTGATAATGAAATCCATCCAGCTTAGCAAGTCCGTGAGGTCTCTTCTCTTTTTCCTCAGAGGATCTGGTATCGATGATTGTTGTGACACCTGTATTTCTGATGAATGCGATGTCATCATCGGAAGGAGCGTCAGGAACATCACTCCTCCAAATCCTTCCGAGCTTCGTGTAGTTTTCTGTTCCGTCAACTCTATAGCTGCCGAGGTCTCTGGTATTCAGTGTCGTAGTAAGCAGAGAATACGTCCTGTTGGTCCAGGCCGTGTCATAGCTCTCAATCATTGCTTCGCCGTTTGCAAGGGCATCCAGCTCTTTTTCACAAGCTGCCACTGCCTCTCTTATAAATTCATCTGCCATCTCTCTGGTAAAAAAGAATGTCTCTTCATCTTTTTCTTCTCCGAACTGCTTTTCAACCGACTGAACAAGCCAGTTCACGTCAAACTTGCAGATGTCGCAGATTGGCTCATCATCGAATCCCTCAGGCACAGCGAGGTCATTTTTCAGGTTGTAATTGGAAACCACATAATGATTAAGAATCGCATAGTCATTGTGGAGCTTCTCCATATTTCCCGGAATCATGGGATTCCAGCTGTACTTATCATAAACAAAGTGCCTGTAGCACAGATCCTGAACGAGATGAAGATAAACGCCAAGATAAAGATCATCTGTCTTCATCAGCTCTCCGAATTTCTCTCTGTATAACTCGAAGTTATAATTCTTTTTATTTAGTCCCCATATCTTTTTGCTGAAGTGACTAAGTTCCCTGCTCCCGGCATCCGGAAGGATTGCTCCGAGTCTTAGTCTGTTCAAGTCCTTAAATGCGTATTTTTTGGCAAGTTCGCCGGTCACCGCAAGATGCATTATACTTGATGCCATATTTACCCCTTTTTTTCATACCAATATTTCGGATTATCCCGCAAATCACTGTTTCTCCGCAACTATGATCTCTATTCCCTGCTTTTCAAACTTTTGGAGGTCCTCTTCGCAAGCCTCCCAGTCAGTGATCATCACATCCAGTCTGTTTGCAGGGCATATACTTACGATTGACTCGAAGCCAATCTTTTCAGTGGGATAAAGCCCGATGGTCTTTCTGGAGCTGTCTATCACTGCATTCCAAAAACTGATAGCATCAGTCCTCTGAATAGAAAGCCCGAAGTCCGCCGAAATGCAGGCAGAAGTTAAAAAACACTTATCAAACCTCAGACGCTTTATAGTCTCTACCGCGATGGTGTCATAACAATTCCCTTTATTGTCCATCTCCCCACCAAGCATGATGACAGAAACATTGTCATGAGCTCTGAGTTCCTCTGCTATCACGATTGAATTTGTGACAGCACGAATTCTGATATCAGCTGGCAGATTCTGGGCCATGAAGTAGCCCACGGTTGCAGAAGTGATAAAGACAACATCATTATCCTCAATCATGGAAACTGCCTTTAACGCTATTGCCCGATAATTCTCTTTAATCGCCGGAATATCTTTACAAGTCATATTCGCAGGCTTGCCGGTAGCCACCTGTCGAATCGGCAGCGCACCACCTCTCGTTCTCTTAAGAAGTCCCTTCTCCTCAAGAATCCTCAGATCCCTTTTCGCCGAGTCATAACTGATATTAAAGAGTTCCTGAATCTTAGCACAGGTAATGCTCCCCTCTGCGCTAAGTATCTCTAAAATGTTCTCATGCCTTTCCTCAATAAACATGCCTTCTCTCCTATCACACTATTTTTCAATTTCCCCCATACCCCACTCAAAATCTCATCATGGTATTCTCTATCATTTCATTCCCTGTTGTTATATTCCCTGTTATTCACATTATTTCACTATTATTCACTATCGTCAACATTTTCGTTAATAAACATGAAACAAAGAGCCTATTCCATGTCATTTGGCTATTTTTTATTTGTGTACATGCAGATTATCAGATTTCTCATTCTTGCAT
>JAEEGL011963365.1_pt1 | contig 25192 bp, 16 predicted proteins | sample 9134231 | NCBI WGS metagenome assembly JAEEGL01 (sample SAMN16246548, study PRJNA631951) | gut metagenome | biome: gut microbiome; feature: rumen; material: fiber-attached | host: Bos | place: Iran: Karaj | collected 2018-10 | reverse complement strand
CCCAACGCTACTTGATGGTAACTGACGGCAAGGCTTTCCCTCTTTATCCCACTTAAGCCAACACCTCACCGCACGAGCTGACCACAACCATGCAGCACCTCGACAGAAGCCCCGAAGGGCCGCACCATCTCTGGAAACCACAGTACCTATGTCAAGAGCCGGTAAGGTTCTTCGCGTAGCTTCGAATTAAACCACATACTCCACCGCTTGTGCGGGCCCCCGTCAATTTCTTTGAGTTTTAACCTTGCGGCCGTACTCCCCAGGCGGAGTGCTTATCGCGTTAACTTCGGCACCCAGAACTAAAGTTCCAGACACCCAGCACTCATCGTTTACGGCGTGGACTACCAGGGTATCTAATCCTGTTTGATCCCCACGCTTTCGCATATCAGCGTCAGTAATAGGCCAGATAGCCGCCTTCGCTTCTGGTGTTCTACCCAATATCTACAAATTTCACCTCTACACTGGGTATTCCGCTATCCTCTCCTACACTCTAGCACAACAGTTTTAATGGCAATTCCGAGGTTGAGCCCCGGGGTTTCACCACTAACTTGTCACACGACCTACATGCCCTTTACGCCCAGTAATTCCGAACAACGCTAGCACCCTTCGTATTACCGCGGCTGCTGGCACGAAGTTAGCCGGTGCTTATTCATAGGGTACCGTCATCATCGCCCCCTATAAAAGAGCTTTACAACCCGAAGGCCTTCATCACTCACGCGGCATGGCTGGATCAGGGTTGCCCCCATTGTCCAATATTCCCCACTGCTGCCTCCCGTAGGAGTCTGGGCCGTGTCTCAGTCCCAGTGTGGCTGATCGTCCTCTCAGACCAGCTACTGATCGTAGGCTTGGTAAGCATTTACCCCACCAACTACCTAATCAGATATAGGCTCCTCTAAAAGCGATAAATCTTTCACCCGTAGGCATTATCCGGTATTAGCTTCAGTTTCCCGAAGTTGTTCCGAACTTTAAGACAGATTCCTATATATTACTCACCCGTGCGCCACTCGTCATCAGAGAGCAAGCTCTCTATGTTACCGTTCGACTTGCATGTGTTAAGCCTGCCGCCAGCGTTCGTTCTGAGCCAGAATCAAACTCTCATGTTAATGAAAGGTCTAATGAATTAAACCAAAACATATCAGCTATTCTGCGCTCCTAATCACTAGCTCAAAAGAAATTTTGAAGGATTTCATTCCTTACATTATTTTTTATTTGCTTGTACATCAAGATCACATAGAACAGCCTCCATAAATACTTACGACTGCCGTCCACGTATCCCTTTTTCAAAACATATCAACTTGTCAAAGAACTGCCGCTTCTTTCGAAACGAGGTGGCGGTTTATAGCTCACCAAAAACACCCTGTCAACACCTAAAATCGAAAAAATTTCAAAAAAAGTAATTTTTTTTCATTTTTTCATTTTTTCCCTGAAAAAGAGGGGGAAAATCCCCTGTCGACTCATCTTAAATGAAAAAGTCGTTGTTCAGGTCATTCTCTTACGAGAAAAGTCACCGACATTGGGTGAGCTTCCTTTATAGCAAAGGGTATATACCCTGTCAACACCTTTTTTGAAAAAAAGTATAAGTTTTTTCTATTAAAAGCTAACCCGTTGTTTCTATTAAAATACGCATTTAAACAAAACACTTGATTTTTCATTTAAAATGAGAAAATATCTGCCGTCCGCACCGCTTAAAAGCGGCGTAGGCAAAGCGGTTTTAGAATCGTAGCGAAGCGAAGGACCAAACCGTCGGTTTCGGCGAAAGCCGAAAAAAACTAAAGAAAGTCCACCAAAGTATGGAGGGGTGGCAGAGTGGTTGTAGAGCGGTCTTGGAGTCGTAGCGAAGCGAAGACGAACGTAGCGAAGCGGAGGACAAAACCGTCGGTTTCGGCGAAAGCCGAAAAAAACTAAAGAAAGTCCACCAAAGTATGGAGGGGTGGCAGAGTGGTTGATTGCAGCGGTCTTGAAAACCGTCGTGGGGCGACCTACCGAGAGTTCGAATCTCTCCCCCTCCGCCATTTTAAGGGCTTACAAGTATGACAAACACACAAAAGATATGCTACATCATCGGCTCCGGCGACATATATAAATATAAGCTGTCCCCGAAAGAAGGTGACTTTATCATAGCCGTTGACGGCGGTTACGACCACTTAAAGCGGCAAAAAATCACTCCGAACTTTACCATCGGCGATTTCGACTCCATAAAAGGCTCACTTCCGAAAGATAATTTTAAGCAACTTCCAAGAGATAAAGACGATTCGGACACTCTTGCCGCTCTTAAATACGGAATAAAGCTCGGATACAAAAGCTTTTACATCTACGGCGGCTCGGGCGGAGATCGATTCGATCACACCTTTGCCAACATTCAATGCCTGACTTACCTTTCTAAAAGAGGCTGTCGCGGGCTGCTTTTCACAAAGAATGAAATCATCACGGCAATAACGAACGACTCCTTAAGTTACAACGAAAAATGCCAAGGAATGATATCCATATTTGCATATAGCCCCAAGGCAAAAGGCATAACCGTCCAAGGGCTGAAATACACCCTTGCCGACGATTCGCTATCCAGCGACTTTCCAAAGGGATTAAGCAACGAGTTTATAGGAAAAAGCTCAAGCATATCCGTAAAAAGCGGCACGCTCATAGTAATAAGCCGCCACCTGCCGGAAGCCCGAATCGCTCTTTCATCGCCGGAAAACCAAAAGACTCGCAGCAAATAAAAATAAAATAAGAAAAAAAACAAAAGGACTAGCGCTTTATTCCCACGAAAGCCTGCGCCAGATGCTCCTCGCAATAAGGCTTGCCAAGCTCCGCCTCTTTTCCGCAAAAATGAAAATCCGGATCTTTGGGATCGCCGATAGGCCAGCGGCAAGTGCGCATATTCAAGTCCACCAAAGTGACGCCTTCACTCTTTGCCCCTTTAGCACAGGACTTCTTCGTCGCAGAACTGGCCTCGCCCGCCTTGTCCTCGGAGTCGGTCTTTTCTGTTTTAGCGGCCTTGCCAGCTTTTTCGGCTTTCTCACCCTTCCCTGCTTTACCGGCCTTAGGTGCCGCAGTTTCAACACCCTCGGCACCATCACCTCGCTTAATGGGCGAAGGACGACTTTCCAGCCCCAAACGGTGAGCCTTACCAACCACGGCATTTTTACTCATACCGATAATTTTACCTATTTCGCCGGTAGATTTGCCTTCCAACCAAAGGCGCTTTAACTCTGCAATTTTTTCATCTGTCCAACTCATATTTTCTCTCCGCTTGAACCTTTTGTCTCTGTTTTAGTCAAAAAACATATCTCAAAAGCCCTCATCCTGCAACAAAAATCTCCAATTTAAGGACCTTGTCACTGTTCCTCGGCACAAAGACATTCCACAACAACTGATTAGCCCCTTCTTTTTTAGAGGTTATCGACTCGCTGATTATCCGATACCCGATAGGCAAATCCTGATAGTAGGCCACACTGACATCACTATCCTTGGCATTGCTGAAAACAATGGTTATCTCCGCTTGATAAGCCTTATCCGACAACTTCTTAAAGTCCGTAATCTTCACCTTGGCAGTCACATCAAAGGCTTGTCCCATCTTATTTCTAACCTCCTCCCGCTTTGGAGTATGACTAATTCTATCCTCGCCCACGAACAGCACCTGCCCTTTACTACCCGCCTTATAGACTCGGAACACGCCGGCGGGCAAAGGTATACCCAACCCCGAGGTATCACTATTGATGAACTTTAGAATCACACCGGGATTCCTGGGCTGATAATCACTTTTCTGCATATTCGGGTAAAGGTGGAACAAATTATCTATGCGATAATTCTTCTCCACCGCCACTCGCGGCGATGCCAAAAGCGCCACCTGCTTGGTCTGATTGGCAAGTATAGATGTCTTTCTATCCAAAGAATAAAGGTGATAGTCCATAAAGCTTTCCTCGCGCATACCGGTAGAGGCGGCGGCAACAAAATCCATGGCATTCGCCTTCATCATACGCGCCGAGGCCATTTCCCTTTGCACCCGATTCACATCACCTACCACAAGCTGCAAATTAGCGTTTTCGTAAGCCACGCCGGAAGTATTTGTAAGTGTCACCCACCCGTTTAAGGACATAAACTTTTCATCATTATCAAGCTCTGCCACATAATCCGCCGCCCACGAAAGCCCGCTTGTAAGATAGGCAAGCTGAACATCGGTATTTCCGCTGCTCTTAGCATTTGTTTTAATAACGAGCGTAGGCCTGTCGCGCAAATTATCGGGAATATCGGGGAAAACAAGCCGCCCTTTAAAATCCGTCTCGATTCGGTTTCCTATTTTAAGGACCGTCCCGCCGTTATTACTAAGCACCACGGCATTTTCCGTCTTTTCGACTCCGTTTGCGGGATTAGTGGTAACGACCTTTATTCCCCTGCCTACATACTTATCAAGTAAAGAGGAAGGCGAAAGCAAATCAAAGTTAAAATCCTGCTCCAGCACGACAAAGCCTTTACCTTGCAGCAAAGCCGTCTCGGGCTGTATCTGCGCCGATACATCAACGAAGGCAATATCATTGATACCGCCGACAAGGCGAATCGCTCTGGTATCCTTAACCAAAGCCAAATTGCCGTTATATATGGCGACAGAAAGCCCCTTTCTGGCATCGGTTCCGACCTTAACTTCACCCGCCGCCGCAGCAAATCCGGAAAGCACAAAAGCAAAAGCAAAAGCAACAATAAAAGCAGATGCAAAAGCTAAAAGCCTAAATCCCTGCATAGTTTTCCCCCCTTCAAAAACCAAAACAATTAATAACTATGAACAAAGCTACTTAAAGTTAGCCCGATTCGCCCTCTTAAAAAGGCCGTATACGCCTCTACTCCTCTCCGCCTTTCGCAATTTTCGCTAAAAGCTCGGCATTTTCGGGAGCCTTTTCCATCGCCACCATACCTATAGTATTATAGCCGCAGTCCACATGGACAATCTCGCCGGTAATTGCCGAGGCCATATCGGACACAAGGAACACCGCGGCATTCCCGACTTCGTCCAAAGTAACATTCCTGCGCAGCGGCGCGTTATTCTCATTCCAGTTAAGTATGGTGCGAAAATCGCTGACGCCCGAAGCCGCCAAAGTCTTGACCGGTCCCGAAGAAATCGCATTGACGCGAATTGCGTCCTTGCCCAAATCGTTAGCAAGGTAACGCACCGACGACTCCAACGCCGCCTTTGCCACTCCCATTACATTATAATTAGGCAGCCACTTCTCGGATCCGAAGTAAGTAAGAGTAAGCATTGCCCCGCCTTCCGGCATAAGCTCGGCGGCGCGCTTGCATATATTGGTAAAGGAATAGCACGAAATCAGCATTGAGTTGGCAAAGTTGCCTGCGCTTGTATCGGCATACCGCCCTTTAAGCTCATTCCTGTCGGAGAAGGCGATTGCGTGCACGACAAAATCGATTTTACCCCACTCTGCCCTAAGGTTCGCGAACAAATCGTCCAGACTTTCCTCGTTCGTCACATCACAAGGAAGAACAAGCTTGCTTCCCACCGACTCCGCCAGTGGCCGCACCCTCTTTTCCAACGCCTCTCCCTGAAAGGTAAAGGCGAGTTCCGCCCCTTGCGCATGGCACTGCGACGCAATTCCCCAAGCGATGGAGTGATCATTCGCCACCCCCATAATCAAGCCTTTTTTACCGCTTAAAATACCATTAGCCATATTTTGTTACTCCTTTTCTATAGCATTAGTTACAGCACAGCATTAGTGATTGGCAAAACTTATACCACCTTCCGCCGCCCGCTGGCAATTCATATTTAAGTTACACTTGCGAGGCGAAAGAATTGCTTATACTATAAGGATAACAAGCCCTATACAAAGGCAAGTAAAGACAAAGGGAGTAACCGTTATGATTAAGTTCAAGTTCAAGTTTGCACTTTTCCCAGTTATCGCGACGGCTTCATGTATAGTTGCACCTCTGACCCCGTCCGCCCAAGAGACCACCGGCACCGTAGAATATATCAGCGCCGGTTGTTTTGAGGCAGAGATTAACACCCACAAAGGCATGACGGTCTTTAGGAACGGCAGGATTTACAACTGGGAAACCGACAAGAACGGCAAGGACATTTTCAAGAACCAAGTAGGCAGGAACAAATCCGCCGCGAACGAACTTTTTAAGTTCATGGACGACAGCAAGTGGGACAAGGAAACTTTCTCGTGCCCCGCCGCTGCGAACGAAACTTACTGCTATCTGAAGCACTCCTCGCCCAAAACGGGAGAAAAGGTGCTTAACTGGTCATCGGACAAAGTCACAAACGGACTTTGCACCCTGCCCGAAGCTACAAAAAAGCTTTACAATCAAACAGTTACGATTGGCGCCGATGCTATGAACGGCTGGCAAGGTCGTAATACATCCTCGCTTAAAAATCCCCCAACTCTTTAAGGAGAATCACAGATGAACAAGCATATGAATAAAGGCATTTTCACGACGCTGACCCTTGCTCTTGTAGCGGCTGTATCGGCGGCAGGCATGGCGTATGCGGCAAACGAAGCGGAAGCCCCTGCGCGGCCTTCCTCGTCCTCCTCCTCTGAAGCTTTTCAAAAGTTCATCAAATCCTCTCCCATAGCAAAGAAGGACATGGCAAAGACGCTGGGTAGCGAATCCATATCGGCGGCGTGTATGTCAAGCGCGACGGAAAGGCATAACGGCGTTACGCTTCAAAAGGACGGCAGCATTTACACATGGTATATGGCGGGCTCGGACGAAAGGGAGATAAGGCGTTTTGTAAAGAAGGACAAAGCGCTCACGGACAAGGTTTTTGCACTTCGGGACAACAGCGATTTTGCCAAGGAGACTTTGGATTATCAAATAGACGGCACTTCGTATTGCTATGTTCGCTCAAAGGCCGGCTCCACCTATAAGCAAATCACTTGGCCGAAAAACGAGATTATGAGCGGGCATAAGCAAGTCCCGCCTGCGGCAAAGAGCTTATTCAAAGCCGCCATAGACACCACCGCCATCGCCCTTGGGGAAAAGAAAAACTAATTAGGAATGAGGAATTATTTTTCCGTCATTCTCAGCCGAAGGCTGGGAATCCACCCTCCCCGGAAGGGGAGGAAGCCTTAAACTTATCACCTTATAAGCTTATAAACTAACCTTAACCCGTAACCCTTAACCCTACTTACGGACAAGTGCTGGAGGAGGAAGGTCCGCAGTAGGTGACGGTCAAACTGGCGCTGGAACTACCTCCATAACTACCACTGCATGAATAGCCCGATGCGCAATAACCTGATCCACCATAAAAGTATGTAGTTGTACCATTTTTGTAATTGTAATAATATTTACCGGTCCCAGCCCCCGAAGTTTCGGAAGAACACCTGGTTCCAACCTCGACAACAGATGCGCCACAACGGGAACAACTCCAATTACTAGTTCCATATCTTCCGTTACAATAACAACCACCATAGTATCCACCCCCGCTACCACCTAAATTGCCACCACCACCTGCAACCAATACCGGAGAGCCACCAACCAACAAGGCTACGCCCGTGCCGCCTATGGTAGCAGAGCCACCGCTTAGATGACACCCTCCTAAAAAGTGTGCAGTCAATGAAACACCTTTATTGTAATAAACTGTTGCTGTGTAAGAACCACCACCTGTACCACCTGTTACCTGTATCTTATATCTTCCTGCCGCAGGGATAGTATATGATCCGTTGGAAGAAGGTCGATACATCACCGTTCCTGCGGGGGGAGTAGCGGAGCAAATGTTACTTATACAATAAGGAGCTCCACTGGGACAATTGGAATTAGCAGAACAAGATTTGGTTGTCGCACATAAGCCATTTTCGCAATAAGGTGTGGCGGTGGGGCATTGAGAGTCTGCGGTGCAGGTGTCGGAGCACAAGTTCTCTACACAATAGGGTAGGCTTGCAGCAGCACACTCAGAGCTGGCGGTGCAAGCTTTGGTATCGGTGCAAGCCCCACTGTCGCAGTAAGGAATATCGCTTGGGCAATCGGCATCCATCATACAAGCAATCGGACAATCCGCCTCCGAAGTGCCGCAGTAGATTATTGATGCATAGCCCTTTCCTTCGGTTAGCGTATTGGTTCTCCAGTTACCATATTTTGAGTTAAGATAACTCACATATGGACTGCTGGAATTTGTGGTATTTCCTCCCATAGTGGTTACACAACTACTATAACCAGCAGCAGAACACTCGGATTGAGAGCTACCACTACCGCCATAAGCATAATTTCCGCCACTATACCATGCACCGCCGCTTGAATCAGCAGAACCGCAAGCGGTGTCACTACAAGTGGTAGTATTTCCTCCAAGACTTCCATTCCAACCATAACCGGGTTGAAAATCGCTACGATTTGTACTTCCTCCAACGATTCCACCACCTGTCGAACCATTTCCTCTGCCACCACCAGCGCCTAAAGTCGGCGGATTAGTTGTAGTATCAATTATATCATCCCACAAAAGGACACCAGCACCTCCAAAACTTGTGGAACTATACACACTTCCTTGCACACCTTTTAAGATTAGTAAGGCATCCGCGCTAAAATTTTTATTTGCTATTAAAACGCCTCCCGAACCAACATCAGTGTCGGGAGACGCCCCCACTTCTCCCATCAGCGTCACTTGATACCACCCGGGAGTTGTAATGCCGAAGGCGGTATCTCCTACTTGCTCCACGGGGTTGGTAAAAGTTGAAGTCGAAATATTATCGACAATGAAGCTTGTTCCTTCGCATTTGGTGCGGACTGTGCCCGTATATTGTGCGCCATTGCCGTAAGTCAGAGCGTAAATCTTTGAATCTGGTGTGGCACCGGCTTGGTCGTAAACCGCATCAACTTTTGAGCACGAGGTATTGAGATCCTTAGCGAATGCTCGCGTACATGATTCGGTCATGCCCACATTACACTCTTGGACAAGCTGTAAGTCGCTCTTTTGCCCCTCTCCGTCACCACCAAGTCCTTCCCACGACTCGATACAGTTCTCGTCCTCCTCCCCTCCGACGCAAAGCTTTTTAGTAGCAACAACTTTGGCCGAGGTAATTTTGTCCGAAGCAATAAGCTGCTCCAGAGTGCCGTTTTTAGCCGCAATGGCAACCGCGTTGATTTGCTCCGCCGTGACTTCAAACTCGCCCATATCAAGGTCGGCATCCACCAAAATATCGCTGATGTTAACTCTATATTTTGCCTTGTTATACTCGGTCGTTATAGCAACCGCGCCCGTAGGAATGTCGGTGGTATCAAAATACCTTGAAAGCGGCTCACTCCAAAAACCGTTTATCCCCCAAGCTGCCTCGGGATCCACCGCAGTATATATCCCCGCCGATAAGCCTATCAGCTCTGCCACTTTTGCCGCCCTTAGGTCCGAGCCAGTGTGGACGGTGTCGATTATCATAGCTTTTAAGACAGGCTTGTTGTTCTCGTCCTCGCGTCTTATGCCCACAATATACCTGCCGTCAAAATTACTGCCTGCGCCCATCTCGCTGGGGAATATCTCTTTGTGCTGATTATGCCCCAGCTCGTTCACCAGCGCCGTGACATTGTCGGGGTCCTTTAGGTAATCTTCCGCCTTGTGTTGCAAGTAAAGGAGAGTGTTCGCGCGGTTTATGTTCTCCAAATCCGCCCTTCGGTCCGCCACATGCTTGTATAACATCGGCGTGAAGGTCGCTATCATGCCAAGGACGATTATCGCCTCAAGTATCAGCGAACCCTTCTGATTGCTGGTGGGGGAGGGTAACACTTTGTTTTTATTACATTTTTTGTTGTTCACCAAATCGCAAACACCAACTTTTAAACTTTTTTTCCATCGCGAATGTTCCTATCCCCTTAAAAAGTTCTCCTAGAGGAAGGATTACACATTTAATCAGGGGTGGCAACATAAATTATTTGTATTTCATAGCGATTTATGAGATACTTACAGAGCTGAAGCAATTCGGCTATGACGCTAAACCTTTTATGGAATAGGCGCAGTGGACCCGAGGGCAGTACTCGGCATCTCCACCAAAAATCACCGCGCTGCGGTAAACATGGGGATGAAACAGGATCGACACGCGTAGTAAAGATTTAAGTTGCGTTCGGTATTGTTCCGCCGTTATCGGGCTATAATTTTAAATGCGAATGATAATCGCGCTCCGGTTGCTCTTGCTGCTTAATTTGCGGTCAAGTAACCAGAACAAATTCCTGGAATCATGAGCGATTTTAGGTGGGGTCGGGGCAGCCTAGCAACAGAGATGCCCCATAATTTATTGATTAACACACATTAAACTTAAACTAAAAAAGGATAGGCAAAAGGCAAGATGGACGACTTTAATTACGAAAAAATGGTAGCAAAATCCCTCATTTATGTTGTGAAGCAAGCTTTGGAAACCACGGCAACGAAAGGGCTTCCCGGTGACCACTTTTTCAACATCACCTTTATGACTTCTCACCCCGACTGCGACATGCCTGAAAAGCTGAAAAACCAATATCCCGGCGAGATGACCATTGTCTTGCAATACGAGTTTTCGGCGCTTACCGTAACGGACGAAGGCTTTTCGGTCGTCCTTAACTTTAGCGGCGTCCCGAGTAAGCTCTACATTCCTTTTGCCGCGATTAAGTTTTTTGTTGACCCTTCGGCGAACTTCGGCCTGCAGTTTGAGCCAGAGATGCCGCCCAAAAGGCCGCTTTTCTCCCTAAAGCCGAAGCACTCCGACAACATTGCTCCTGTCCCCACAGCTTTTAAAGGCAGAGAAGGAAAGGAAAAAGGCAAAGAGCAATGCAATAAATCCGCAACCATCATTGACTTCTCCTCTCTTAAAAAGGGCAAGAAGTAGCGATGGATAGCCTACCCAAGCATTCGGTTTTGCTGTTCGGCCATGCCACCTCTGTCACGCTCGAGCCCGAGTTTTGGCAGGAATTAAGGGCGATTGCCGCGCGCAAAGGCACTTCGCTTAACAAGCTGATAGAGGAAATTGACGCCGTCCGCACCACAAACCTTTCCAGCGCCTTACGCGTCTTTGTCCTTGGCGAGCTTAAAAAGCAACTTTAAGGCTGCTTCTCCTTACTTTCCACTAATTTGCACAGGTTCTCCACCAGCACTCGCACGCCTTTAAGCTTGTCTTTGGGATTTTTCCAACTTCGCATATAGACGATTTTCCCGTCGGGGCGCACTTTCATCGTTCCCAAACTGCCGGCGATAAAGTCCACTAAAGCCATGGGATTGGGGAAAACTCCGCCATGCAAAGTAATGACTGCGCCCTTCTCCCCCACATCAATTTTTTCGATATTTGCTTTGTGACACAAGGCCTTTATCGCCACAATTTCCAACAGGTTATTAAGCTCGCTCGGCACGGGACCGAACCTGTCCGCCACCTCGGCAGCAAAGGCGTCTATATCCGAAGCGGTCTCTAAATCCGCCAAGCGCCGATAAAGCGAAAGCCGCAAATTCAAATCAGCCACATAAGTCTCGGGAATAAGTATGGGCAATCCGGTATTTATCTCGGGCACCCACTTATCGGCGGCATTGTTTCTGTCGCCGGTTTTCAAAAGCGCAATCGCCTCTTCCAGCATCTTTTGGTAAAGCTCAATGCCGACTTCTTTTATATGACCGGATTGCTCCTCTCCCAATAAATTGCCTGCTCCGCGAATATCCAAATCATAGGACGCCAGATTAAACCCTTCGCCGAGGCTGTCCAAAGTCTGCATTATGGAAAGGCGCTTAAGTGCGGTCGCGGAAATTGCCCCACCGCTGCCGCTTTCGCCTTCGGGGATAGTAAGGTAGGCATAGGCTCTTGTCTTAGACCGCCCGACTCTCCCTCTCAATTGATAAAGCTGTGCCAGCCCGAACATGTGAGCATTGTGGATTATGATGGTATTGACAGTCGGCATATCAATACCTGACTCTATGATAGAGGTCGCCACCAACACATCAAACTTGCGACTTGTAAAATCAATGATTTTCTGCTCTAGATCCGTCGCGCTCATTTGCCCGTGGGCATAGGATATTTTGACCTCGGGCACAAGGCGCATTAAGTTATCCACCACCGGCGCGATATCGCTGATTCTCGGACAGACATAGAACACCTGCCCGCCCCTGAAATGCTCGCGAAGAATTGCTTCTCGCAGTATGACATTGTCAAAGGGCGTAACAAAGGTGCGCACCGCCAGCCTGTCCACCGGCGGCGTGGCGATAACGCTAAGCTCGCGCACACCAGCCAAAGACATTTGAAGCGTCCTCGGTATCGGCGTGGCGGTAAGAGTAAGAATATGCACATTATCGGCAAGCTCTTTAAGCCTTTCCTTATGCTTGACCCCAAAATGTTGTTCCTCGTCAACTACGATAAGCCCAAGCCTTGCAAAGCGTAAAGTCTTGGCAAGCAAAGCATGCGTGCCGATGACAATATCCATTTTGCCGTCCGCCAATTCCGCCTTTACCAAAGCGGCCTCCTTCGCCTTAACCATGCGTGAAAGCTGCCCGACCTTGACAGGGAAATTCTTAAACCTCTCCTTAAACAGCTCAAAGTGCTGCTTTGCCAAAATGGTCGTAGGCGCAACAATCGCGACCTGCTTACCGTCCATAGCGGCAACAAACGCCGCCCGCAAAGCCACTTCGGTTTTGCCAAAGCCGACATCACCGCACACCAACCTGTCCATAGGTCGCCCCGAGGCCAAATCACCTATAACATCATCAATACTTCGCATTTGATCGTCAGTCTCCACATAAGGAAAACCCGCAACAAAAGCATCATAGGAATCCCGCGGCACAGGCAATACATCTGCCTTTTTCAAATAGCGCGCGGCGGCGATTTTCATCAGCTTTTCCGCCATATCTCTAATGCGCTTTTTAAGCCGCCCTTTGCGCATCTGCCAAGCGCTTGAACCGAGAGAGTCAAGATTAACCCCCGCCTCCTCCGAGCCGTATTTGGAAAGCACCTCAATATTTTCCACCGGCACATAAAGCTTGTCCCCGCCGGCATAAGTGAGCAACAAACAATCGTGCGGCGCTCCGTCCACACTTACTATCTCCAAGCCCTCATACTTCCCGATACCGTGCTCGGAATGCACAACTAAATCGCCTTGAACCAAAGAAGAAACATCGGCGATAAAGTCTTTGTTTTTATTCTGCTTTTTAGGTACTCTGGCAAGTCGTTCTCCCAATATATCCTGCTCGGTAAGCATATGGATATCTTTGGTTTCAAACCCGTGTTCCAAAGCCAAGACCACGATATCCGGTTTACCCACAGGTGCCTTTACAACCTCTGCCCAAGTGTTTTTTATCCCGAAATAAATCCCTCGCTCTTTGAACAAGTGCGAAAGCCGTTCGGCGGAACCTTTGGAATAAGCGGCAATCACGGCGCGCTTGCCTTCGGCCATCTTGGCTTTTAAAAAGTCCTTTACCTCGGCGAAAACATCTTTGTCTCCGGCCGCCCTGACATCGGCAAAATCGCGAGCCTGTCTTGAGCCCATAGGCACCCCGTCCGGCACGGCAAAAGGCGTAAGGTTAAATACATTTTTCTCACTCAATGCATCTTCATATTCCTTACCGTAAAGAAACATTGCCTCGGGCCTCACGGGACGATATTTAAACCCGCCGACATCGTTTATTTTAAGCCCCTCCACCCGCGCATCATAAAAGTCCTTCACCTGCTCCAAGCGCGACTTCATCGCCGCCTCGGCTTGAAAATCAAGCACCACATCGGCATCGGGCACATAGTCAAAAATCGTAGCGAGCTCGGGATAGAAAAAAGCAAGCCAATGCTCCATACCGATGAACCTTTTACCTGCAGAAATGCTTTCGTAAAGTTCGTCACCCGCCATCATTGACCCGAACGCTTTAAGATAATTTTCCCTAAACAACGAGATTGAAGCAGAGGTTAAAGATACTTCGCTAACAGGATGAAAAATAAAGCTTTCTATCTTTCCGACAGTTATTTGCGAAAGGGCATCAAAAGTTCTTATGCTTTCCAAAGTATCGCCGAACAAATCCAACCGCAAAGGATTTTCCGCCGAGGGAGGAAAGACATCAAAAATCCCCCCGCGCACGGCAAAGTCCCCCTGCTCCATAACTTGTTCGACTTTATTATACCCGTTCGCCGTCAGATATTTTATGAACTTCCCCAAGTCCAAATCACTGCCGGCATTTATGGCAAAAGAGGACTCCTCAAAATACGACTTCGGCGCAAGTTTTCCCATCATTCCGGCGACCGTTGTAACCAGCACAAAGGGCTTTTTCACCCCCGCCGTCAAACTCGCCAAAGTGACCACTCTTTTTGCCACAACATCAACATTAGGCGACACTCTGTCATAAGGAAGTGTATCCCACACCGGCAGCTCAAGCACCTGCATCTCGGGGCGAAAGAACTTCATTCCCGCGATAAAGGCCTGCATTTTAAAATCATTTACCGCGACATACAAAGCCGCCCCTTTATCCCTGGCAATATCTGCCACGACAAAAGGTTCATAACCGTTTACAACTTCCGCAAGCGTTTTATTCATAAGGACAATATAGCTTATCAAAGCCCTTCTGTATATCCGGTTGCTTCAACAATGCTATCCACCGCCGTCTTTGACTTATCATAAGCGCGTTTAGCCCTTGATACCGCGTCCTCGGCATCTTTATATATTTTCGTCTCGTTCACAATCCGTAAGGCCATTTGCGCATCGTAATTAGCATCATCGACAATCTTTGCTGCTGCCGATACTGCAGGTAGATAGGGATTAGCCTTGTCCATATCCGCCGCGTATTTAGCAAACTTTGCGACACTGTCGGCATAATCCTTGGTAAGCTTCTTTGCCGCAACCATCACCACTTGACCATAGTTTTGCTCTATCTGGCGTATAGGCTCTTTCAGCTTTTCCGCGACCTTCCCGACCAAAGCTATATCTTCATCACTAATTTCGCTTTTAGCTGATACATCGACCAGAGAGGCAAACTCTGCCACCATTTTCTCGGCAACCGCCTTAGTGCTGGCAATAATAGACCCCATTCCCGTGGCCACCGCACCCATTTTCTCGGCGTCATTTGCCTGCTTATAGGCCTTTGCCACTGCCATCTTCACATCTTTAAACTCATTATCAAAAGATATCCTTCGTGCTTCGGCCTCTTTGGCTTTTTGCAAATCTTCGGCCTGCTTTCTTGCCGCACGCTCGCTTGCAGACTCATTTTGCAACTTTTGCTGCACAGCCGCGACCTCTACCGCTTTTTTATTATCAAAGGAGTAAACCGGATTATCCACCGCGCCCGTAATCGTCACCTTATACGAAGGCATATTTCCGCCGAAATCAACATCTAATCTTGCATTAAGGCTTTTATCCGCAATGTTGTAATTAGCTTCAAGCCCCGCCTCTTGCCCTTTCATATATTCGATAGCGGCATCGGTCACGGACACGCGGCTTCCCGCCATCTTAAAGTTACCTTTTGCCACGGTATAAGAAGCATCGCTGGTCTTAAACAAAGTGGCAAACGCGTCCGCAGATTTTTCATCAAAGCCGGAAGCGTCCTGCAAGTAGGAATAAACGCGATTAAGCCCGACAGCTCTTATTTCCCCGTTTTGCAAGACGAATTGCCCCTCGCCCGTGACAGAATCCCGAAGCTCCTTCACACTTCTGCCGAAGCTTTTAAAAGTCGCCTTAACATCGGCACTTCCGGCCGTCACATTAATAACCGAGGAAATGGGAAAGAGAGCATTAAACGACATACCTTTAACCGCCAAGTTCCCTGCGAATACCGGCGTGCTGCCTTCAAAAGCCATCTTTGCCAAAGCGTCAATCGCACCTTTACCCAAAAGCGCCTTAAAGGCGATATCGCCCTTTCCGTCAGCCACCTTCGCACTTACATTGACATCGTCAAAAATATCACTGCCGACGATAAGCTTATTTATCTTCCAAGCGGCGCTTATGTTGTTATTTCTGGCAAACGCCGCCACATACTGCCCAAAGCCGAGCCTGCTTGCCCCCATTCTGCTATCCGCGGCATAATACTTCGCCGCCGTAATAATATCCGAGGAAAGGTTAAAGACATAACTGTCACCGGCAAGCCGCAAAGCGCCGACGGCTCTTTCGTTCCCCAGCATAAAATCAAAGTCCTTAATGACCGCCAAGCCCGTCTTAACCGAGGCATCGCCTTTTATAGAAACTCCGCCGTTAAACCCTTGGGGTAAGTCATAAGAAGCGGCAAGCAACTTCATAAAGTTATGAGCATTTGCCTGTGTCATAGCGAACTGGAATCTACCCGTTGCCTCCTTGCCAAAGGGCAAAAACAACCACCCGTCCGCACTCACATTAAGTCCCGAAGATTCAAAAGTAGCCCTAAAGGAAAGGTTATTGGCATCACCGTTTACTCTTCCTTCCGTTTGCATATTGCTGAACTTTATCGTATCGAAAAGATCATCGGCCCCGACTTCATCAAGGAAAGATGCGACATTAACCAGTCTGGCGGTATAGACGATGTTCTGTAGCTTTAAATTATTAGTCCCGAAGCCCGACAGCGAACCCGTCAAGCCCAAAGTCCCGCCGGCAAGATTGCTTGCCTTTAATTCGTTAATCCTCAGCACTCCGTCTTTAAGCGCAACATCTGCTATAATTCTGCCGATTTGCTTTGAGCCGTAGCTGAGCCTGCTGATATCAATTTTCCCGCCGACATCAAAATCGTTAAACACCTTAAGCTGCCCTGCCGTATCGAATAAGGCATTCTGCATACGCTCTAATATAGCGACTTCCTTGCCTGTATTTTCCTGCCCCTTCGTTACGACATACTTTTCCAAATCCAGATCGCTCACCCTAATGTCAAGTATCACATTATCTCTTGGTAAAGAAAAGTCCGTCCCGACGGATCCAGTAACCGAAACCGTCCCAACTCGCAAAGCCAAATCATCAAAGGAAACAATCGCACCGCTTCCGTTTATATTAGCCGTCATTCGCGCCGTAAGCAAAGAATCCGCCTTTGCGTCCTTTAGCAAAGGCAAGGAAAGCCACTTTGCCACCTCACCGAAGTTCTGCGTTGCGAATTCGATACTCCCCAAAGTCGCGACCTTAACGCCGTTGTCATCGCCTCGCACAAAGGCGAGCTGCGCCTTTATTGTAGCATCAGCGGGTAAAGTTGCTTCTATGTCCTTCATGGTAATGTTATCGCCGTCCATATCCAGCTTAAAGGACAAGTTCTTTATGTCGCCGTTTTTATAGCTTAAAACATCGGACTTAAACCCTAACACCGCGCTTTTAGGCAGCCGCAAAGAGACACTGCCCTCGCCTGCCGCGTGAATAAGCTCAAATATCGGCTCAAGCTTAAACTTATTTGCTATAAAAGACATGGAAAGGCGCCGCGCTTCGTCCTCTCCATTTGCCGCAGCAAGTAAAAATACGCCGTCTCCGACCGCCGAAGCGTCCCCCTGCTTAAACACGACATCGGTAATCTTAATCTTGCCTTCCGCCACTACAAAAGACAAATTAGCCGCCATGGGAGCGGACAAATCGCCGGCGGATTTAACCTTTGCAAGAACATCATTGAACATTCTTAAAGGCCTGCCGATCTCCATTGTGACATTGCCCGACATATTGAACTTGCCGCCTTCCACCATCAAAGAGCCGGACAAGGAAAGGCGACTTTCCGCATCGCCTCTGGCTATCATCACATTGAACTCGGAAGGATTTTGCTCTTGCAACCTATCCAAAGACACCGCCAGACTCGTCGTCTCGCCGAACAAAGAGAAATTACCGTCAAAGCGATAAGGCCCTCTTAAAGTATCTGCGACAAAATCACCGTAAAGCCCTGAAATGGTAGAACTAAAGCCCGACACCGAATCTTTAAAGTTAAGCACACCGTTTTCAATGCCGACACTTTTCAAAGACACGCCTTTATCGACATAATTATCCCCCGCAAGCTGCATATCCGGCGCGCGTAAAAAGTCCATCATCCAACTTGCTTTCCCCTCGGGAGTAATTTCCAAATTGATGACGGGATTTACGAGCTCGGCTCTGGTAACTTCCACCCCGCCGAAAAGGAAAGTTGTCAAGTCCAATTCCGCCTTTAGCCTTTCTACATAAAGCAAGTCCTCGTCTTTTGCCCCTTCGGAAGCGATAATCCTGACCTTTTGCACATCAAGAGAGGGAGAGGGGAAAACCTTAATCATGAACTCGCCGTCGACCACGACTTTCCGTCCCGTAACCGCTTCAAAATCCTCCACAAAGCGCTTTTCAAACGCCGCATCATCAAGAAACAACGGAGCCGTAAAGACAAGCGCCATAAACGCCGCCAACAGCAAGAACAACATAATAAAGAACTTTTTCATTTTTCCCTCAAAGTCGTTACGCAAAAGCAGTTTTTATTCTGTCCCGAAAAGCCTGTCTCCCGCATCACCGAGACCGGGAATTAAAAACTTATCATCGCTCAGCTTCTCATCAACCGAAGCAATATATAAAGGAATGCTTGGGAAAGCGCTTGTAAAAGTTTTCACCGCCTCCATAGAACCAAGCAAAGCCATAAATACAATGCTTTCAACCGGCACGCCCCTTTTCACCAAGGCTTTGACCGCATCAACCGCCGTCCCGCCGGTAGCAAACATAGGATCAACCAGGAACACCTCTTGCCCCTCAAACTCCGGCACTTTAACAAAGTATTCCACGGGCTTCTTTGTCTCGGCATCGCGATGTATACCGACATGCCCGATTTTAGCACAAGGCAAAATCTTTAAAAGACCTTCGGACATAAACAATCCCGACCTTAAAATCGGAACAATAATCGGCTTTTTATCCTTAAGATAAGGAGCATCTTTAATCGTAGCAAAAGGCGTAGCAATCTCTCTTGTGGTAAGCCGCATATGCGCCGTAGCCTCATAGCCGATAAGCACGGCGAGCTCTTTCACCAAGTCACGAAAAACATAAGACGGCGTGCAGATATTTCTAAGCACCGACAACTTATGCTGCACCAAAGGGTGATTAACAACATGCACACTTGGAAAACCGTCCACTTCCCGCATTTTTATTCCTTTCTTGTTAAGATAGCGTTTTTTAAGGCCTAAAGATACCACTTGAAAGGCGCATATTTCAAGCTCTATTTGCAACCGACACAAAATCCCTTCGCCTTTTTTAATAAGGAGTCGCGCCTCTCGCCCTTTTCAAAAAATTAAAAAATGGTTAAGAAACAAAGGATTTTTAAAGATTCTCCTGTAATAACCGTAACAAAGGTTGATTTGTCTTGGACTCGGGCGAGTGATATAAACACAAACAAAATTGGTTAAACTTTGGAAAAGATAACAGTATGACAGTTTTACAAAAGACCATAAAAAACGAAATATCCTGCGTTGGTATCGGCTTACACTCCGGCGCGAAGGTAAAGCTCACCTTAAAGCCCGCCGCGATTGACGCCGGCATCACCTTTAAGCGCACGGATATCAGCGGGGCTTCCGCAACAATTGCCGCACACTATGATAATGTGGTTGACACGCGCCTTTGCACCTGTATCAGCGATGGCAAGGGACATAACATCTCTACAATAGAGCATTTAATGTCGGCGCTTCACGGTCTTGGCATTACCAACTTGAACATTGAAATCACCGGCGAGGAAATGCCCATTTTGGACGGCAGCTCGGCCGATTTTGTTTTCCTTTTGCACTGCGCCGGTATTGTGGAACAGCAAGCTCTGGCAAAGATGATAAGGGTGAAAAAGCCTGTAACGGTTAAAGACGGCAACGCCTTCATTACCCTTCTTCCCGCTCGGGACAACTTCGGCATTGACTTTACACTTGATTATGCGCACTGCCCGACTATCGGCAAAGACAGCTTGGACTTCTCTCTTAACTGCGCTGCTTATGAAAACGAAATTGCGCCCGCGCGCACCTTTGGTCTTGCCAAGGAGATTGAGCAGATTCGCAACATGGGTCTTGCCAAAGGCGGCTCGCTTAAAAATGTTTTGATTGCCACGAACGAGGGCGTTATGAATCCCGAAGGCCTGCGCATGAAGGGCGAGTTTGTCCGCCATAAAGTCCTTGACGCTATCGGCGACATGTATCTTGCCGGCTATGCGATAGAGGGGCAGATTATTGCCTCTAAATCCGGCCACCGCCTTAACAACCTTTTGTTAAAAGAGTTATTTAAAAACAAGGCAAACTACGAAATCGTAAACAGCACCTTGGAAGATAGCTTTGCTCCCGCCAAAGAATGGACCGAATCCGTCGCCGTCGGCAGCTAATCTTAACTAAGATAACTCCACCGCCCGCCGCCTTGAGCGAGGCACGGCACATTCGCCTTCCGCACTGCAATCCATTTGCCTTGCTACATTCAAGAGTAATTGCCGCTTAGGGACAGGAAGCTTCGCGTAAGCCCTTGCGAGTCTTGGAAACAAAATATCTCTTTCCATAGAAAAAGTCATCGCTTCCCAGTCAAAGAAACTATCAAGCGGAGCTCCGAAAATCCTGCAGAACGTATAAAGCAAGGCCGCCGTCACTTTGCTTTCCCCTTTTTCGTATTTTTGCACCTGTTGAAAGGTTACACCTATAATGCCCCCCAGTTCCGACTGGGTCATTCCCGATTCAATGCGAAAAGCTCGCAAGTTTTTACCTATGACTTTATTGATATCATCCATTTATTCTCGTCCTTTTTAAAACAAAAAAATTCGCCGTGATGAGTGGCGACTGGAAGTTCAGACTACTGTAGAATAGTGTGCATATTGACCAAAAGGCTTATTTTGCAACCTTCCAGTCATTCACTAAATGGCTGGAGCTTTTTACGCCCTGATGAAGAGCAACTACAGGGATCTGACTCCCGAAAAAGCATGCATCACTTGCTTCTGTTTAAAACAACTAATTTAAAAATGTTTAAAAATCAAGCTAAAACCTATCTAAAAAATTCGCCGTGATGAGCGGCGACTGGAAGTTCAAACCTATGCTAGATAGCGTGCATATTTGCCCGAAGGCTTATTTTGCAACCTTCCAGTCATTCTCTGCATTTCTTTTCCCCGTCATTCTCGCGCCTTTTTTCGTCATTCTCGCGCGTAGCGCGGGAATCCACCCTTCCCTTCGGGGAGAGCTAGGGAGGGGGTAACCGTAACCCTTAACCCTTAACCTCTTTTATCATCTCCAAGAACTCGTCCTCGGACAAGACTTTCACGCCCAGCTCTGCGGCTTTTTTGGCTTTTGAGCCGGCGTCCGCACCCTCAACCACAAAGTCGGTTTTAGCGGACACAGACCCCGCGACCTTCGCCCCATGAGCCAAAGCGGTAGCCTTCGCCTCACCGCGAGTCATTCCCGTCAAAGTCCCCGTAAACACGACCGTCTTTCCGGCAAAAGGAGAATCCGATGCTTTCGGCGGCACAAAGTCCAGCACTTTCATTTGCGCGGTAATTTTTGCAACCACTTCCTGATTTTTCTCATCGGCAAAGAAAAACAGCAAATCCTCCGCCATAGACTCGCCGATACCCTCTATTGCGACCAATTCCTGATAGGCGGGAGAATCCTTGTCCTGCGCCGAGCTCATACTATCCATAAAGTGCGCCAGCGAAAGGTATTGCTTTGCCAGAACCCGCGCCGTCGCCGATCCGATTTGCGGTATTCCCAAAGCATAGATAAAGCGGTCCAAGGGGATACCCTCTTTTACCTTATCAATCGCATCAAAAAGCTTTGTCGCGGACTTTGCGCCCCAGCCTTCCAGATTAGGCAGCTCAAACCACCTGTCCTCTTTTAGGGAAAAGATTTTAGATGCATCGGCAAGCCAACCTTTGTGGTAAAACTCCTCAACATTCCTATCGCCCAAGCCGCGAATATCTAAGGCGTCCCGCGACACAAAGTGTTTAAGGCTTTCCACCGCCTGTGCCGGACAATGCAGCCCGCCCATGCACTTGCGAGCCACCTCATCGCCTTCGCGCACGGCAACACTTCCGCACACGGGGCAAACTTCGGGAAAGACAAAATCCACCGAATGAGGAGGCCGCTTTGCCAAGTCAATCCCGACGATTTGAGGAATAACATCGCCCGCGCGCTGCACAATAACCGTATCGCCGATACGCACCCCTTTACGCTTTATTTCGTCCTCGTTGTGTAAGGTAGCGTGCGACACCATGACTCCGCCGACATTCACAGGCTCCAAGTCCGCCACGGGGGTAAGCGTCCCCATGCGCCCGACCTGCACTCTTATATTCCTAAGGATAGTCCGCGCCTGCTCGGCAGGGAACTTATGCGCGATAGCCCACCTTGGCGCCCGCGACACGAATCCGAGCCGCCTTTGGTAATCAAGGCGGTTGACCTTATACACCACCCCGTCAATGTCATAAGAAAGGCTTGGCCTTTTATCCATGATATAGTGGAAGAAGCTGACAATCTCCTCGGCAGAATGGCAAAGGCGAATCTCGGGATTAACGGGAAAGCCCGACGCCCTAAGCCACTCCAAAAAGTCGTAATGCGTCACAAAAGGCACCTTATCCGTAAGCTCACCATAGGCATAGGCGAATATAGACAGCTTGCGCCGCGCAGTCACCGCCGCATCAAGCTGGCGAAGCGAGCCCGCCGCGGCATTTCTGGGATTGGCAAAAAGCGGCTTTCCTTTTTTCTCCTGTTCCTCGTTAAGGCGAAAGAAATCCGCCTTTTTCATATAGACCTCGCCGCGCACCTCAATATTTTTTATCTCGCCTTTAAGGCGCTTTGGCAGCTCGGCAATGGTAAGCATATTTTGCGTAACATCTTCGCCGACCACGCCATCACCGCGAGTTGCCCCGCGCACGAACTCGCCGCCTTGGTAAAGAGAGGAAAACGACAGCCCGTCAATCTTGGGCTCGGCAACGATATCCAAAGGCTCGCCTTCCTTAAGCCCCAAGAAACTCCGCACCCTTTCCACGAAATCAAAGGCGTCCTCGTCGGTAAATATATTCCCCAGCGACAACATCGGCACGGTGTGCGTCGCCTTTTTAAAAGCCTTAGAAGGAGTATATCCCACCCTGAACCGCGGGCTATCCTTGCGAATAAGATCGGGAAAGCGCTCCTCGATAGCATCATTGCGCCGCTTCAAAGCATCATATTCGCCGTCCGATATAAGCGGCGCATCGTTCTGATGATAAGCTATATCATAATAAATAATTTCACTGGCGAGCCGTGCCAGCTCTTCCGCCGCTTCTTCCGCAGTTAAATCTTCGGGATTTTTTGCCGCTGTATCACTCACCGCAAACCACCTTCATTATTACTTTCATTTTTAAAAGATTGCCCAACCGAACCACGAATTCTCCGCCTCTTGCTTTTTAAGCTCGGCAAGTTTTTCCTCGTCAAGTTCGGCTACTTTATACGCCATTTCATACCACTCGGAAGCGGGATAGTTATGCCCCAGCACCGCCGCCGCGCGCACCGCCTCTTTCTTAAGCCCCAACGCCGTGTAAGTCTCAACCAAGCGGTAAAGCGCCTCCTCAATATGAGTAGTCGTCTGATACTGCATAATCACCACTTGAAAGCGGTTAAGCGCGGCAAGATACATTTCGCGATTAAGGTAATACCGCCCGACAGCCATTTCCTTTCCCGCCAAGTGGTCCACGGTCAAGTCGTATTTGATACGAGCATCGCGGGCATAGGGGCTTGCAGGGAATCTGCGGAACACCTCGGCCAAAGCATCTTTGGCAAGCAAAGTCATCTTTTGGTCGCGGTAAACATCGGATATCTGCAAGTAATAGCATTGCGCCCGCAAGTAATAAGCATACGCGGCGTCTTTATTGCCGGGGTGAAGCTGGATAAAGCGATCCAGCGCCATTATTGCATCATCATATTTTTCGTTTTCATAATAGGCATAAGCGGCCATAAGTTGCGCCTTTGCCGCCCACGAAGAATAAGGGTGCTGTCGCTCGACCTCGTCGAACATTTTCGCGGCATCGGCGTAATTTTCGGCTTGGATTTTCTGATACCCTTCATTGTAAAGAGATTCGACCGAGCGCTCCTCTACCGGCTTTTGCCCGTCCGAAGAGCAGGAAGTCGCAAAAAGAAAGATTAAAAATAACAAAAACCCCAGCAGTAAGAACCTTATAACGATATGCATTTTTCCGCCATTTTAACAAGTTTCAACATTGGCTCGGGATTATAAAACCCTTACGCAAAACTTGCAACCCGTAACCTGTAACCTAAGGACGAAGTCTCTTTCATTCCTCATTCCTCATTATTTTCCCGTCATTCTCGCGCGTAGCGCGGGAATCCAGTGGCGAAGCCCCAAACGGCGAAAGCCGTAAACAATGGATCCCCGAGCTGAGCCCTGCGGGCTCCCTCGAGGATGACGGAAAGAAAAAAGTCGTCATTCTCAGCCGCAGGCTGGGAATCCATTATGGACATGCGCTATTGAGCCGGGCCGCAAAGAAAGTAAGTATAGTAATGGGAACCACTACGATTGTGGCTACCCGTACTACCCGCCACCAAATCAACTTCCCACACGGCGCAAGAATTTCCATAATCCTGATTCGTATAACTATAGTGCCGTGAACCAGTAGTGTTACCGGTAGAACTGTTCCATGCACCAGAAGTTGAAATACCGCTTACTGCGGTTAATGTCTGTCCCGTGCCAACTGCCGTAGCATTTGCTATCAGTGACCACCTTGCGCCTTCGGTACAACCGCCAGTTAAAACGCTTGTATTTGCCGGCAAAGTCTTGCCAAGCTTAGCGCATATCTCTTGTGCTTCCCACCAACTGATGAACGGACCAAAGACATCCCATTCCTCATTCTTGCCGTTACAAGTAATGTTCACCTGCCTGTGCCACGTATTAGCGTTGCTTAAAGTTACCCACGAAGAAATCACCCAGTAACTACCCGTTGGCAAGGTTGTATAGCTGTTAAGTGCAGGAATGTTTATACAACTGGCACTATCAGCAATAGGATAGGAACATTGTGAGAATGAGCTTGCCGTATATCTCTTAAACTGTCCCGGTGGGCAGGTGGTGCAGTTTGCCCAGCCTGCTACCCAGGTAGCTGTTGGCATGGTATCGGTCGAGTCGCAGGTAAGAATCTGCGTCGCACTGCACTCGCCGTTGTTGCAATAAGGCTTGTTGCTCGGGCAATCGTTTGCAATAAGGCAGGTTTTCGTCGTATCACACGGATATGTAGAACAAAAGCTCTCCGCATCCGGCCCGCAATAGGCTATGGAGGCATACCCCTTCCCACCCGTCAGCGTATTCGTCCCCCAATTGCCGTAGGTGGCAGCAGAGTAGGTTTCAGCCCAATTTGGCGCATTTCCACCTGTGACGGTTGTGCAAGTGTCTCCACTTCCGCAAGATCCCGTCCCACCATGAGTCGTAT
>JAEEGL016564688.1_pt1 | contig 25193 bp, 16 predicted proteins | sample 9134231 | NCBI WGS metagenome assembly JAEEGL01 (sample SAMN16246548, study PRJNA631951) | gut metagenome | biome: gut microbiome; feature: rumen; material: fiber-attached | host: Bos | place: Iran: Karaj | collected 2018-10 | reverse complement strand
TTAATAGCTTCGTTTGTGAAGCTCTGGGCTGTGGGGGGAGAGAGGGCGTCTAGCCGAACAGTGCCCGTAGTGCCTCTTCTACCTTTCTTACTGGAACTAATTCTGTTTTGTATTTGGAGTGATTGAAGCCTTTGAGATTGTAGTGTGGGATAATCATATGATGGAATCCTAATTTCTCAGCTTCTGCCACTCGTTGTTCTATGCGGTCAACAGGGCGCACTTCGCCTGAAAGACCTACTTCGCCAGCCATGCACCAGCCAGGTTCGATGGCTGTATCCACATTGCTTGAGAGTACGGCAGCGATGACACTAAGGTCCATAGCCATATCTGTGACACGCAGTCCGCCAGCAATATTCAAGAACACGTCTTTCTGCATGAGTTTGAAGCCTACTCGTTTTTCGAGTACCGCAAGTAGCATGTTTAGACGACGCTGGTCAAAGCCTGTTGCTGAACGTTGTGGTGTGCCGTAGGCTGCTGATGAGACGAGTGCTTGTGTTTCAACAAGGAATGGCCGAACACCCTCTATAGCTGATGAGATGGCTATACCTGATAGTCCTTCGTGATCTTGTGTGAGCAGTAGCTCTGAAGGATTGGATACTTCGCGTAGGCCGTTCTGCTGCATTTCGTATATGCCCAACTCTGATGTACTTCCAAATCGGTTTTTGATGGAGCGTAGAATGCGGTACATATAATGTTGGTCGCCCTCAAACTGTATAACGGTGTCAACGATGTGTTCCAGTATTTTTGGTCCAGCTAGACTGCCTTCCTTGTTGATGTGTCCAATAAGTATTACTGGTGTGGCACTTGATTTTGCAAATCGAAGTAGGGCTGCTGCACACTCACGTACCTGTGTGATGCTTCCTGCTGAGGAATCAACATCTGAGGTGGCTATGGTCTGTATGGAGTCTATGATGACTAACTCGGGCTTTACTTCCTTAATGCAGTCGAATATGTCTTCAAGCGAATTTTCACATAACACCTGTACATTGTCTGATTGTTCTGTTGATAGTCGGTCGGCACGCATCTTTAGCTGGTGAGCACTTTCCTCACCGCTAACATAGAGTATACGACGGTCTTTCATCTTTAGGATGGTCTGTAGTGTGAGCGTACTCTTGCCAATACCAGGTTCTCCACCTAAGAGAACAATGCTTCCTGGCACAAGACCACCACCAAGGACACGGTTGAATTCGCCATCGTGCATGTCGATGCGTGGCTCATCGTGAGCAGATACGTTTTTCAGGAGCATAGGTGTGTGTGAATGCCCATTTGTTCTTCTGAGCACTTGTGCTGCGTTCTTTGCAGCTATACTGCCTGTATCGGCTGCAATGCGTATTTCCTTAAATGTGTTCCATTGTCCGCAGCTGGGACATTTGCCTATCCATTTGGCCGATTCTTGTCCGCAGTTGCTGCATACATAGGCGATCTTGTCTTTTGCCATTATTTTGGGAATTACGAATTTGGAATGTTGAACCAACGGTTACTGACCGAAGGAAAGTAATTAATCAATGAAGATTTTGGCCTATTGAGCCACTCCCCTCTGGAGAGGAGGGTTGAAAGGGCCTTTTTCTGTTTTACAAAAGTACTAAGTTTTTTTTGAGTTACAAAATTATTTATTACTTTTGCAAAGCACATATTCCTATTGCAAAATGAAAATCAGAAAATCATATATCTTGTTATTGCTCAGTGTTTCACTGCTTATGGCGTGTGGTAATTCATACGAGGAACAGAAACGTATTTCAAGGGCTGAGCAGCGTCGATTGGCTAAGGAGGATTCTTTGGCATTGAAGGTTGCTGTTATGCCTACTCTCGACTGTCTGCCTGTGTATATAATGAAGGATTATCAACTTTATGATACAGCAAAACTTGACCTTCGTTTGCGTGCCTTTGCGTCTCAGATGGATTGTGATACTGCTATTATGCGAAATAGAGTGGAGGGGACGGTTTCTGATCTAGTTCGTGCTAATAAGATGATGAAAAAGGGTATTGCATTGCGTTATTTCTCGGCTACTAATAGTTATTGGCAATTGATAGCTAACAGGACAGCCAGAATAAAGCAGCTTAACCAGCTTGGTGACAAGATGGTTGCTATGACTCGTTTTTCGGCAACAGATTACCTTACTGACAGGGCTCTTGATACAGTGAAGACCAAGGCTCGTGTTTTCCGTATTCAGATAAACAGCGTGAATATTCGTCTTCATATGTTGCTTAACAATGAGATGGATGCTATGTGGTTGACTGAACCTCAGGCAACAAGTGCTCGTTTGATGGGGCATAATATTATTGCTGACAGTCGTAAGATGAATGCTCAGTTGGGTGTTTTTGTTTTTCGTGAGTCAAGCATTAGAGATGCTCGTCGTCAACAACAGCTGAAGGCTTTTACTGAAGGCTATAATGCTGCATGTGATTCTATAAACAAGAATGGTGTGCAGGCATATTCTGAATTGATAAAGAAATACATGAAAGCTGATGAGAAGACTGTCAAGGCCTTGCCAAAGATGCTTTTTAAGCATGCTAATTCTCCGTTGCAGTCTGATATAAACAAGGTTAAGGACTTTTGATTATGAATCATAATGACGAATTGCTGTCAAAGGTTGCCAACGACCTGAAGACAAAAAATTTAGGGGCGGTTATTCGTAAGACCAGAAAATATATTCATGAGCATACTACTGGTATTCTTTCGGAGCGGTTTGAGGAAATAGCCAGAAACTATTCCCTTATTCGCGATTATATGCTCAAAGGATATGAGGATGCAGGAAGGGAGGAGATGTGTGACCAACTGCTGAGTTCTTTGTGGAATTTGGTTTGCGATATTGAAAAGTATCAGCGATATCAGGAGACGGGAGTGTATGCTGGTGCATATAAGCGTAGTCATCGTAAGGAAATGCAGAATGACGATGTGCGCAGAATGCTTGAGGAATATGTGCAGGATTATGCTATGCTGTCTCTTGAGGCAGGCATGGACAATGGTGAGAGAAGTGCCCAGCTGTTGCGTCAGCATCAGGAGAATATAAGTATTATCTTTGATAATGTTCTTGTTTCATACCAATGGAAGGTTGATGATAGTGTTTTCTATACAGAGCTGTTGCAGAGTCCTACCATCGACATTAATGATGCATTGGTTATTACATCGGCGATCACTCTTTCTGCAATAAACTATTTTGATTTCTTTAAGTTCAAGACTTTATTGGATGTGTTCCTGAAGGCTTCGGACGAGCGATTGCGTCAGCGTGCGTTTGTGGGCTGGGTTATAGCTATAAAAGATGATGTTGAAGAGTTGTTCCCTGTTCGTAAGGAACTGGAGCGTGTTATGCATTCTGATGATGTGGTGCAGGAACTGCATGAATTGCAGAAACAGATATATTTCTGTGCTGAGGCAGAGAAAGACAATGAGGAGATTTCTAAGGAGATTATACCGAATCTGATGAAGAATAATAATCTTAGAATGACTCGTTTAGGAATAGAGGAAAAGGAGGACGATGCACTACAGGATATTTTGCATCCTGATGCTGACGAGAAGAATATGGAAGCTGTGGAGAAGAGTTTCAAGCAGATGATGGATATGCAGAAGCGTGGCTCTGACATATATTTCGGTGGTTTCTCTCAGATGAAGCGCTTTCCGTTCTTCAACGAAATGTGTAACTGGTTTATGCCTTATCACAAAGAGCATCCTGCGTTGGCAAAGATATATGAGAAGGCTAAGGCTACAAAGGTTCTTGATGCACTTTTAGCTAACGGTCCGTTTTGTGATTCAGACAAGTATTCGTTAGCTATAGCCTTGGATTCGTTAATAGATAATATTCCTGCAAACATGCGTGAGGTTATTGAATCGGGGCAAGCTTCGCCAATGGCAGAAGCTGTTTTAGAGCAGAACAGCGCCGCCTTTATACGTAGAATGTATTTGCAGAATCTTTATAGATTTTTCCGTTTGCATTATGATCGTGCAGAGTTTACTGATATCTTTAATGTGAATGTTGCTGGCTATGGTTTTTTCATGGGGCGCATATCTCCTTATTTATATATGGAGAAAAGTAAAGCGTCGCTGATGGGCTTATCGCGTTTCTTAATAAAACATGGCGACTATGTTCATGCCGATGAGGTGTTGGATATGATATACAGTGAGGGTGATGCTGAGTTTATGAAGCTTCATATTGCTGTTATGTTGCATTTCGGTCATTATGATGAAGCTATTAAGGATGTGGAGACGGTTATTGATGACACTGATGATGAACGCTTGCTGAATATGGCTGCTGAAGTGTATTTCAAGGCTGGCAAACCTACAGTAGCTGCAGAGTTGTATCAGCGATTGCGAGAGATTAATCCTGATAGTAAGAAATATATGTTTAATAGTGCAGCCTCTCTTGTTGAGGGTGGGGAGATAAAGAAAGCATTGCCATTGCTTGCAGAACTTGATTTTAAATATCCTGATGATGTTTTTGTTATGCGTACTCGTGCCTGGGCTTTTTTAAGACAGGGTAAGGGTGTAGAGGCAGAGGCTCTTTATAATCGCATTTTAAAAACAGACCGTGTAAGTTCTGACGATTATCTTAATGCAGGTTATGCGCTGTGGTTCCAGAATAAGATTGATGAGGCTGTTATCATGATGCGCAATTATCTTATTAAATCAGGTGGAAAGGTTGACCTTATTGATATCTTCGATAGGGATAGTTTTATTCTTGAGGAGAATAAGGTAAGGAAGGCGGAAGTGTATTTGATGGTCGATTTGGTGGAAGATTAAAAGAAACAAATACTCCCCCCATCATCCCTTCGATAGGAGGGGGCTAACCAAATTGGTGGGATACTAAGAATAAAGAAAGCCTATTGCAGATTTGCAATAGGCTTTTAATATTTTTGGCAAAGCTTTGCTTAGCTTACGAGTTCATAGAAAGCAGGAATTCCTCGTTATTGCGAGTGTTTGCCATTCTGTTGTGGATGGTGTTCATAGCCTCAATAGGATTCATGTCAGCAATGTACTTACGTAATATCCACATACGATCAAGAGTTGTCTTGTCCTGAAGTAGGTCGTCACGGCGAGTACTTGATGCAACCAAATTGACTGCTGGGAAGATACGCTTGTTGCTGAGGCTACGGTCGAGTTGGAGTTCCATGTTACCTGTACCCTTGAATTCCTCAAAAATTACCTCATCCATCTTAGAGCCAGTATCGATAAGGGCTGTTGCAATGATGGTGAGTGAACCACCACCTTCGATATTACGTGCAGCACCAAAGAAACGTTTAGGTTTCTGAAGTGCATTAGCGTCAACACCACCAGTAAGAACCTTACCACTGGCAGGACTGACGGTATTGTAAGCACGTGCAAGTCGGGTGATAGAGTCAAGGAAGATAACTACATCGTGACCACATTCAACCATACGCTTTGCTTTCTCCAGTACGATACCTGCAATCTTAACATGGCGTTCTGCTGGTTCATCGAAGGTTGAAGCAATAACCTCTGCGTTTACTGTTCTTGCCATATCGGTAACCTCCTCAGGACGTTCGTCAATGAGAAGCATCATGAGATAAGCCTCTGGATGGTTGGCTGCAATTGCGTTGGCTATATCTTTCATTAAGATTGTCTTACCTGTTTTTGGCTGTGCAACGATAAGTGCACGCTGACCCTTACCAATAGGAGAGAAGAGGTCAACAACACGGGTTGAGAGATTTGTTGTTGCACGGTCGCCACAAAGGGTGAACTTCTCGTCAGGGAAGAGTGGTGTGAGGTGCTCGAAAGGAATACGGTCACGAATCTCTTCTGGAGCACGTCCGTTTATTTTGTCGATGCTTGTCAGTGGGAAATACTTCTCACCATCGTGAGGAGGACGTACGTGGCACTGAACAACATCACCTGTTTTCAAGCCATAGCGCTTAATCTGATTAACGGCAACATAAACATCGTCAGGTGAAGACAGATAATTGAAGTCGCTTGAACGAAGGAAACCGTAACCATCAGGCATTACTTCGAGAACACCATTAGCAGTAACGATATCTGAGAAATCGTACTGCGGTGCTGCATTATTGTTTACAGGTGCCTGATAGCCTGTCGCCTCCAATCCTGTTGCACCTAATGTTGTAGGGTTGTCAAACATATCGAAGTTTGGAACAGCACCTTGATCTTCTATTGGAAGGTCCTGAATAATGATGAAATCTGTACCGTCACCCGGGTCGCCTTCCCAAACATCGTCTTCAACAATGTCTCTTTGTTCCTCGTTATTGCCATTGTGGGCATTTACTTTTGCCTGCAATTTGGCAATAAGATCATCATTGTTGATATTATCATCTTCGATGTCGTTGCTTCCTGTAGCGAAAGCTGCTTCTGGTATAAAGTCAGAAACATTATCTATTGGAGTCTCATCAGCATAATCTCTGCGGAAGTCATCAGAAGGAATATCCTCTTGTTTCGCTTCCTCAGCATACTGATTTATGTTCTTAGCAGCTTCTGCTGCAGCAATTAGTTCAAGCTCTTTTTTTGATTTGCGTCCGCGGTGTTTGCGCAGAACAGTTATTTCTTCTTCAGCAGGTTTTGCTGTCTCCTGTTCGTTGAATAGAGAAGGAGCCTCTGTAGTAGTTTGAATCTTATTCTTTTTAGAGTCAAAGTTTTCTCCATCCGCACCGTTTACGCTATATACTCTATCTGTGTCTTTCTTAACAATACGTGTGCGATGACGCTTTGGGGTAGCGGAGTTGTCTCCTTCAACCTCAGCTTGTTTGTCAAGAATGGCATATATGATTTCTTCTTTGCGTAATTTAGAAGTTATAGCTGCACCAATTGTTTTGGCAATGTCCTTAAGCTGTTCTACGCTATTAGACAGTAATTCTTCTTTACTATACATAGTAGTGTATAAAAATAAATTGAATGGATACGTTTCGTGGATGGAAACGCGTGAGTATTAAAATTTACGTATGCAAAGGTAATGAATTAAATTGATACAACCAAAAAAAGAGCCTGCTTTTTTGAAGCAGACTCTTTGATATTGTCTAAAGGATGTAATTTAAATAATTACTCTCCCTTTTCCATCTTAGCTTTAAGATCAGCCAAAACGTCAAGGTCACCAAGAGAAGTACCTGCAGCTACATTGTTGATAGCTGGAGCGTCGTTCTTCTTAGCAGCTGTGTGCTTGCGTGCTGGCTTAACCTCGTCCTTACCCTCTTCGAAGGTACGGCTGTGAGAAAGGATGATGCGCTTTGTCTCCTTAACAAACTCGATAACCTTGAATGAGAGTTCCTCACCAAGCTGAGCCTGTGTACCATCCTGCTTAACAAGATGCTTTGGAGTTGCGAAGCCTTCGCCACCCTCGTTGAGAGTGATAACGGCACCCTTATCCATAACTTCTGTGATCTTACCATCGTGTACAGAACCTGGAGTGTAAAGGCTCTCGTAAGCGTCCCAAGGATTATCCTCAAGCTGCTTGTGACCGAGGCTAAGACGACGGTTCTCCTTATCGATGTCGAGAACAACTACGTCGATGTCAGCACCCTGCTGTGTGAACTCTGATGGATGCTTAACCTTCTTAGTCCAAGAGAGGTCGCTGATGTGGATAAGACCGTCAACACCTTCCTCGAGCTCTACGAAGATACCGAAGTTAGTGAAGTTGCGAACCTTAGCTGTGTGCTTGCTGCCTACAGGATACTTAACCTCGATAGTCTCCCATGGGTCTTCCTTGAGCTGCTTGATACCAAGGCTCATCTTACGCTCCTCACGGTCGAGAGTCAAGATAACTGCCTCTACCTCATCACCAACGTGCATGAATTCCTGAGCAGAACGCAAGTGCTGGCTCCAAGACATTTCTGATACGTGGATCAGACCCTCTACACCAGGAGCGATCTCTACGAATGCACCGTAGTCAGCGATAACAACAACCTTACCCTTAACGTGGTCACCAACCTTAAGGTCTGCCTCGAGAGCATCCCATGGGTGTGGAGTAAGCTGCTTCAAACCAAGAGCGATACGCTTCTTATCCTCATCGAAGTCAAGGATAACAACGTTGATCTTCTGATCGAGAGCAACAACCTCGTGTGGATCGCTTACGCGGCCCCAAGAGAGGTCTGTGATATGGATAAGTCCGTCAACACCACCGAGGTCAACGAATACACCGTAAGAAGTAATGTTCTTAACAGTACCCTCGAGTACCTGACCCTTCTCAAGGTGAGAGATAATTTCTTTCTTCTGTGCTTCCAACTCAGCCTCGATGAGAGCCTTGTGAGAAACAACTACATTACGGAACTCCTGGTTGATCTTAACAACCTTGAACTCCATAGTCTTGCCTACGAATACATCGTAGTCGCGTATAGGATGAACGTCGATCTGGCTACCTGGGAGGAATGCCTCGATACCGAATACATCAACAATCATACCACCCTTAGTGCGGCACTTGATGTAACCCTGAATAACTTCCTCGTTCTCGAGAGCAGCGTTAACCTTCTCCCAGCTCTGGCTCAGACGTGCCTTCTTGTGTGAAAGTACCAGCTGACCCTTCTTGTCTTCCTGGTCCTCAACGTAAACCTCAACCTTGTCACCAATCTTGAGGTCTGGGTTGTAACGGAATTCTGATGCAGGGATGATACCATCGCTCTTGTAACCGATGTTTACAACAACCTCTTTCTTATCAACAGAGATTACTGTACCTTCAACAACCTCGTGCTCCTGAATCTTGTTCAGGGTCTCATCATAGGCCTTCTGAAGATCTTCCTTGCTTGCTGACAAGCTTGAACCATTCTCAAACTCGTCCCAATCGAAGTCAGCTAATGGCTGAACGTTCTTGAAATCTGACATAATAATTAATTAAATTTTAAAAATTAATAAAGTTTGACTTTATGTTAATATGTAGGCCCACACTTCAGGCCTATCTCAAAATCGGCTGCAAAGGTAAAGAGAAATAAATTATAACGCGCGTGTAGAAGCTAATACTTCTTGTAATTTATAGAATATTAACTATTTTATTCTTTTTTATCAGAAGTAGATGGCTTGTTTGATGTTCTTTTGATACCAAAGAGGTCTTTGATATTGAAGAAATCTTTTTTAAGGATTATACCTAATCCCTGCGTATTCAAACTATTACGTGTGAAATAACGGTCGTTGGTTTGATTATATACTCTAATAGAAAAATTACCATTTGGTACGATGAGGTATCTTAAATCGAAATCTCCAATAAAACTTGTTGTGGCGTTTGGATTATCTCGATATCCGAACTGACCATTGAAGAGTAGGCGGTTGTTGAGCATTCGTCCGCTGAGCAGACCTTCGTACTCTGCATTATTCCAGCCTTCGTCGCCTGTAGATATGTTTGCACCGAAGTTCCAGTTTGTGTTATTGATAACGCTACTTAATACGTTGTTAATCTGTTGGCTTACTGTACCACTGAGGATACTTTGCATAGCCAATGATGTTTGACTGTATTGCTGTGTCCCACCAATATTAGCGTTATTGTTGCCCATAGTGTAAAAACGTCCAACGGCAAGGAGATATAGAACCTGTTGGTTCATCTCTTCTTCGCTGTTGATAAGGCTGAATATCATTTGTTTGGCATCATCGTTAACGGTAGGTAGATCAAGGCCAAAGCCCACTTTCGGTGCACTTGGTGTACCTGTGATATCCATCAAACAGTTAACACGTATGTTGTTGTTTGTAAAGCTTCGGCCAATGTTGAGGTCGCTAAGACTAACGCCAGCAACACTATGAACAGCTTTGAGATTTAATGAGGCATTGTATGGGTCGCCGCCAAATGATATTGTTCCTCCTTGTTGGAAAAGGAACTCTTTCTTTATGACATTCTGTATGGTGAGCTTGTATGTACCATGATCAATAAGGTAATTACCATAAATATCAAACCCACCTTTATTATAATAGGTGGCGCGAAGGCCTCCATTACCGTTAAGGGCAATGTAATCGCCTGATTGTTGATCCATGAGCAAGCGAAGGGTAGCGTCTGGGGTCATGTTTATGAGAAGGTTAAGATGCAGGTTTGTTGGAATGCTAAACTTGCCGTTGTAACCTTCGGTTAATAACTTCTTGTTTATGCTGTCAGAAGAAATGTCTCTTGAGTTCCAATGAATGAATTCCTGACTTGTTAATGATGCGTTGCTTGCAGCATTATATACAATCTGGCTTCCTTTTTCTGGTGTTGCCTCTACGTTGATAAGAACTTCGCCGTCTTTTCTTCCGTCAATGGTGCAACTGCCCGTTGCGTAAGCTGTTCCGTAGAATGTATTGTCACCAAACTCATGTGTGTCGTAGGCAAGAAGGTTCTTTGCTTCTACGTTGAGGTAGTACTTGAAGTTTGTAAGGTGTTCGTGGTCAACACTTCCTGACAGAATACCGATGTTGTTGTTTCTGTCATATACTGTATCGCGTTGGAAAACTATGTGGTCGGGTACAATCAATACAGTATCATTAATCATTTCGTATGTTGTGTTCAAACTTGAAATGGTTACAGGGCCGTTGGCTACAACTTTTCCTGAAAGATTGATATTGTTAAGTGGACCGTAAACTCTAATGTTTCCTGCTACAGTAGCTTCCACGTTCTTCATGAATGAACCACAGAAGTCCTCAATGAATTCAAGACGAGTACCTTCGGCATCTATATTTAGGTCGATAGAGTTATGCTTAGGCGAAACATATCCCTTGATAAAGGTGTTTTTCGTGCCTTCGTCATGAGTGTATGCATTTATGTTTATCTGTCCTTCTTCGTTCCAATAGTTCACGTTAGCTTCAAGAGTTCCCATTCGTCCGTCTTGGAATCTGAAGTCTTTTACTGTGAGGTCGGCTTCGGCCTGTGGGTCAGAGAATACCGATGAAATACTTGCCTTACCGCTTGCAAGACCGCTGAACTTTACGGAGTGGAAGTTGATGAGATTAAGGATGTATTTTACGTCAACATCGTTGAGGTCAACCTGTATCTCGTCTCGTTTGTTCTTTGTAGCTGTTCCGTTAATAATAAGGTGTTGCTTTTTGTGTTGAACACTAAGATTGCTAATATCGAGGTGTTCTTTGTAATAAGAAATATCAGCAGGTTTAATATTCCATACGGTGTCTCCTACAAGTATTTCTGATGGTAGTATTCTTACGTGAGCAGCCGACTGCCCATCTTCTGTTTTGTAGAAGTTGGCATCACCTATAAGTTGGCCTTTGAAGAGATTCTTGCTATGGTTGTCCCAGCTAATTAAAGAGTGGAGTTTGTTGTCTGCTGCCTTTGCATGAATGTACCATAAGAAGTCGTTCTCCTTAGGATTGATACGTCTTAGATGGATATCTGTAGTGAGAGTGTCACTTGGTGTGTTCATGCGAACGAATGATTCGTATGTTGTACCGTTATATTTGAATCTTGGAAGCGATGCGGTTATGTCAATAGCCTTTTCGATGTCATTTACTTCTCCGTGTAGTGCTATAGGTTGCATTACTTCCAGATTTATGCCAAGAAGCTTTTGTATCCAGTCGCTTTTTGATAACTCTAAGTTTAGCACGAAATTGTTGTTTGACTTCTTATACGCAGGAAGTCCTGGAAGAGTAGGGAGTTTACTCCTTATAATATTAGCTATGCTTTGTGCAAGTGACGAGTAGTCGAAAGTACCCTTGATGTTTGCTCTACCAAAGTCGCTTTCCATATTTAAGAAATGGTAACCTTGGTTATATCCAGTCTTAAATGATATATTATTAAGACTGTAGTTGTTGTCTTTATCAGCAATTTCTAGGTTTGTTATGTTTATGCTGCCAATAGCTTTGTTTATAGAACTACCATTGAGGTTTGCGTTAACGTTAAAACTTATGCTGTTACCAGGAAACTTATTATATAGTTTCATGGCCTTTAAGTTCAGGTGATTTACTTCTGCATTGATGTTTGCGGTGGCGAAATTGTTTTTCTTGCTTATCTCACCTTTGATAGAAACCTTTCCATTAGGATCGTTAACTGAAAGTAAACCATTGAACGCCATATCGGCATTTGTTCTATTTAGGGTGCCGTTAACATTGATGTTTTGGTAAGTATAGCCATTATAATCAAAACGCGAAATGCTACCAGTAGCCTTTAAGGCTATGTTCTTCTCGTTTTTGATAGTTCCGTCAATATTGATTTTTGTAGCAACAGTACCGAACTGGTTGCTATCGAGGATTTTATTGAGTTGTAATCCTGGAGTAACAATGCGGGCGGTATAGTTGTAGCCGTGTTTTCCAATAGCCAGATTGACATTTCCAACTCCAGTCTTTAATACGCCTGTAGTAGCGAAATCCTTGTTAAAACCACCTATTTGCCCAACGAAAGAAATATTATCTAATGCTGTTAAGAATTTTGGTAGTTTGATATTCTTAGGAAGACTATTGGAAATGTACTTTATACCATCAGCTGAAATTCTGAAGGTTTCAATACTTGCCGACCATCTTGGATTTAATTGCCAGTTACGCAGAGAACCATTCATTATCAGCTCTGTGTATCTGGTTGATAGACTAAGCTGTTTTAGTCTTATGCTGGTACTTGTTCCATTTAGCTCTGCTGCCAATGTTATTGGGTTGCTGAATTTGATTAACGAATAATCTAAAAAAGCTAAGTCTGAAGGAGTTATGGTTGACTGTAATAGCTTTGTTTCGTAGTTAAATGAAGCCTCGATAAACTTATCGTTTTCTTTTTCGTATTCAGCGAAAGTGTTGCCTAAAGAAATCTCACTGTTAGGCAATTCTAATAAGAAATTCTTTAGTTCGGCTTTTTGATTATTAGCGTGAAAACTGAAATGAAGTTTATTAATCTTTAGTCCGGATTGCTCCTGTAAACTAAGCGATTTTACGCTTATATTTATAGAGTCGTTTGATATTTTATTTATAATAAAATGTCCGCTTATATTATCAACTTTTAAGTGCTTGAAGTCAATGCCTTTAGCACTTCTTTTTGTGTCGAGTTGGTTGTAAGCTAAACTGCCGTTCCTTATAATCAGCGAATTGATATTTAAATCTATAGAAGAAGAGTCATTGGATTTTTTAGATGCAAGGGAGTCGAGTACAAACTGATAGTTTGCTTTTGCTTCTGCATTTTCTTTGTATGCATTGATCTTTAAGCCAAAAAGCTGTGCTGACGAAATTGAAATCTTGCCTTCTAAAATAGAGATGATGTCGAATTTAGCAGATATTCTACCTGCTTTTAATAGATCGTTGTTTGTCTTGTCTTTAAGTATTACATCATCGATGATGATGCGGTTGAATAGTCCAAGATCGATTTTGCCGATGTTTACTATTGTTCCAAATTTTTCTTCAAGAGCGTGGCTTGCTATATTTCCAACATACCCTTGTACTGCTGGTAATTGAAGCAGTACGATAAGCAAAAAATATGCCCCGACAATTGGCCATATTATTGCGTTAACAATATGTTTTATTCTTTTCTTATTCAATAATTGCCGCAAAATTAATCTTTTTTTATGGCAAATGGAAATTTATCGTTTGCTTTTCTTTCTTTTATGTCAATTTTTCACTATATTTGCAGTCGGGTATTATTATATAAGGTTAAAGCAGTTTATTTTTAAGGAAAATTTTATTCAACAGTTATATATTTTAGTTATGGCAAATGTAATTAAGTTACGTAAGGGCTTAGACATTAACCTAAAAGGCAAGGCTCACGACAAGGAGCTTCGCGTAGCGTTTGGTGACGAGTATGCTCTCGTTCCAGATGATTTCGCAGGAGTAACTCCAAAGTTAGTTGTGCATGAGGGTGATAGTGTCAAGGCTGGCGATGCTTTGTTTGTAAGCAAAGCGTGTCCAGACGTACGCTTCGCCTCTCCTGTAAGCGGACAGGTAACGGCTATTGTACGAGGAGAGCGCCGTAAGGTTCTTTGCGTAAAGGTGAAAGCTGATAGTAGTCAGCAGTTTGTAGATTTTGGTAAAAAGGATGTTAATGCCCTTGATGCCGAGGCTGTTAAGAAAGCCTTGCTTGAAGCAGGACTCTTTGGCTACATTGATCAGTTGCCTTATGCTGTGTCAACAACTCCTGATACAAAGCCTAAGGCAATTTTCGTCTCTGCTCTTCGTGACAAACCACTCGCAGGTGATTTTGAGATTGAATTAAAGGGTAACGAATCTGCTTTTCAGACAGGTCTTTCTGCATTGAGCAAGATTGCCAAGGTTTATCTTGGTGTTGGTGCAAAGCAGAGTGCTTCTGCACTTACAGATGCAAAAGATGTGGAGATTAATGTTTTTGACGGACCATGTCCTGCAGGAAATGTTGGTGTTCAGGTTAATCACATTTCTCCAGTAAACAAGGGAGAGGTAGTATGGACTGTAGATCCTTCTGCTGTTATCTTCTTTGGTCGTCTTTTCCTTGAAGGAAAGGTTGACTTGCGTAAGAAGGTTGCTGTTGCAGGAAGTGAGGTAACAGAGCCTGCATACGCAGAGGTACTTGTTGGTACTCCTATTAAGGATATTCTTAATGGAAATCTCAAGAAGCAGGATCATGTACGTATCATTAATGGTAACCCTCTCACAGGTAAGAAGGCTACACTTGATGATTTCCTCGGTGCTCATGTAAGTGAGGTTACTGCAATTCCAGAAGGTGATGATGTTAATGAACTTCTTGGTTGGATTGCTCCACGCACAAACCAGTTCTCTGTTAGCCGCACCTATTTCAGCTGGCTTTTCGGTAAGAAAAAGGAATACGACCTTGATGCACGTATCAAAGGTGGTGAGCGTCACATGATTATGAGTGGCGAATATGATAAGGTATTCCCAATGGATATCTTTGCAGGTTATCTTGTAAAGGCTATCATTGCTGGTGATATTGATCGTCAGGAGGCTCTTGGTATCTACGAGGTTAGTCCTGAAGATTTTGCTCTTGCCGAGTTTGTTGATTCTTCTAAGTTGCCATTGCAGCAGATTGTTCGTGATGGCCTTAACACATTAAGAAAGGAAAACGCTTAAGTTATGAGTTTACGTAAATATTTAGATAATATAAAGCCGAACTTTGAAGAAGGTGGTAAGCTTCATGCTTTCCAGAGCGTGTTCGAGGGTTTCGAGACTTTCCTCTATGTGCCTAATACAACGGCTAAGAGTGGAACCTCAATCCACGATGCTATAGATTCAAAGCGAATCATGTTTACTGTTGTAGTAGCATTGATTCCTGCATTGTTGTTCGGTATGTATAATGTTGGCTATCAGAACTATTTGGCAGCTAATGCTCTTGCTAGTGCTTCTTTCTGGGAAGTATTTGCTTATGGTTGCTTGGCAGTTTTGCCAAAGGTTGTTGTTAGCTATGTTGTTGGTTTGGGCATTGAGTTCGCATGGGCGCAGTGGAAACATGAAGAGATTCAGGAAGGTTACCTTGTAACAGGTATTATAATTCCTCTTATTATTCCTGTTACTACTCCTTATTGGATTCTTGTTCTTGCTATTGCATTTGCTGTTATTTTTGGTAAGGAGATTTTCGGTGGAACAGGTATGAACATCTTCAATGTGGCTGTTCTTACTCGTATGTTCCTGTTCTTCTCTTATCCAAGCAAGATGACTGGTGATAGTGTTTGGGTTGCTCAGGATACAATCTTTGGTCTTGGTAATCAGTTGCCTGACGCTTTTACAATGGCTACTCCTCTTGGTCAGATTGGTCAGGGTGTGGCTCCTACAGCAAGCCTTTGTGATATGTTCACAGGTCTTATTCCTGGTTCTATCGGTGAGACTTCAGTTATAGCTATTGCCATTGGTGCAGTTATTCTTCTTTGTAGCGGCATTGCAAGCTGGAAGATTATGCTTAGCACATTCCTCGGTGGTGGTCTTGTTGCTGCTCTTTTCCATGCAACAGGTCAGAGTCCAATAGAGTGGTATGAGCAGCTCATTCTTGGTGGTTTTGCTTTCGGTGCTGTTTTCATGGCTACAGACCCAGTTACTTCAGCTCGTACAGAGACAGGTAAATGGTTCTATGGTTTCTTTATTGGAGCTATTGCTGTTGTAGTGCGTGTTCTCAACCCTGGTTACCCAGAGGGTATGATGCTTGCCATCTTCTTCGGAAATATGGTAGCACCTCTTATCGACTGGTGCGTTGTTGAGAGCAATGTTTCTAAGCGTGCAAAACGTATAACAAAATAAGGGAGGGTGTGAAAATGAAAACAAATTCAAATTCATATACGATTATCTATTCGGCAGTAATTGTCGTTATCGTAGCCTTCCTCTTGGCGTTTGTATTCAAGGCTCTTAAGCCTATGCAGGATGCCAATGTAGCGCTCGATCAGAAAAAGCAGATATTGAACAGTCTTAACATCCGTAATCTCTCTAACGAGGAAACTGAGGCTACTTATGCAAAGGTAGTTACATCAGAGCAGAATGTTGAGAACGGAACAATCTATACCTGTAATGTAGATGGTAAGACAAAATATGTCTTTACAGTAAAAGGTATGGGTCTTTGGGGACCAATCAACGGTTTCATAGCTGTTAATGATGATAAGAACACTGTTTATGGTGTTTATTTCAATCACGAGGGTGAGACAGCCGGACTTGGTGCCGAAATTAAGGACAACCAGAAATGGCAGGAGAAGTTCCAGGGTAAGAAACTTTTCAAGGATGGCGATACAAGTGCCATTGTTCTTTCTGTAAAGAAGAAAGTTGAGAATCCTGAATCTCAGGTTGATGCTGTTACAGGTGCAACCCTTACCAGTAATGGTGTTGCTGATATGCTCAGCGACAAGGTTAAGGGACTTGGTCAATATCTCGAGTTTTTAAGTCAAAAGTAAAACCAACCGTAATAAAATATATTCAAGATGAGTTTATTTTCAAAACAAAATAAAGCTGCATTTATAGAGCCTCTGCACTTGAACAATCCTATTATGGTTCAGGTTCTGGGTATCTGTAGTGCTTTGGCTGTTACTTCTCAGCTCAAGCCTGCTATCGTTATGGGATTGGCTGTAACTATTATCACAGCTTTCTCTAACGTTATCATTTCAATTATTCGCAATACTATTCCTCAGCGTATTCGTATCATCGTTCAGCTGGTTGTAGTAGCTGCATTGGTGACAATAGTAAACCAGGTGCTTAAAGCTTTTGCTTACGATGTAAGTGTTCAGCTTTCAGTATATGTTGGTCTTATTATTACCAACTGTATTCTTATGGGTCGTCTCGAGGCTTTCGCAATGGCAAACAAGCCATGGCCTTCATTCCTTGATGGTATTGGTAATGGATTAGGCTATGCTGCTATTCTTGTTATTGTAGGATTGTTCCGTGAATTCTTTGGTCGTGGTAGTCTGTTAGGCTTCCAGATTCTTCCAGATAGTTTATACGACTTGGGTTATATGAATAATGGTATGATGTCTATGTCATGTACAGCCTTGATTCTTATCGGTGTTGTAATATGGGTTAATCGTGCCTATTTTGATAAGGGCGATAAATAATTAAATTAGATTATAAAATGGAACACGCAATATCATTATTCTTTAGATCAATATTCGTAGATAATATGATCTTCGCTTACTTCCTCGGTATGTGTTCATATCTGGCAGTAAGTAAGAATGTTAAGACCTCTTTTGGATTAGGTGTAGCAGTAACATTCGTATTGCTCGTTACTGAGCCAATCAACTATTTGCTTCAGACCAAGGTTCTTGGTCCTGATTGTCTTGTAGAAGGTGTTGACTTGAGCTACCTCAGCTTCATCCTCTTCATAGCTGTCATCGCAGGTATCGTTCAGTTGGTTGAGATGGTTGTTGAGAAGTATTCTCCTTCGCTCTATGCAGCATTGGGTATCTTCTTGCCACTTATCGCTGTAAACTGTGCTATCATGGGTGCTTCTTTGTTCATGCAGCAGCGCATCACCCTTGATCCATCAAGTGCTCAGGCCATCACAAGCATTTGGGATAGTCTTGTATATGCTCTTGGTAGCGGTATTGGTTGGACATTGGCAATTGTTTTGTTTGGTGCTATCCGTGAGAAGATGGCATACTGTGACATACCAAAGCCTCTTCAGGGCATGGGCATCACCTTCATTACTGTAGGTTTGATGGCACTTGCAATGATGTGTTTTAGTGGTCTTCAGTTCTAATAAAGAATCCAAGGTAAAATAAACCCTTTAAAATAATTATGGGACAATTCATAACAGTTAGTATAGCAGTCTTTCTTATCATCATCTTGCTGTTGGTGGTTATGCTGCTTGTGGCTAAAAAATATCTTAGTCCAAGTGGAAAGGTAACCATTACTATCAATGGTGATAAGAAGGTTGAAGTAGAGCAGGGCTCAACCCTTCTCTCAACATTGAATGAAAATGGCGTACACCTTTCTTCTGCTTGCGGTGGTAAGGGTAGTTGTGGTCAGTGCCGCTGTCAGGTTCTTGAAGGTGGTGGCGAGATCCTCGATACAGAGAAAGGCCATTTCACTCGCAAAGAAATTAAGGATCACTGGCGTCTTGGATGTCAGACTAAGGTGAAGGGTGATCTTTCTATTAAGGTTTCTGATGCAATCCTTAACGTTAAGGAGTGGGAGTGTACAGTAATCTCTAATAAGAACGTTTCAAGCTTCATCAAGGAGTTCAAGGTTGCCCTTCCTCCAGGTGAGCACATGGACTTCGTTCCTGGTTCTTATGCACAGATTAAGATTCCTGCATACGATTGCATTGACTATGATAAGGACTTTGATAAGGATCTTATCGGTGAAGAATATATCGGTGCATGGAAGAACTTTAATATCCTCTCCCTCAAGGCTCATAACCCAGAGGATACTGTTCGTGCTTATTCTATGGCAAACTATCCTGCTGAGGGAGATATCATCACTCTTACCGTGCGTATTGCTTCAACTCCATTCTTGCCACGTCCACAGGTAGGATTCCAGGATGTTCCAACAGGTATTGGTTCTTCATATATCTTTAGCCTTAAGCCAGGCGACAAGGTAATGATGAGTGGTCCTTATGGTGACTTCCATCCTAACTTCACTTCTGGTAAGGAAATGATATGGATTGGTGGTGGAGCAGGTATGGCTCCTTTGCGTGCTCAGATTATGCACATGACCAAGACATTGCATTGTACTGATCGTGAGATGCACTTCTTCTATGGAGCTCGTTCTCTTAACGAGGCATTCTTCATGGAAGACTTCTGGGAACTTGAGAAGGAATTCCCTAACTTCCACATGCACCTGTCTCTCGACCGTCCTGACCCTGTTGCTGATGCAGCAGGTGTTAAGTACTATGCAGGATTTGCAGTAAACTGTGTTCGTGATACTTATCTTAAGGATCATGAAGCACCTGAGGATTGTGAGTACTACCTTTGTGGTCCTCCAATGCTTATCAAGACTGTTACTGATTATCTTGATAGCTTAGGTGTTGATCAGGATGCTATTATGTACGATAACTTTGGATAATTTTATCCTACAACCTTATAAAAATCCCCATCAAGAAAAACATTCTGATGGGGATTTTCTTTATTAATATAACAAATGATTTACGATACTTATATTTTTGATCTCGACGGTACTCTTCTTGATTCTCTTACAGATCTTGCCATTAGTTGCAACTATGCTCTTCGCGTGAATAACATGCCAGAACGTAGCCTTGATGAGGTGCGCCATTTTGTTGGTAATGGTGTAAAGAAACTCATGGAACGTGCTATTCCTGATGGCTTGCAGAATCCTGCCTTTGAAAAAACATATAACGATTTCCGTCAGCATTATCTTGTGCATAATCTTGATAATACTAAACCATATCCTGGAATTGTTTCGCTTCTTCAACGTTTACATTCTGAGGGTAAGAATATAGCTGTTGTAAGTAATAAGTTTTATGCAGCTACACAAAATCTTGTGAAGCATTTCTTTGGCGAGTATGTTACTGTGGCTATTGGAGAACGAGAGAATATACGTAAGAAGCCAGCTCCAGATACTGTTATAGAAGCGCTCCGACAGTTAAATACGTCTGCTTCTGGCGCTGTATATATTGGTGACAGTGATGTGGATGTTATGACTGCCCATAATAGTGGTATGCCTTGCATCAGTGTACTTTGGGGGTTCCGTGATAAGGAGTTCTTAAAAGAAAATGGTGCAACTACTTTCGTAACTGCACCAGATGAAATATTTTAAACGTATGCCGTAGGCATCCATTTTTTCATTACTTTTTTATATTACTCGTTTAAGAGAATGTTTTTTATTCTCTTATTTCAAAGTTCCGTTCTGATAGAACTTCAGCATATCAATGTTTAGAATGGTCATGTATTTGCTTTCAAGCTCATTTTGTTCTGCTTGCAGAAGTTTGTCCTTGCCGTTACGGAGTTCTACAATATTCTTCAAGCCAAGTTTGAACTGTTCAGACAGTAGTTCGTAACTTTCCTTTGCGCTTTTTGTTGATTCCTGGGCAGAACGGAATCTATTCTGATTGGTTGTTGCCTGTAACCAGTATTCCTCAATAGTAGCCCAGAGATTTGTCTGTTCGTTTTTCAAATCGAGTAGGGCATTCTCTTTCTGAATATTGGCTTTATTCAAAGCCGTCTTTTTGCTTCTTTGATCAAAGATAGGTATTGACACGCTTACACCTGCTCCTGCATTGAAGTTGGTCTTTAATTGCTCACCCCATTTATTGTCGTTCATTGAGGTGGTATTTGTGCCAACAGAAGCGTTAACGCCAACAGTAGGAAGGTTTTGTGCCTTTGCTATCTTTATCTGCAAGTTGCTTTGGTCAATAGCGTTTTGGTAAGCTTTTATCTCAGGACGAGAGTTAAGAGCTGATGTGTAAACATCGTTTAAAGAAGGAATGAGTTGCATAGCCATCTCGTCGGTTGATATCGTTGATGTTACCTCAAACTCTTCTTCATCTGTTATTTGCAGTAATTGCTTCAGTTGTCTTTTGAAGTTTCTTGTAGAGCTTTCTGCATTTATAACGTTATATTCGTCTTGTGCTCTCTGGGCAGTGAGCTGTGCCAAGTCGGCCTTACTCATTTTACCCACTTTCAACATCTCTTTACCGCGTTCCTCGTTTTGTCGGCTACTTTCTAAACTTTCTTTGTTTACCTTTATAGCCTCGGTAGAGTAGAGTATCTGCACATAAAGCTGAGCTATCTTTTCCTGAATGCTGTTAGCAGTTGTTGCAGAATCAATAGCAGCTTTCTGCTCTACCAGTTTGTTTAACTTTATGCTGTTGGTATTTCTGTTGCCGTTCCATACAGTCCAGTTGGCGTTCACACCGTATGAGCCGTTGTAATATACCTTGTCAACAGAACCTCTGGCATAACCATCACCGCTAATACCACTTGACACCCATGGCGTGTAGTTTGCCATTTGACTTGTTGATGCAGACAGTGAAGGAAGTAGTTGGGCCTTTGATTGCAGAATGTCTTCTTTTGCGTTGATACGGTTCAAACTGCTTTTCTGCAAGCTGATGTTGTTTTGTAGAGCATAAGCAATACACTCCTGCAAACTCCATTCCTTAGCGTTTGCTGTTGTTGCACTGGTTGCCAATGTTACTCCTATAAGACCTATAGCAATAATCTTCTTCATGTTTTATTCTTTTTTATTTCGTGATTATTGTTGATAAGATGTCTAAACTCAGGAAAAAGTTTACAGGGGTGTAATATATTAACTAAAATTAGCACATTGTGCGCATCATTTTACGCAAACTGCTGCAATCTTGCTATATATTTGCCTAAAATATCAAATTCCAGATTTACAACTGTTCCCACTTCAATATACTTAAAGTTGGTGTTCTCACGAGTATAAGGAATGATAGCAACAGTAAAGGTGTTGTTTGTTGGTTCGCATACTGTCAGCGAAACTCCGTTCACGGTTACTGAGCCTTTGTCGACGGTAAAATAGCCCTTGCGTGCCATCTCTTTGTTGTCTGCATATTCAAAGGTGAAGTAGGTTGAACCGTCGGCATCTCTCATATTGATACATTTTGCAGTCTCGTCAACATGTCCTTGTACGATATGACCATCGAGGCGGCCGTTCATAAGCATAGAGCGTTCAACATTGACCTTGTCGCCTTCTTTAAGAAGTCCAAGGTTTGAACGGTCAAGAGTTTCTTTCATTGCTGTAACAGTATATGTACCGTTTTCTATCTTTACCACAGTAAGGCACACGCCATTGTGAGCTACGCTTTGGTCAATCTTCAGTTCATCAACAAATGAGCATTTAAGAGTAAAATCGATGTTCTCTTGGTCTCTCTTGATAGCAACAACGGTTGCCATTTCTTCTACTATTCCACTAAACATATTTATTTTTTTTATTAGAGTTTCTTCCATTTTGGATGGAAACTAAAAAAAGGCAGGATTCCCATTTAATACTGAGTAGTCCTGCCGTTTATCTTTAAAAGAGGTTGCTCGATGATGTGATGAAACTCCGAGCAATACATGATTTGAGAGCTCTCCGTCGTTGTAATCCACCGGCCTTGTTGGCTTACCTCACATAGTGAGTTTATGTGGCCCGCCATTAACAAAAGAAACTACCTCGGTTTTCGATATTATTTGATGAGTATCCCGATCTAACCGACGCAACCTCAATTTTTGTTCTTTTCTATATTGCAAAGATAGGAATAATCTACTTTCCCTCCAAATTTTTTGAGGTATTTCTCGACTACTCCTTTCTTTATTTTTAGGGATGTCAAGAACAATACTCCACTCGTTAGAGAGGAGCTGATAGTTAGATGAGTTCTACAGATCTCTTAACGAATTCAGCAAGTGCCTCTCCCTTCAGCATGCCATTCTGTAGAAGAGCAAGGTCGATAAGCTGATGAACAACCTTGTTGCCCTTAGCATATTCGCTCAAAACTTCTGTTTTCTTGCTGCGCTGTTCGCTGATAGCATTCTCGGTATTCTTAACATCGTCTTTCTCTTCCTGAGTGATTTCCTCTGGTTTCTTACCTGACTGGCTCTGGCGCAATGCTGCCAAACGCGCTTCCTGTCCCTTGATTTCGCTAAGGATAGGCTTAAGCTTTTCTGTTGTGTTGGCATTGGTATCTTCCAAAACCTTCTTTACCAATGGGTGATCAGAGTTCACAACAAGAGTGTAGCTGTCTGGCATTTGCTGATAGAAGCTCATGCCCTGCTGGAAGTGACTGATGTCCTTCATACGACGCATGTATTCGTTCTGAATAATCATCACAGGAGTTGATGTCTCACCTAAAGACTGTATGTCAACCATGAAGTTTGTCTTTTCAAGTTCAGGCATCTGTGTGTTGAATACCTGTGACAAATTGTCAGTATCGTCTGCGCTGAGTGTTGACTTAGGCTGATCGTCTTTCTGAATAAGTCGGTCGGCAATGTCAGCATCCACACGTGTGAACTGTGTCTTTTCTAATTTCTGCTCAAGCATGCTTACCATAGGAGTGTCAAGCTGACCATCCATAAGCAATACGCTGTAGCCCTTGTTCTGAGCTGCCTTGATATAGCTATACTGCTCCTCCTTGTTGTTTGCATAGAGGTAAATCAGATTTCCGTTCTTGTCGGTCTGATTGTCCTTGACAAGAGTCTTGTATTCTTCGAAGGTGAAGAACTTACCATCTACATCCTTGAACAAAGCAAAGTCTTTAGCACGGTCGTAGAAGCTCTCTTCTGACAGCATTCCGTAGTTGATGAAAATTTTCAGGTCGTCCCATTTGCTTTCATAATCCTTGCGGTCGGTCTTAAAGATAGAACTCAATCGGTCGGCTACCTTCTTTGTGATATATGTAGAAATCTTCTTTACGTTAGCATCGCTCTGCAAATAGCTACGGCTCACGTTAAGAGGAATGTCTGGAGAGTCGATAACACCGTGGAGTAGGGTGAGGAACTCAGGAACAATACCCTCTACCTGGTCGGTAACGAATACCTGGTTGCAATACAACTGTATCTTGTTGCGCTGCAACTCGATATTGTTCTTTATACGTGGGAAATAAAGCACACCTGTAAGGTGGAAAGGATAGTCAACGTTAAGATGAATCCAGAACAAAGGCTCATCGTTCATAGGGAACAGAGTCTGATAGAACTGCTTGTAGTCCTCGTCTTTCAATGAAGAAGGAGTCTTTGTCCACAGAGGTTCTACATTATTAATAACGTTGTTCTCCTCAGTGTCCTGCATCTTACCATCTTTCCATTCCTGCTTCTTACCGAAGATTACAGATACAGGCATGAACTTACAATACTTGTTCAGCAGTTTCTCAATAGTCTGCTTCTCAAGGAACTCCTTGCAGTCGTCGCTGATATGCAGCACGATATCAGTACCACGTTCTTCACGCTCAGCATCGCTGATTTCATATTCGGGACTACCATCGCAAGTCCATTTTACAGCCTTGCTGCCTTCTTTGTAGCTCTTAGTGATGATATCCACACGGTCGCTCACCATAAAGCTTGAGTAGAAACCCAAACCGAAGTGACCGATAATGGCATTTGCCTTATCCTTATATTTATCAAGGAAGTCAGTAACGCCAGAGAAAGCAATCTGGTTGATATATCTGTCAATCTCTTCCTCGGTCATACCGATACCGTTGTCTGAAATAGTCAAGGTCTTTGCCTCAGTGTCCAGCTTCACACTGACAGCAAGGTCACCTAACTCACCCTTGAAATCGCCTTGTGCAGCCAGAGTCTTCAACTTCTGAGTAGCATCAACGGCATTTGAAACCATTTCACGAATAAAGATTTCATGATCAGAATAGAGAAACTTTTTGATTACAGGGAAGATATTCTCAGTTGTAACCCCGATATTTCCTTTTTGTGACATAACTATATATATGTTTAAAATTTCGTTCTGTTCATACTAATCGCAAAATGCGTGCCAAAGAGTAGAATAGAGCATAAAAAAACTTTTTTCAAAAAAACGGGCAAATGTTTTGGTTGTTTCAAAAATAGTTGTTACCTTTGCACTCGCAATTCGAAAATGAAGGCTCCGTAGCTCAACTGAATAGAGCATCTGACTACGGATCAGAAGGTTACAGGTTTGAATCCTGTCGGAGTCACAAACAAAAATAAGTGGAAACGAAAGCTTGCTTTTAGTTTCCACTTTTTTTGTTTGGTAACTAGCCCGTGGCAGGGGTCAGGATCAATATAATTAATCCTGTCGGAGTCACAGATATGGAATGAACGAGCAAAGTTTTACTTTAGTTCGTTCTTTTTGTATTTTGTTGACTTGCCCGTGGCAGGGGAAGGATCGACGAAGTCAATCCTGTCAGAGTCACAAATAAATGGAATGAAAATAATAAATCTTGCTTTTCGGTTTCCATTTTTTTTGGTTGTATACTGGCAGCTCCTTACTTCTAACACAAGTGCTGCTCCTTTGGTTCTTTAATCCTTCTTTAATCTTTCTCTAAGCATTT
>JAEEGL011736936.1_pt1 | contig 25193 bp, 15 predicted proteins | sample 9134231 | NCBI WGS metagenome assembly JAEEGL01 (sample SAMN16246548, study PRJNA631951) | gut metagenome | biome: gut microbiome; feature: rumen; material: fiber-attached | host: Bos | place: Iran: Karaj | collected 2018-10 | reverse complement strand
GTGCAATATTGCCATTGATAAAAGCAGCATCGCCTTGCAGGACGGCGAAACCTCCGCCTATAAATGGATTAGTGCCGATGATCTACGAAAAATGTCCAAAGATGAATTGGCAACGCAAAGGATGCAGAATTTTATCGATGAATTGAGCCATTAGTTGTTTCCACGCTGCGCATCGTCCCGCCCATATTTTTGAAGACGATGGCAAGGGACAAAAGACTAGCTTTTCTGCGGTAAAGCCACGGCGGTTGCAGCGTGCCCCCGGCACGCTGCCAACAGCCGCCTTTCAAATCCGTCCGTAGACCAGATCAGCACAACAAGGATCCGACCAAAATCCGGACCCTTGTTGTGTAGTAATCCGTTAAAACTCCTACGTCCAAAAAAGCAAAATGCGAGTCCAGCGAAGCGAGTCGCATTTTGGGAGGAGGAGCGACGGAGCGAGTGAGAGACGGCGATTCAAAAAGAATCGTCGCCGCGAACGATACGAAGTCCGCGACGACGATGGCAGAAGGACTTGCTTTTCTGCGGAAAAGCCACGGCGGTTGCAGCGTGCCCCCGGCACGCTGCCAAGAGCCGCCTTTCAAGTCCTTCTGCTTACCGAATCAACACAACAAGGGCCCGGCCAAAAGGCCGGACCCTTGTTGTGGAGCAATCGTGCAAAACACCTTTTTTGCGAAAAGGTTTGTGCCACACTAGTCGACGATAGCTGTATGCCGAATGGATAAAGAGCAAAAACTTCGCTAAGAATCGTAAATCGGAAGCGTATCTATATCTGGAACACGCTCATTAGCCGTATGAATCGTCGTTTCAAATCCAAGTGTTCTTCTGAGTTCCGTTTCTTCACCAAACGGAAGTTTATTCTCATTCGCAAAGCTCACCATCCTAAAAAGCAAGTTTCTCAGTAAATCATCTTCTTTATTCGAATTATCGGCAAATCTCGCCAAACATGTTTTCATCGCAGACCATCTACTGTTCTCGGGGGGACGACTCATCTGCGTGTGATACTTCAGATTCATATCAATAAAAGCATGCGCAGAGAAGCAAATTGCATCTGGATACTTCCATCGCCACAGAAGTTCAAGCATCATAGCAGCTCCCTCATCAAATAGATGAGAAGACTGCGTCGGTTCTTCATTCAAAGCCCAAAGGCCCCACTCCATGTAGTTTTTAGCTTTCGCATGTGCTATTTGATAATTCTCACATCCGTGTGCGTTTTCCGCATATTCGAATGCATTCTGTGCTTCCTCAAATTGATTTAGGTTCCTATATATAATTCCCATTTGAATCCAATAATAACTGAGGTGTTTACATGATTCCTTCAGTTGAATTAAGATATCAAGTGCATCGGATTCGCTTAAACCAGCGATGGATTTCAAAGAAGCTGCACGGGTAAGATGCTTAAACAGTTCATTATTGTAAGTTCGATCTCCCTCATATAAGTCTTTTGATACCATATAGGACAACTTGTATATGAATTGCCGTTTGCGCGGCAGAGGCAAGGATTCCAATATCACATCTTTGAAAAGGCGGGAACAACGCAGGTACAACATGCCACTGTTCTCAAAACAAAACTCGCCAAAATCTCCATTAAAACTCTGGTAATTGAATTGAGTATAGCCAAGAGCATATGATATATTGGGTAATCGGCTAATCAACATCGGCGGAACTCCCATGGACGTTAAAAGCGTGATTGCCTGAAAGACAGGTAATTGAGGATTGTCTGCTTTTGAACTCAACCAATTATTGAAATAGGATGCAAATCTTGTACCATGGTGTGCGACATATAATACGTCGATAACATCGTTGATATTACGTATGTATTTGAGAATGGCAGGTCGTTTATCGGCGAAGTTGAGTAGTTTTCCAAGCTGAGACTTTTCATTTAGTTTATTATATATACTGTTACTAAGCTCACGATTAATTTGCTCGCTAATTCTACATATTAGCAACGGTGCCGAACCGAAAACATAGCTGTCTGATTCTCTCGTCGTATCATTAGATGTGACAATCACAATTAATCTCTGCACTTTTGCTTGGTATTTTCCCATTATATCGACCAGCGGTCTGTATAAGCCAGTAGAATTTTCAAAGCAAATGAGAATGGAATCATCTTCATTCAATGTATCCAAGTATTGTTCCACAGCCGATAGTATCTGGATATCAGTTTTTACACAGTAAAATGCTTTGAACATATGTTCAACGCCAAATGATAGAACTCGTTTTGCAAAGCATGTCTTGCCTACATATGGTTTTCCTTTAATTTCGATATAACCATAGCGATTCTGGTTGATAAATTCCTCTACATCTCTTTGCTCCTCTGTGCGGATAATATCAACAGAATAGCAAAAGTCTTTCGGTTCAGAGGGTTTTCCATGGTATAATTCCCAATCCTCTCTTTGGGATTGGGCCTCAATGATTTGTTGGTTCCAATATGATACTCCCTGACTACAGAGACTTTGCAACGCATCTTTGGGCTTGGCAACCTTGTTATTCAGGAATTCTAAAAACTGATCTGTACTCCACGGAATCTGATGGAAATTTGCTCTTGTTTCAAGTGCGTCGGATATAGGCGATTTGAATGTACCTGGAGAGATGAAAAAATAGTGATAGTCGGAATTGTCACACCCATACTTGAACACTGTTTTAAGTGCTTTTTCTATATCTCGCTCTTGAAACTGGGATCCGACAATGATCAGGTCACGGCATACATAAAGATCAGAGAACTTTCTCATCATCCAGTTATCATTCTCACCGAATTTTTGATACTCGTCATCATCAAAAACATACGTTTCTGGATATCCAACATCTCCGTGCAGCTTAATTAGCACAGTTTGGCCGAAAACTTCCTTATAGTGTTCTGAGGTAAGCTTCCAACAGGTTAAAGGCTTTTTCTGTCTATGGTAAATTTCTTCAACCAGATCGTCAATATTCAGGCTAAAAATATATTGCCAATTATATTTCGTCAAGTATGAATATGGTTCTGTATCGTCATATGTACATCCAGAAAAGCACTCGAGGAAGAAAGCATTGCGCTTCTCACCCAGATTATTCTCACGAATTAGCTCGCATAAGTTTTTCAGCTTTTTTACGCCGCAATATAACTTGGCTTCTTTCAATACATCTTCAGATAATGATGCACTATTTGGAAGAATTACATGCTCATACAGCTTATTACACAGTTCTCCTCCAAGCATTAGGTTTTCACCATTTTTAGCTTTAGCAGAAAGAGAGAATCCTGCGCCTAATAGCAGTACCGGGGAACGCGTTTCTAAACAACGTTTTAGCAGTTCGACTGTCTGATCCATAAACAATTCCTCTTCATAATGGTATTTTCTTAGATTCTTCTAACGCGTTAGGGTCATCAATCATGAGAATTCTATTGAGTACTTGTCCAACAATCACAGATAGCCAGGTTTTGTATACATGAACTAGAAACACTATGACGTTTCCAGTTCTAACTCAATCATATAGACCAATCCGTCATCTTTGTCTTCTTAAAACGGCGAATTACAACGACATGATAGCTTAATCGGTCTTGTGCAACCCCTTTCATATTCCAGTACGATTGAGGATTATCTCTTTTTTCGCTGGCATCTGTGCAGCGTTTTTGTATATCAGGACATATTCCTTTCCCATAGATTCCACGGGGGCATCATTCACTTTGGATGTCAATGGAGGTGTTCGCTTGTTCAATATATCCCGACTGACCGTTTGATGTTCGACAAAGCCTTTAGCCTTCAAATACATGTCTGTTATGCTTTCCATGTTGATTTTAACCCTGTCCACTGTGCGGTTGCCGACCGTTATGACAATATACTTGTCCACAGCCTCCACAGATTGGTCTAAAAACCTAAAGTAGTCAAAAAAGAAGTATTTTACCTTTTTAATCTTTATTTCTGATATCCCGTTGATAAAAGGAGCAAGCAACTCTTCTTGAAATGAATTCAAAGAAAACCGTTTTGCACGGCTTCCGAGACTGTGACTATCAATAACAGAGTAATTGTTGCACTCCCAACCTTCAAGAACCAAATCCTTTGAATCTATCCATCTTATAGCAAGAGAGGAAAAGAGACCATATGGAACTGTGGTTTGGTTATCCCCGTAAGGGGGAGATGTGATGAGTATATCTACCTTGTTATTGCGCGTAAACCACGGTAAGCAAAATAACGCATCTTGTTTAAACAGTCGGAAGTTTCCGCAGTGAACCGCCTCATACTTGTGATAATTGCCTTTGATTGAGCGCACGAAATCAGAGATAACACCATTCGACATTTCTTTTATTCTATCTGGCGGCTTCATGTGGAGTTTATAAGTGGAACTTCTGGTGTTACTGTACCGCCTAACCACATCACTCATCATGCACCAGAAGAACAAACGGTTCTCGGGTGTAGTGACTGTACAGATAGCATCCCTTAACTTTGTCAGGGACAGAGCAATATCATCACGAAACCATTTACTTCGATTTGGAAAATCAAAAATAGACCCTGTGTAGGCCTCTTCAAGTCGGTGCGAGATACTATCAATATCATCTTCTACATCATACTTGTCCACACCCAGTTCAACCCCCTGCGTGGAGAAACACAGCTAATAAGTCTAGTACACCCTCTCTGTATATATAGTTCCACGAGGAGGCCACTTTGTGACACCCTTCGACAACTTTTTTTAAATAATCTCTCATCTCAACACCGCAAACGCCAAACTGCCCGCCTCGTAAAGCCATTCCTCACATTCACATCTGCAGAGCTGGCCCTTCCACATGGCGCTCCCCTTCAGAACCCTCCATCCCGCTTTGACCCAATCCCTTCATCTGCAGCCAGCAGTCCTTGACGATTTCACACAGGCGGTCGTACATTTTTTGGTTGTTCTGCTCCGCCTCGTTTTCCGCTTTGGCGGTGGCCTCCATGATCTCCTCAAAAGTTGCGGAGGCGGGCAGCACCACGGTAACTCCCGTGTGGTCGTCTATGTTGCCCAATGCCTCTTCCCGGATGCTGTCGATGACGTCCTCCGGCAATTCCTCCTCCACATGGCAGGCCGTCCAAAGCGCATCGTAGATCAGATCGGCGGACTCCCAAAGATCGTCCATCTCCGCAGATACTTCAACGGTGATGCTGTTGCCCTCGCGGGTGTACCTCACATATCGGGCCTCTTTCCTGCAGCCGGTCCAGCCGGTGGTGAAGTCCTCGCCGGAGGCCAGGGCCTCCCGCAGCTTTGCTTTACTCTCCGGGTACAGGTCGGTCAGTCCGTATTTGCTGGAGTAATCTCCCCGGTCTATACTGATCTCTTTCATGTCCTGTCTCACACCTCCTGCGTCACTTCCGTCCCATCCTTGAAGCATACTGTTATGGTCTGCTTATCCACCGCCGTGATGTGACTGATCAGCTGGCGGACCAGCGCATCGTCATACTCGGCAACGCCGCCCCTTGCTTTAGCCAGGACCGCATCGATCTCATCCAGGCGGCGGTCAACGGTGGTTTTCTTTTCCTGTGACTGCAGCAGTTCCTCCCGCTGTGCCATCAGCCCGGTCTTTTCCGCATGGAGCTTTCCCAGCTCCTCATCGAACTGCTCCTCGGTTCCCGGTGCTGACGCCAGCTTGTACAGCGCGATCTGCCGCTCCTCAATGGCGCGGATCTGGCTCTCGATCCCCGGCAGCGTCACGGCGGGGTCCTTCGCAGCCAGGGCCATGACGATGCTTTCCCGCAGCTGCGACCTGGCGATTTCCTCCGGGGTAACGCGGTTCATCGCCGCAACGACGGCGGCCTGGAGGTCCGCCTCCCGGAAGGTGGGGGAATGCTGGCAAATGCGCTTTCCGCTCGTCAGTCGGTTCAGGCAGCGCCACACATACACATTCTCGCCCTTGCTCACATAAACCTGACGGCGGTACGTACTGCCGCATTCTCCGCAGATCAGGAGCTCGCTCAAGGCGTACTTGCCGCTGTAATGTCCCTTCTCCGTTTTGGTCTTGGCGGACCGTTTGCGGATACTGCCCCTCCGGGCCATCTCCTCCTGCACCTTCTGGAAGGTCTCCCGGTCAATGATGGCCGGATGGCAGTCATGTACATAGTATTTCGCCAGTTGGCCGCAGTTCCTTTTGGTCCTTCGGCTGAAGATATCCTCGATATATGTCTTCTGGAGCAGGGCGTCACCGATGTATTTCTCGTTCTGGAGCATAGAACGAACGGTGCTGTCCGACCAGGTTTCGCAGCCCCGGACCGTGCGTATCCCGTCCGCCTCCAGCTCCCGGCAAATGTCCTTCACACTGCTGCCCATCAGGTACCGGGCAAAGATCCGGCGCACGATGGCCGCCTGCTCCTCGTCGATCTCCGGCTGACCGTCCGGCCCCCGGCGGTATCCCAGGAAGCTCTTGTACTGGTAGTACACCTTCCCGTCCCGGAAGTTCTTCCGGTGGCCCCAGCGCACGTTGCTGCTGAGGGATTCACTCTCCGCCTGGGCCTGGGAGAAGAAGAACGTCAGTATCATCTCATTATCCATATAGAGCGTATTTGTATTCTCTTTTTCAAAGAACACGCCGATCCCCAAGCGCCGCAGCTCCCGGACGATCTGGATGCCCTCCAGGGTGTTCCTGGCAAAGCGGGAGACGGACTTGACGATCACCAGGTCGATCCTGCCTTTTTTGCAGTCCTCGATCATTTTGAGGAACTCCTTCCGCTTCCGCATGGAGGTCCCGGTGATGCCCTCGTCCGCGTACATCTTCACCATCGTCCAGTCGGGGTTTTCCTCGATCTTCGCGGTATAGTATTCGATCTGCGCCGCATAGCTGTTGAGCTGCTCCTCCGAATCCGTGGAGACGCGGCAGTACGGGGCAACCCGCAGACGCTGCTTTCGGATATCCTTCTGAACAAACTCCGGGGCCGCCGGAATGACGGTCACCCTTCCGGCGGACGCTTCCATCATGCTTTGATCGCCTCTCCTTCCTCTGTGACGGTCAGTCCATTCTTCAGGCACAGCGTCAGGGTCCTGCTCCTGCCGATCCGCACCGAACTCACGGCGGTGTCCAGGAGTTCCCGCAGGCTCTCCCAGCTTCCGTCCTCCGCCTTCCTGCAGCAACGCATGGTCATATGGGCGGCGGATTCATCCGGCAGGCTCCGGTACCGTTCCGCAGCCAGAGCATAGATCAGGGATTTCAGGTACTCCCGGCTCTCGCCGCTTCGATTGAACGCGGCGTTCAGCTCGTTCTCCAGGCGGAGCGCACTCAGCGGCTGGGGCGCGGTGCTTCGGCTGCCCATGGTTAGGGGCATTCGCGCCGCGGCACGGAGGCCGCATTCCAGCTTTTCTCCAAGCTCCTCATCACTGAATCGAACGCTGTTCCCGCATTGAGGGTCCCGGCATTTCCAGTAGGCTTTCCCGTTTCCTACGGTTACTCGTTTCATCGGTCCGCCGCAGCTCTCACAGACCAGCTTGTCCTGTACCGCCGCGATCCTGGGCGGGCAGGGGGCGTATACGTTTTTCCTCTCCTTCAGGTCCTGCACCAGGGCAAAGGTTTCCTCGCTGACGATCCCCGGATACAGCTCGTCCCCCTGATAGTGCCGGTTCTCCAGTATCCGCTTGACCATGTTTTTGTTCCACTCCGCCTTCTCCCGGTGATAACGGGGACCGCAGCGGGTCATCTCCGACGTGATCTGGCTGAGGGACTGGCCGTTCAGGTACAGGGAGAAGATGTGCTTCACCGTCTCGGCCTCGGTCTGCTCGCATACGATGGCCCCCTTCTCCATCCGGTATCCGAAGGGTATCTTCCGCTCCCAAGCCATTTATGCCAGCCCCCTTTCCAGGCATTCTTCCACCTCCAGCCCATTGTGCAGGCGGAGGATCACCGTGTCCTTCGCCGTCAGGAAGATGCGGTCGATCAGGCAGGAGAAGGTGGATTCGTTGACCGTTTCCAGCCATTCGGGGCCTTCCGCCAGGTACTCCAGCATCTCCTCCGTCTGCCGAATGGCTTCCTCCTCCGGGGTCCCGCTGGTGAGGACCCTCCGCTTCTTTCTCAACTCCCGGACCATGGTGTTGATCTCATTGCTCTCAGACAGGAACAGAGCAGGATCCATGTACCCCTTCGACTTCAGTCGAGTCAGCACAAGATTCTGCTCTGTCAGTTTTGCCAGTTCCGCATCGATATCGATAATGCTTCGATTTCCCCGCAGTTCCCGTTCCTGTACCGTATAGAGCTGTGACAGGAGGGGCCGGAGGAACAATTCGCCGGACACCCGGAGCTTATGGTAGGTCTTTCGGACCACTTCCAGCAGGAGTTCCTCCTCCAACCGCTTTGCGCCGCAATCCATCCCCCTTTGGTCGTGCCTCCGGCAGATCCAAAACATATGGTCGCCATAGTCTTTTCTTCTGCAGATCGAACCGCACTCTTTGCAGTACACCTTTCCTCGGAGTGGATGCTGAGATTCGGTCCGTCCGAAAACGGTCTCTTTTCTTTTGGCGGCCAGGGCCTTGACCCGTTCATAATCCGCTTTGCCGATGATTGCGGGACAGCAGCCCTCCGCATAATACTTTGGCCTCTGTCCGGTATTGCGCTTTTTCTGATAGGGCAGCACATCGGTCTTGTAAGTTTTGTGCCACACCTGATCTCCAGTGTAGGTGGGATTCATCAGGATATATCCTATCGTATCGGGGTACCACACGTCCCTTCCGCCGTGGTCGATCCCCCGCTCGGTCAGCTCTCTGGAAATGTCCAGCTTGCCCCGTCCGGCCAGATACTCCCGGAAGATGTATCGCACGATCTCCGCTTCCTCCGGGACGATGTGGAGCTGCCGGTTCTCCAGCCGGTAGCCGTAGGGAGCCTTCGCCGGGACGAATTGCCCCTGCTCCATCTGTATCCGATAGCTCACCCGCATATTGCGGGAATGGCTGGTGGTCTCCATCTGCGCGAAAGCGCCGTAGATATCCGCGACCTGCTCGGAGCTGATCTTGCCGGTGTCCAGGTTCTCCTTCTCGAACCGGATGCTGATCCCCAGCCGCAGGAGCTCCCGCATATACAGGATGAAGTCCTCCTGATTCCGGGCGAAGCGGGATATGGATTTCACCAGAATGCGGTCGATCTTCCCCGCACGGCAGTCCGCGATCATGCGGTTGAACTCCTCCCGGCGGCGGGTCTCCATGCCGGATATGCCTTCATCGGCATAGACGTCCACCAGCTCCCATCCCTGATGCTCCCGGATGTACCGGGTGTAGTGATCCACCTGGGCGATATACGAGTTTTCCTGGTCCTCAGAGTCTGTGCTGACTCTGGCGTAGGCCGCAACGCGTAGCTTGGCGGGTGCCGCTTTTCTGGGATCGATCACGGTGACCCAAGCGCCCTGCGCTATGTTTTTTGCTTTGTCCACTGGACCTTTCCTCCTTTCAGCGACACACAATACCGGATACTTTCTGGAATAGCTATCACCAACCCCAACGAAAAAGCGGGGTAAAAACTGGTCAATTTGACACGGTTAATAAGGTGGGCCGGAAGCGCCGCTTCAGTTCCTTCCGCACCAGCTCCGCCTCCTCATCACTTAACAGCCCCTGTGCGGTCAGGTCCCCCAGCATCTGCTCTGCAGCCAGGAAAGCGAGATCGTCCGTGAGTTCCTTATGGGTCATCCGTCTTCTCCTTTGTCCTCCACTCCTACGCTGATGCTGATCGCACGGTCCACCTCCCGCATGGTATCCGGGAGCAGAACGCCTACATACTCCAGCAGTCGGCATTTGTCCAGAGTCCGTATCTGCTCCAGCAGGACGGTGGAATCCGGGTAGAGCCCCGGAACCATGCCCACATAGACATGGGTGGGGAGCCTCGCTTTCTTCCTTCTGCTGGTTATTGGCGCGATGATCGTTGTGGGGCTGTATTGATTGCCGATGTTGTTTTGTATGATCAGCACGGGACGGATGCCGTCCTGCTCTGAACCGATGGTTGGGTGCAGATCGGCATAATAGACGTCCCCGCGCAGGATATGTCTTTCTTCCATAAGCCTTCCTTTTCGTTTTCTGAAAGGGCCGCATCGCAAGTTCATTGATACTTGCAATGCGGCCCTGGTTTCGTTTCTGAAATCTGCTCGCCTGTATTTACCACTGTGTCCCCAGGCTTGGGCGGACGGCTAAACCGCAGCTGGCGCTGCGCTCCGGGACTTTCACCCCTCCGAGGATCTCTCCGAGCTGCCCCCATTGTGTGAGCTGTGGCTGGGCAGGGGTACCATTGTAGGCAAGTGAGGTCATGGCGAAACGGCCTGCCAAAGCCGCTTTTGGATGGATGGACCCGCTGGGCACCTTTAATGGCCGTCGTTTACGGAAGGCAGAAGGAGTTATTCCTAGTCCTCCGCAGGTGGTCATGGCGCATCCTCCGCATCGCTTGTCCCGTTTATGGGCTCGCTTGCTGATGTTATTTAGCTGCCGGATATTTACTTTTCAAAGTGCCTTGGGGGGGCTAAAACAAAAAAACCCCTCACTCTCTATGCCGACGAGCAAGGGGTTTGCACCAAACTTTTTTCAGTTTTCCAAAAGTTTTTTCAGTTTTTCCTGAATCCGTACCTTCTTGTTGTGGATCGTCATGTAGGGAGTTCCTGTCCTTTTCGCATATTCGCGTTCTGTTTTACCCTCGAAAAACAAAGCGTGAATCAAAGCGAAATCCTCGGGATTCAGTTTTTTCAACGCACTTGAGAGCTGGTCTATCTCATCATGCTGTATAGCAATCTCCTCTGGGGTCGGTTCGAGTGAAGGAAAGTCCATTTTTCCCTCATCGATCAGGCGATCCAGCGAGTCCTCGCGGGTGGGAACGAATTCTGCGGAGTCCTGCAGAAATGTACCATGCTTGATTTCGACTTCCATGTATTTCATTTTGCGGTCGCTCTGCACAAGGACCTTCATTACCTCTGCAGAGATCTCCGCGTTTGGGTAGAGCTTTTGGTAATCGGGATTATACTTGTCCCGCTTTGCCATGATATTTCCTCCGTTTCTGAAATGTGATGGGACAGATTTCAGAAACGGGGAGGCGGGGCACGAGCCCTGTACGTCAGGGCGGGTAAGGGATGCAGAAAAAACAAAAAGAACGCAGACGACCTTTCGGCAATCTGCGTTCTCACCATCGGCGGCAGATCGGCTGCGGGACTTAGTCCTAAATCCAAACAGCCGAGCTTCCGCTAACGAGATTCAACTAAAATCGCTCCCTTGGAACAGGTTAGGGTCTAAATAGGCTCGCCGCCGATGATTACCTTTCACTCATATCGTTCCATGAGAGTAACTATTTGTGACACCAATCGTGGTGTTTCTTTATCGAATTAACGAATTAGCTATAAATCGCGTACTTTGTTTTGAGTCTGTCCAGCTTTTCCAGCATCGGCTCTGCGGCAAGCCAAAGGAACAGCACTGTGGCCGTGGCATGGACCAGATCCACGGGGATGCCGGAGACGTAATAGCTCAGGAGCAGCTGCCAGTTCAGGGTGTGGGCATAGATCAGGGCGGCGGCGGGATTCATCAGGCCCCCGTAGATCACCACCGTGGCGATGGCCCCGAAGATGCAGAGGGATACCTTGCTGCGACGCAGCAAGCCCTTGCGGAACAGCACCCCGGCCAGGAAGCCGATGATGCCTGCGGCGAACATCTGGAAGGGCGTCCAGGGGCCCTGACCGAACATGACGTTGGATGCTACCATGGTCATGGCCCCCACCAGGAAGCCGGCTTCCCCACCGAAGGCAACTCCGGCAATAATGACCAGGGCCAGCACCGGCTTGAAGCTGGGGAGCATGAAGAAGGCCCCTCGGCCTACCACGCCGATGGCGCAGAGGACGGCGATCACCACCAGTTCCCGTGCCTGGGGCTTTCTGCCTTCGAACACCAGGAAGAAGGGCAGCATGGTCTCCAGCAGGATCACCAGGGCGATCAAGTAATAGTGTCCGCCGCCCAGGTAGTATGCACCGATGAAGATGGTCAATGGGATGAGTAGAAGGATGGATATCGCAGCGGCAACGGTACGTTTGGAGAGCTTCCGCTTCTCCCGGGGCGTTTGGATCCGTACCGGCTGCGGCGCTTTCCGGCTGAGGGAAAAGGCGCAGATCAGGAGGCAGGCCACCAAGAGCAGATACAGCGGGATGTCCTGCCATGCGGCGGCAGTCAGCCCGTCCTTCGTAATGAGGGATGACAGGTCCTGATGGGACAGGGTATAGATAAACAGCCCGACGGCGGCCAGCCCGCTGACGGCGGCCAGCAGGATGCGCCACAGGGGGAGCTTCGGGGGCTTCGCATTCGCGCTGTCCGCCTCCGGCTCCGGCAGCGGCGGTATCTCCTCCGGCAGCTCCGGGATGGGCGGCAGCTCGCCTCCGCAGGCAGCCATCACGTCCCTGGCGGTCACCGCTTCAGGCAGCAGGCCCCGCGCCATGCGGTTGGCGGAGGTGGTGTAGAAGCTGTTGCCGGAAAAGAACTCTCTGGGCCGTCCCTGGGAGGCGATGTTCCCGTCGAAGAACAGGGCGCAGCGGTCCGCGTATTCCGCGCAGAATTCCACGTCATGGCTCACCATGAAGATGGTGACGCCCCGGCGCTGGAGCGTTTTCAAAACCACCGCCAGGACCTGCTTGAATTCCGCGTCCAGGCCCTTTGTGGGCTCGTCCAAAAGCAAGATATCCGGCTCCAGGAGCAGGACCTTTGCCAGGGCAGCCCGCTGCTGTTCGCCGCCGGAGAGATCATAAGGATGCCTGTCCAGCAGTTCCTCCAGGCGGCAGAGCTGAACCGCCCGTGCGATGCGGTTTTCCTGATGGGCCTTATCTACCCGCAGCCCCCGGAACATCTCTAAAAGGTCCTCCCGGACAGTCTTCTTCACGAAAAGCGTCTGCGGGTCCTGGGGCAGCGTCGCCACGCTCCCGTTCAGCTTGACCTCTCCCCGATAGGGCTCCATCAGGCCCCCCGCCAGGGAGAGGGTGGTGGTTTTGCCGGTGCCGTTCCCACCCAGGAGGGCCAGGAACTCGCCCTTCTTCACCTCCAGGCTCACGCCCTTCACTATGTCGGGCAAGTCCTTCTCGTATCTGAACCACACATCCTCCAGGGTGATGGCGGCTTCCTCGGAATGGACCGGAGCTTCTGCTTCCGGCAATACCTCCAGGGGATGTCTCCCGGCATAGTTCTCCAGCCAGTCCCGTCCGTCCCGTACCGTGATGGGACAGGGAACGGTATCCTCCACGCTGGCCCATACCCGCGTGGCGGTGGGCATGGCCAGGAACATCCCGTGTCCGCTGCCTCTAGGGAGATTTCCCACCTCCACAGGTGTTCCGTCCGCGATCAGACGGCCCCGGTCCATCACCAGCACCCGGTCCGACAGGGGGAAGGCTTCCTCCAGCCGATGCTCCGTCAGAAGGATCGTGGTGCCCAATTCCCGGTTCACCTTCCCGATGGTGGCCAGGAAATCCGAAGCAGCGATGGGGTCCAGCTGGCTGGTAGGCTCGTCCAGGATCAGCACGGAAGGCTGCATGGCCATGATGGAGGCCAGATTCAGGAGCTGCTTCTGGCCCCCGGAAAGCTCCGTGACCTTTTTGTAAAACCAGGTTTGGATGCCGAAGAAGGAGGCCATCTCTGCCACACGGCTGCGGATGGTGGGGGTATCATACCCCAAGCTCTCCAGGCCGAAGGCCAGTTCGTGCCAGACCTTGTCCGTCACGATCTGGTTTTCCGGGCTCTGCTGCACGAAGCCGATGCGGGAGCTCTGGGTGCGCTGGTCCACCTCGTCCAGAGCTTTTCCTTCAAAGCGTATCTCTCCCCGGCGGTATCCAGCCGGCGCCAGCACCGTTTTGAGCTGCCGGAGCAGAGTGCTTTTCCCGCAGCCGGAGGGCCCGCAGAGGGTGACAAATTGCCCCTGGGGGATGGAAAAAGACAGGGCGGAAAGGGTGTCCTTCCTCTGTTCCGGGTAGGCAAAGCTCAGGTCTATGACCGCAAACGCTTCCACTGCACAGCCTCTTATCTTAAACAAGGAATACAAACGCGGAAACACATTACCTTTTGGATTTGTTTTATTGTGACCATGCTGTATTTCCTTTCTGGTGCCGGATCGTTCTCAACTGCCGCCGCACTGCGCTGAACTGCGTCCGGTGGGGGCCGGAGCTGAGCTCGTGGGTGAGGTATTTCGGCTCCACGCGGTTCAGGATGCGCACACACTCCGGGTTCGTCCATGGCCGGTGCCGGTCGATCTGCAGAATCACGGCGTAATTCCGGGAAAACTCGTCATAGTAATTCAGGGGAAAATTCTCCGGTAGTCTGCCGATATTTTTCCTGCAAAATGTCCCGCTGACGGACTGATGAAAATGCAGACCGTAAATGCGCCGAGACAATTCTCCGTGCTTTTCGATCATGTCCAGGATATACCGGATGCCGTTCCTCTGCGTGTCGATCCGCCAGTTGGTGTTCATCAAATGGCCTGTATCCAGCATGATCCCCACGCGGGGATAGTTGATATGGGACAAAAGGTATTCTGTTTTTTCCGGATCGGTGAATTTGAAGCCAGGCCACCATTGGTTCTCCACCAGGAAGTCGAAGGTGGGCTCCACGTCTTTCAGCAGGAGGTTGATGAACTCAATCGCCCCGTCCAGCACTTCCATATCGGAATGGAGCCAGCGGTAGGTATACCCTTCCTCCAGAGACACATCCGAAACATGAAAGACCATATAAGGTGCTTTCAGCCGGATGCCCAGGGCCAGGTCCTCCCGGAAATGCCGCAGCAGGTCCTCCGGCCTGGTCCCACGGTAAATCTCCCGCACCATATCCCAGGAACCGAACTTGCGCATAAAGGCTGCTTCGTCCTGCCGCCAGAAATCCAGCCAGTCCACATAAAAGGTCATGTGATACCCTTTCACCATGCTGAGGGGGATATCGTCCGCCAGGTTATCCGGGTCCGCGATAACCTCCAGGCCGTCCAGCCCAAGATCTTTCACGGTCTTGCCTATCGCTTCCCAGCCGCCGCAAGCCTGAAGGCTGTAGGTGGACAAGGGGAAATTGGTGCTTTGAATCATATTCTGTCTTCCTTTGTATAATATTTTTGACGCCGTTTGTGTTGCGTTCTTTGCGTGCATATGCTATACTGAACCCACTACACGGGGAGGGAGCAATATGACCACAACTTCTATCCGTATGGATGATCGCGTCAGGGAGGAAGCCACCGGGATCGCAGCGGAAATGGGCCTGACCTTCAACGCCGTGATCAATATCCTTGTCCGCAAATTCAACGCGGAAAAGGGCTTCTTCTTTCCTGTTCGTCTGGAAACAGCGGAGAAAACCGTATTCGATCTGACCTCCGATGAATTCGAGGCAGCCTGCCGCAAGGCCGTTGCAGATCGCGGATTGCTTCCCGCCATGCCCTATGTCACCAGGCTGGACGCGGAAACGGGCAGGATGATGAAGGTATATCCGGATGGGCAGGTGGAATATGTCCTCTGAAAAGCCTGCTCAGGACCGTCCGCGGCTTCTGGTCTTTGCCGGTCCGAACGGGTCCGGTAAGTCTACGGTGACAAAGGGACTGCCCATTGTCGGCATCTATGTGAATGCGGACGAGATCAAGCGGGTTTCCGGCTGCTCCGATCTGGAGGCCGCACAGGAGGCGGAGAAGATCCGTCATCTCCTCCTGGACGGAAAACAGGATTTTACCTTTGAAACCGTCCTATCCACGGACAGGAACCTGAATCTGCTGCGGCAGGCCAAGTCTGCCGGTTACGAAATACAGGCTGTTTTTGTCCTGACCTGCAGCAGCGACATCAACGTCAGGCGGGTAGAGGAACGGGTGCGTTCCGGCGGGCATGATGTCCCGGAGGAGAAGATCCGCAGCCGGTATACCCGTTCTCTGCAGAATCTTGCAAAGCTTGTCCGCATCGCTGACCGGACCAGGGTGATCGACAACTCCGGTGACGAGCCGTCTTTGATCTGTGATGTAAACGGCGGCGCAGTGCGGATATGGGAAACGGAGCATTGGACGAAAACGGCGATCCTCAGCCTGCTTTACGAACAGCCGGAAAACGGACAATAAAAGCGCAGGCAGCGGAATACGCAAAATACGATCAGGTTCAGCATGGCGGGATAAGTCTCAGGCGAGGACTTACCCCGCCTCGGTTTATCCCTCCGCCGGATCGCTGCCGCCCACGGCATATCCGCCGCCCACGTCATAGCCCAGGTCGCAGGTGTAGCGCCATTCCACCACGTCCCCGTCCTGCAGGGCATAGCGGGAGCAGCCGTAATTGGGATACCAGCCGTTGACGGAGTACATCCAGCCGCTGCCTTCCCCCACATCAAATTCGTAAAGGTTGTGTATCCCCTCGATATACGCCGAATTGTAGATGGGCGTATTCTCGAATTCCATATGGATACCTAACTGTTTGCACGTCCGCTTTAACACCTGAAATACGCTCTCTCCGTCGAAGAACGTCACCTCCGTGGGCTGGAGTATCCACCCGTCCTCCGGGACAAGCTCCCGCTTGTCCTTATCGCACTTGTCCATGTTGTCCAGAATGGTCTTGCAGTCGATGGACAGGGTGCAGTGGTATTCCTGATCCGTGACCTCCGCGTCCTGGGGCTCCACCGGCAGGGGTTTCCCCTCCGGCACCGGGTCCGTCAGGTACTGATCCCGGCCCGTTTCCGGGTCCAGCTCCATCCCCTGACTTTCGGAATAGGCCACATCCTCCTCCTTGAAGCCGCCCTCCGGGGTGGGCTGCGCGGCGGGGTCGTTTTTCGCTCCGCAGGCGGGGAGGGAAAGGAGGAGGAGCAGCGCCAACAGGAACGGCAGTATTCGTTTCAGCATCGTATCTCCTCCCATTCACGCAATCAAATTCGCCAGCACCAGCATCCGGTACAGCATCTCCGCCACTTCGCAGCGGAGGATCTCCCGTTTCGGCTCGGTGTTCATGGCGTCCGTATCCAGGATCTCATTCCAATAGCCCCAAGCCATGGCCTCCTTCGCCCAGGACGCAATGGTGCGGTAATCCATGTAATCGCAGAGGATGTCATCTTGCGCCGAATCATCCACCGCCGTATCCAGGCCGCAGAGCTTCGCAGCCCGCGCCACCATTACCGCAGCCTCCTGCCGGGTGATGGTGCCTCCGGGATTAAACTCGGTATCCGACACGCCGTTGACGATGCCGTAGGTATTGGCGGTCCCCACATACCCGGCGAACCAATCCTTGGCCCCCACATCCTTGAACTTCGAGTTGGCCTTGGGCGTCAGGCCCAGGGCCTTCACTGTGATGGTACAGAATTCCGCCCTGGTCATGGTATTATCCGGGTCAAATACGTTCTCCGCCTTGCCGTTGATGATTTCCCGTGCCGCCAGTGCTTCAATGGCTGCTTTGCTCGGATTTCTCTTGATGTCCCCGAAGGTGATCCCGGCCTTGGTCACCGGCCTGGCCTGCACGTCCTTGTGCTTGCCCTCCAATCCCGCTCCCGGCTCCCGGACCTCCACCGCGGGGGCGTCCCCGATGGAAATGGCGTCGGTCATGCGGTACAGGCTGTTCTGCCCCTGCTCGTACCGCAGGCTGGCGATCAGGCCGTAAAAGCCCTGCTCGGCGGACATCTGATTATCTCCGTCAGAGCCGTCCGCGATATGATAAAACCCGCCCTTTGCCGTGCGGAAGGTCAAGAGATTGTCCAGCAGCGTCTTCCCGTTCTTCACGAATCGGGGATCGTCCCAGCCGATGCCCAGCTCGCACAGGGCCACCAGCACCTGAACCACGCTCTCCGAATTGGCGTCCCCCCACATGTTGGAATACCCGCCGTTCTCATCCTGCTTCTTTCCCATGCAGTCCAGTGCCCGTTCCGTAGCCTCCTTCACGGCCTTCTGATCCTGGTACTTCGCCAGGGCCTGCAGGGCCATCCCCGTGATATCCGGGTCGGCGGGGTCTGCGGCGCTGCGGCGGGAGAGGGTCCAGCCTCCCTCGTCCAGCTCCGCTGCCAGGATACAGTCTATGTACATCTGCCGCGTGGCCTGGGTCTTGGCATCCGGGTTCTGCGGCATGGGATAATTTGCGCTGTCAAGGGCAATCAGGGCCCAGATAGGCCCGTTGAGGCCCTGCCAGATGGTCTTGTCATAGTCCCCCAAGGGGGTGAGCAGGTTATATCCTCCCACGTCCCGAGCGTCCTTGCCCAGGGCGGACAGGGTGATGATGACGCGGGAGTAATCCGTGTATTTCCGTTTGTGCAGGACCCCCTTGACCTCCTGCACATGGGCAACCAGCTTGCCGTAGTAGCCCTCGAAATAGCCCTCCGGCACGGCATAGCCGCTCCGGGCCAGGCCCAGCACGGCCCATTCGCCCCCCACGTCCGCGTGGTCGGGGTTTGGTACGGCAGTCAGCATATACCTGGCGCTGCCGTTCACCAGGGTCTGCAGGTCGATACCGGCCCCTGCGGCGGGGACGGCCAGGCCCAGCAAACAGACCAACACCAGGATGATCGCTGCAATTTTTCTCATGTTATTCCATCCTCCAAAAATGCCGAAGACAGGGGGACGGTAGTGCCGGTCTTATGAACACGGTAACCGCCCCTCTGTCAAATGGTCGGACAGGCGGGGGACGAATGACCGTCCCCCTGTCCTCTTTGTTTTACTTCACCAGCAGGCCCACCAGCCGCTGCATCAGGGCAGCGACCTGGCCGCGGGTGGCGTCGCCCTTCGGGTCAAGACTGCCGTTTTCGTCGCCCTGGAACAGACCGACCTCCACGGCCCAGGCCATGGCGTCCGCCGCCCAGTCGGAGACCTGGTCCCCGTCACTGAACTTGCTTACGTCCCCCTTGGCGCTTACGTCGATCCCCAGGGACTTCACATAGCGGTACAGGATGGTGGCGATCTGCTCCCGGCTCACGTTGGCGTTGGGCTCAAAGCCGTTGTTGGTGCCGTTCACGATTCCCTCGCTGCTGGCCCAGGCCACGGCGTCCGCGTACCAGGCGCCCTCCGCCACATCCGGGAACTCCATGCTTCCGGCGCTCTCCGGCTCGTCCTCCAGGCGGAACAGGACCGTCACCAGCATGGCCCGGGTCATGTTGTCCTTGGGGGCGAACTCGGTCTCGCTCACGCCCTGGAACAGCTCATGGCTGGAGGCGAAGTCCACGGCCTCGGCGTACCAATCGCTGTCCTTCACGTCCGCAAATTCCTTCTCGTTCTCCACAACCTTCACCGTCGCCCCGGAAGGCAGTTCGGCATAAACCGTGCCGTCCTCCACCATGGACTTCTTGACGACTTCCTCGGTGCTGTCCTCCTTCACGATGACCAGCACCTGGCCTTCCTCCGGCGCAGGCAGCTCCACCTTCATGGTGGTTTCCACGGCCTCGCCGCCTGCGGTCACGTCAAAGGTGGTGGTCCCGTCCTCATTGGTCCTGACGGTGACGGAAACCTCCTTGCCGCTCTCCGCAGCTTCCTTCAGGGTCTCTGCGTCGATCTTGATCGTGCCGTTCTCCGTTTCGATGTGCAGGTCTACCTCTGCCTCCGCCGCAGCCTTTACGGTGTCGGCGCTCAGGGCAGCCTCCACGCTCTCCGCGTCCTCGGTCTCCACCTTGACGGTGAGGACCTGGGCGTCCTCGTTGTTTTTCAGCGCCTCGGCAATCGCCTCCGTGCCGACCTCAGCCTTGGCTTCGCCGTCCGTGACCTCCGGGGTCACGGTGACGGTGGTCTCCTCGGTCTTCGGCGCGGTCTCGGTGGTCTCGCTGCCGCTGCCGGAACCGGACCCGCTCTCAGAGCCAGACCCGCTGCCGCCACTGCCGGAGCCGCTGTCACCGATGCCGCCGCCGGTGCCGAGATAGGTATCCGGGGCTTTCAGCCACTGATTGTAATAGGTCCCGTCACCCAGGGCCTGCCACTGGCCTTCGTTGAACCAGTCGGCGCACTCATAGCTGTAGTCATTGATATAGTGCCAGATGACCACGTCCCCATCGTTCAGGGTCCAATTGGTCAGGCCACGTCCGGGATGAGTGCCGTTCACCGTATACATCCAGCCGGAGCGGTTGCCGTTGGTGAACTCGCTCAGTTCATAGCCGCCGGGGGCGTACACGGTTTCCACGTAGTCCCGCTCCGCGCCGACGCTGCGGATGCCTGCCTGCTGGGTCGCCAGGACCCACAGGTCGTAGACCTTCGCCCCTTCGTCCAGTTCGTAGCTGGTGGTGGGGATCCAAGTCACGTAATCGGGCAGATAGGCTTCCGCGCCCAGGTCCACATCTTTGGTCGCAAGCTCCGCGCCGATGAGCCGCATGGTCACGCGAATCTTCTTCCCGCCATCTGTGCTGCCGCCAGAGCCGGAGCCGGAATCATCCTTCAGCTCCTGCAGCTTGGCCTCCGCAGCAGCCAGCACGCTCAGGTTGGTGACCAGGGCTTTTTGCGTATCGGTCAGCGCGTCGTAGGCGGTCCGGGCCGCAGTGATAGCATTTTCGCTTTCAATGGTGACTTCACCAATATCGGCGATCTTCTTCTCTACTGCTTCCGCCGCAGCTTTGTCCGCTTTCAGCTCTGCCAGCTTTGTTTCCGCAACCGTCAAAGCAGTCAGCTTTGTCACCCGGGCCTTTTGTTCATCGGTCAGGGCATTGTAGGCGGAGCGGGCTGCAGTGATGGCGCTTTCACTCTCCAGGGTGACTTCGCCAATGGCGTCGATCAAATCGTCCACGCCCTTGGCCGCCGCCCGGTCGATCTCCTCCTGGTCCGCCGCCGCTTTCAGCTCTTCATATTTGGCTTCAGCGGTGAGCAGGGTGGCAAGGTTCGTAACCAGTGCCTTCTGCGTTTCTGTCAGGGCATCGTAGGCTGCACGGGCCGCATCGATCTTCGCCTTGCTCTCCAGCGTGACGGTGCCGATTGCCTCAATGAGTTGCTCCGTTGCCTTTGCCGCAAGCTCGTCCGCGTTCTTGTTGGCAATAGCAAAGATATAGGCGGAGTCGTTCTTGAAATAGATAGTGCCGCTGGCATCGCAGATCGGGCTGCAAATGCCGTATTCCTGCTTGTCGCTGTCCGGGATGAAGAAGTCCTCAACCGTCAGAGTCTTTGCGGAGGTATCATAGACGAGGACCTCCATGCCGCCGGGGGTTCCGTTGTAGGTGCCGTAGAGGTAAAGTTTTCCGCTGTCCTCATAAGCAGTGCTGAGAAGCAGACTGCTTTGGTTGTAGAATTGGTTCTGTGCCTTAGTGATCAGGCTCAGGTCCTCTGCATTCAGCACATAAGTTGCGCCGGGATCTTCAAACTGGCTGCTTCCGTCCAGGCTGTTGGCAAACACGAGTCCATCGTAAACAACGGGGGTTCCCGTCGCCATGCCTCCCATCGGATAGACCTTCAGGGAATCAAAGGTGCCGTCCGCGTTCAGCGTAGCCTGATAGAGATTGCCCTTCTTCGTGGTGAAATACAGCTTTCCGTCTGCGTAGGCGATGGAGGAACGCTGATCCCCCACAATCTCCGCTGTATCGCACAGCGCGCCGGTGACGCGGCTACGGCTATAGAGGGTGGCTGTGCCCGTCATGTCTTGGGTGCCGTCATCGCTGCCGTAGACCAGGTAATCGCCTACGGCCACAGCACCAGCCCAGTAGAAGCCTCCAGCGTGCACATCCCGCCAGAGGGCTGCCTTGGCCTCATTTGCAGAGGAAGGATCCTCATCAGTGACGGGAAGGCATACATAGGCTGCATCATGGACTTCACTATTCCAGAAGCCGGTATACACATAGCCATCGTAATAGTAGATGGGGGAAACGGACTGACCGCCCAGGGGGTCCGTATAGACCCACAGGGATTCCAGAGTCTCCGCGTCAAAGGCCTGCACCGTTCCGTCCGTCAGCGGAGCAAAGATCATGCCGTCCGCATATGTGGCGGGCGTGTAGCCCCAGTCGATGGCCTTGACCATGTCCGCGCTCTGGACAATGGAACCGTCCTCCAGGCTGACGTTAAATAGCCTGTTGCTGCTCATGATGATGAGCTTTCCATCCACCAGGATCGGAATGCTGGGCGCGTTGGAGTATCCGGTTCCCAAGGCAGCAGCCCAAAGCAGCTCAGACCCCTCTGCGCTCACGGGAGTGAAGGCAGAGGTAACGCCCAGATTCTGCTCATTGCCCCGGAAGCTGGGCCAATCACTGGCAGCCACATCCAGGCCGCTGCTGCTGACCTCGGTCAGGGTAACGGCGAGGGTATAGTCTGCGGTGGTATCGTGGGTGAAGCTGCCGGTGGCGGTGGCATAGCCCACCTTGGCCGCCGTGTACTCGTAGGTATAGCCCACGGTGAGCTTATAGCTCCCGTCCGCCTCCGGCCGGACGTAGTTGCCGTTGGGATCGTTGATGGCGATCACCGCGTCAGAGGGGGTAAGTGCGACAGTGGCCATATAGCTGGGCAGGCTGGCATAGGCGAAGTGGTAGGTGGTGACGTACTCGCCCTTGCCCACCAGGATATCAAAGCCCTCGCCGCTGACGGAGAGTTTCCCTTCCGTATAGTCGTCCGGCAGAATCACATCCTCGGTGTCGGGGAGGTAGGCTTCCGCAGAGATGGCCAGATTCTCCGTTCCCTCGGGGATATCCAGGGTATACTCCGTCACCACCGGGTCAAAGGCCGGGGTCAGGGTCAGGGCCGCGCCGGAATCCGCGTTGGTGAGGCCCAGGGCCGCCAGAGTGGGAACCACCGTGAGCTTGAGGGTGTAGGTGGTCTCCGCGCCGATGCCACCGTCAGGAGGAGATACCACGAGAGCTACAGTATTTTCTCCCATATGTATTGGTTCTTCATAGCCGGGTCCATAGAGGCGTAGCCATCCGCCATTAGAACTCAAGTTAGAAACAGGGTTAATCTTTTTTGCAGTTCCTTCGTTTAATCTTGCTGAAAGAGTTGCGCCTGATTCTGCAGGTATTGCAGAAAACCTAATGTCGGTGGCCGTAAGTGAAGGATCAGAGATTAACGCGCGATCATTGAATACACAAGAATACTCGAATATGTCCGATGTGAAACTTGCAATAGGAAGCAACTCAACCCTAGATGTATACAAACGCAATGCTGCAAGTCCATCGGGAGAAGTGGGAATAATGGCTTTTACGGAATAGAGAATCTGCTTGCCATTTTCCGCTGTGACTGTGTAGGTTGCGGGGCCGGAACTGAGGTCAACGCTCGCGCCGCTGACGGGAGAAACAGTCGCCTTATCGCTGACTGTGACAGCGGGATTCACAATCGTCGTTCCATACGGGAGTACAATACGAATCTCGTTACCTTCAATTGTCCCGGAATAGGTATTTCCGTTTAGTGTGACCGTAAAACTATTGATTTCCGCGTGGTAGCTTGGAACGGGAGTTACGGACTGTATAACAGGATAACCACCATTCACATTGTCACTGTCTACCGACCAGGTTGTCTTGTACAGGGAGCGAGGTTCCGGGTAATCGTTTAGAACTGCGACGGTTTCTGCCGACTGCAATTCTTGGGATGACAGCTTCGTGGCCTCTGCAGTTGAGATCAACACTTTACCAAACGCAGAAGTGTCATCCGATCCCACATAAAAGCAACGATCAATTAAGATTGTATTAGAGTTGCTCGCATAACCCACGACAGCTCCAGAGTATATAGTATCCACATCCGCAGACGCGGAAACCGTCCCAATGCTATAGCAATTACTCAGATAATGATGTGAAGAAAACTCACCAACAATTCCGCCAATGCTGCATTCGCTTGCCGAGGCATTGTCACCTATGATATTGCCCACATTGTAACAGCTTTCAATTACTTTGGTGTTCATGCCAGCATAGGCAACTATTCCTCCTATTCGTCTACCGCCTGTAATAACACCACTATTGAAGCAGCCAACTATGACTCCACCAGAGTCGGAGGCTGCTATTCCCGCGGCATTACTTCCACTGCCTGCAACACAGTACACGTCGCCATAGTTTGAACAATGGATAATTGATAAAGCCGAACTCCCAACGATTCCACCTGCAGAGCCATTATTCCCTTTTTGGGTTATCTGTATGGAGCCATGATTGTTGCAGTTAATTATCTGGCTGGTTGTCGTGCTGATTGCACTGCCACATATGCCGCCAACGACTGCCGGTCCTTGAGAATTGTACTCGGAAACAACATTCGCATAGTTTACACAGTTTTCAATGATACTACGCTCGTTGCGTTGCATACTGCCAACTATACCGCCGACAGCTGAAGAACTGCTTTTTATATAGCAGTCGTCTTTTAGGATAACGTTTTTAATTGTTGCTCCTTCGCCAATAACTCCAAAGAGTCCTGCTACTTCCCCCGAATACTCGATAGCAAGGTTATGGATTTCAAACGCTCCTCCATCATAGACTCCAATAAACCGATTGTTAAATGTTTCGCCAATCGGCACCCAATCTATTCCGCTCATATCTATGTTTGCCGTCTGTTTCCACCAGGCATTTGCATATCCCAGCGGATACTCGTTATATTCTTCACTAAGTTTTACAAGTGCTGCGGCATCCGGAATCAGATATGGGTCAGTTTCTGTTCCGGTTCCTTGGAACGGAGGGATAATCGTTGCCTCATTCACCGTTACCGTGTAGGTAATGCCCGATACTATCAACTCCACGGGATCGCCATAATTCGGTCCGTTTTCGCCGCCATAAGGGGTCGGGCTGATCTCTGCTTCGTTGTATGTGTCAATGGACGGGTTCCAGATGATGATTTCCGACTTCTTAAAGGTCTCCGGCAGCTCCACCGTGATGGAGTGTGCTTCCTGGTCAATGACGCCCTCGATGATCGTCATTCCCGCAGTCGTGCTGAGGACCTGCATACGGAATCCACTGATACCCTTCGGCCCACTGTCGGCTTCCTTCACCGTGACGGTATATGCTACGCCTCCGATGGTCAGAACCTGCGGCTGCTTATAGTCCAAGGCACCGTCTTCGTTGTAGTTCTCCGGTGAAACCGAGATGCCGACCGGAGTGATGTTCGGCGTCATCGCCATCACATCATCCAGCGTCACGTTCTCAGGAAGGGTGACGGTGATCGTATGGGCTTCCTTGTCGATTACGCCATCCATATTGGTGCCGATCATTCCGACGCTGGGGGCCAGCATCGTCATGATGAAGCTCTCCAGCTCCTGCACGGCAGGGGCCGCTTCCTGCACCGTGACGGTATATGCTACGCCTCCGATGGTCAGCACCTGCGGCTGCTTATAGTCCAAGGCACCGTCTTCGTTGTAGTTCTCCGGTGAAACCGAGATGCCGACCGGAGTGATGTTCGGCGTCATCGCCATCACATCATCCAGCGTCACGTTCTCAGGAAGGGTGAC